>CEOG01010367.1_pt1 | contig 20573 bp, 27 predicted proteins | sample 530301 | NCBI WGS metagenome assembly CEOG01 (sample SAMEA2619903, study PRJEB7988) | marine metagenome | biome: marine biome (ENVO:00000447); feature: surface water layer (ENVO:00002042); material: "saline water (ENVO:00002010), including plankton (ENVO:xxxxxxxx)" | depth 5 m | reverse complement strand
TTTGACCCTTGATGTGATTGACGAAATTTATCTTTTAATTGTTGCGCTTGTACTTCATTAATGTCGCCTTCTTCAGACATTAACACACCACGTGCTGTTTGATTTTGCAAATATTTTACACCTGTTTGTGTTGCTTCGTTGTTTGTTGTTAGTGTTCGCAAACCTGCTCGTAAAGGAGATTGTCCGTAAAGATGTGTTCCAGTTCCGTCGTAGTAGGGGTTAAAATCTTTAATATGGCAAATCTGTTCTGCTGGAATGTCATGATTTCCGTTATATTGTATTTTATATTTTACAACAGGTTGCATAATACCACCACTAATTATTTCCATTAATTGTGAAGGCATTACATATAATTCTTTGTATTTTCCAATATTGTCGCCTGATTCTGGTCCAATGCCATATATGTATCTGTTCCCTGTAAGTTTGCCAAATGCAATTAATTCTGTTATAAAACTATTATAAGATTGTGCAGGGTTTGGTCGATCTAACAACATATGTAATTCAGTATCTTCAATTTCGCTTAAAGCACGCTTTCTTAATATTTCTGATTTATGTAAAATGTTAGCGTCAAATGTTCCGCTTGTTAATGCTTTATATCTTTTGTAATCATTTTTATTTTCTATCTCGTAAATTTGAAACGGAATTGTTGTTGCAGCTTTAGTGATTATATTAATTAAAGAATATATTGTTGCGTTTTTTTGATAACCTTGTTGTATGTAAGTATCATCATTTTCAGAATTCCATATAATGCTTTCGCCAAGAAAATTATATATTGCTCGGTTATATTGTTCTGATGTCTTTTGTGCGTTTTTGTTCAATAGATTTTTGAAACGATCAAATAAAGATGCCATGTGCCTATAATAAATTTTTTGTAAAAATACAAAAATTAAAAGTAATTAAACGACAAAGAAATTTTTAATTAAATTACGCTCTATGGCATATGCTGTAACGTCAATGTGTTCATCATGTTTAGCGTTAGGAAACGTTCCAACTTGTTGTAAATAAGCGTCATTCCAATTGTCTTTTGTTAAGTAAACCCTGCCGCCCTCAATAAAAGGAGATGATGCTCTAGCACGTTCTATTTTACTGAATCTAACAAAATCTGTTTTTAATTCACTTACGTTATAATGTGTTTCACGTCTTAATAATTGCACTAATGATTTACCAGACGCTTTTGGTTCAACCAATATTAGATTAATGTGAACACCACAACTTTTGACAAATGAAATTATAAAATTCTTTAATTCTGGCATCTCTAAATATTTATCAATGCTTTTTAATATGTAAAGATTGTCATTTGATTTGCCACTGATTTGTATTCCTGTTGGGTCGTTTTTAGTGTCTTTAGTATATGCGCCGTCAATAAACATTTCCCATTCTATGTCGTTTGGCAATTCACTTTTATTTATAATGTTAAACCAATCTTTACGCCATTCGCCACCCTCAGCTGGTGCTGGTTCTTGCATGTATTGTCCAGAAAATGTATATCTGTCTGCTTGTCTTATTGATTCTAATTCTTTAAATGAATGTTTGGTTGGCCACAACGGAACATTGTTTTTATTTATAGCAGTTAATTTTAAATGATGCCATTGTTCGCCACTATTACCGTCTAAAAGATAACCAGACAAATCGTCCTCATGAAGTCGTTGCATAATAACTATAATTGGAACATCTCTGTCATTTACTCTTGATCTAATAGTTGTATTGTATCTATTGTTTATAAAACTTCTTCTTACATCACTTAAAGCGTCATCTGGTTTTAATGGGTCGTCTATGATTATAGCGCCACCATTACCAGCACCAAAACCTGTTATAGCGCCTCCACTTGCAGTAGCATAAACACCGCCTCCTTGCGTAGTGTACCACTTTTTTTGACTTTGACTGTCTTTTTTTAATTGTAAATTCCAGATTTTTTGAAACGCATCTGACATAATATATTCACGTGTCATAGAACTATTGTCAAGTGCTAATGCATCTGAATAAGATAAATGTATAAACTTGGCTCTTGGATTTTTAGCTAAACACCAGCTAATGTACATTTTAACTGCTAATTCTGTTTTGCCATAACGTGGAGGTATATTGATAATTAATCTTTTAATTTTTCCGTCATATACCTGTTGTAATATATTTGCTAATTCTTTATGAAATTCAGCTACTTCAAATTTAATTCCAGTGTTTTCTTTAAATATATATCTAGTAAAAAACAATAAAGAATTTTCGCATTTTGTTTTTATAATGCCATTAATATTCCTCATTTAAAATTGCGTCAATTTTCTGTTGTGCCTCTGGTGACAATTTACTAGTGTTTATATCAGCTGTCATCTCTATATTTTGACGTTCTATGTAACCACGTTTTCTTCCTCTTGTTTTTAAAAGAAATATTGTTGCTGTTGTATTGCCTTCCATTATTTGTTGATGCAGATTGGTTTCTGCAAAATCTAACATTACATTTTCCAAGTCATTAACTTGTTCAAAGTATTTTTCATCTGATTTTAACCATCTGTAATGTGTTGTTCTATCTATACCAGCCATTGTTGCAGCTGTTGTAACAACACCAAAAGTTTTTTCTAATGCATTTAACATTCTCTTTTTTAGTGTTGCATTATGTTGTTTTTTTGCCATTGTAATATTTTTCATAAAGATACAAATATAATTCCCATAATTTATTTTGCAATTCGTTTTGATCATATGTTTGATCAGATATTATCACTTTATTATTATGTTTTATTTCTATTTTTAAACCTTTTAATGTTGGATATGCACTGACAAATATTTTGTTGTTTATACACCATTGTATTGCTTTATAATGCTTTTTAGTCATATGTAAATATAAAAAAACCCCCACATTTCTGCAGGGGTTATTTTGTTTAAATTGTTATTGTTTTATAATTTATTAATTATTTTAGCTACTTCAACAATTTTATCTCTTACTATGTCTAATTGTATTTTAAGAGCTTTTTCTTCTTCGTGAACGGTTATAGTTCTTAATAGTTCTTCTCTTTCATCTAAATAAATATCTAGTTGTTTGTTTAAAGCTGTTTTTAAGTTTTTCATTTTGTTTAGTTTTTATTGTTATTAATTGTTTTGTGCAAATTGTTTTAATTGTTTGAAAGTATCAAACTGAACACCCCAATTGTTTTCGTTTGTGCAATCTTCTAATTTATCACATTGATTAGCTGTCCACTTTCCGTTATCAGTACCAACTCCACCTCTTGCAATCCATACACCTTGTGAATCTGTAACCCTGTAAACCCCTTCTCTTATTTTTTTAACTTTCATTAACATTTTTATTGTTTTAATTGTTTGATATACCAAATATACAACAACATTTTAAATTAAAAAAATATTTTCAATAAAATTTTAAATTTTTTTTTATTTTTTTAATTCTTCTCTGTTAAATTTTATTTAAAACATACTGATTTGATTTTGTGCAACGTGTTTATAAACTTCAGTTTTAAATAATATAATTGATATATCTTCTTTATGTTCTTCGCCTATATATTTATAAGATTTTGTCACGCTTTCTTTAAAATATTTTATGCCTCCAAAAAAATCTATTAAACCTGCTTCTTTTTGTTCTCTTAACTTTCTGTTTGTTTCTTTTAATTTTTCCACGTTATTGCTTTCATTAATTAATAACCAATTTTGTGTGTTACGTTTCATGCCTACAAACAACGAAGGGTTTGACGTTTTTATATATAATGTTTGTTTATTTGTTTTATACATTGCGCCAAATAAATTTAATATTTTCATACCAATACTTAACCCTTGGAAATCTGGTAAAACAACCAATCGACTAACTCGAAAAGCATTTTGTATTGTTCCACTTGGCATTGGCAAAATACCCATAAAACAAACAGGTTTATCATTGTACAATATGACAAATGATTTTGCTGATTTATTTAGTTCTTCACTTAAATAATGATGGTCTTTGAATATTTGCCAAGTTTCATATCGACATCGAAATATCTGAAGCTTAATTTTTGGTTTGCGCCGAAGTCGTGACGCTATTTCAAGACGCCGTTTTTGTGGTGAATAAATCCAATCGGGTTGCAACCAATCCATAATGTCAAAATGACAAGATGCAAGAACAATTTTTTTGTTTGTCTTACGTATATATTTTTGTAATGCGTTTGACATTGCTTTTGCAACATCACGATCAACAACAGACGTATATTCATCAACTAAAATTACTTGGTTAATTGTTGCACGTCCAACAATATATGCTAGTTTTGCTCTGTATTGTTCGCCGTTAGACAATGTATGATATGGACGTAACCAAGTCGGAACACTTGCAAGACCCATAGCTGACAGAAGAAAAGTTGCTTGTTTAGGTTCTAACCAATCAAAATTAGAAATTAAAGATTTGTTATAATCAAAATGTTCCTGATCTACTTCTTTATTAAAAAAATTTTTTAATATTGTTGTTTTTCCTGTTCCTGAACCGCCGTAAACAACACCAATGTTCCATTCTTTAGGAATGCGTTCTAAATTAGCATCAATAATAACTTTTGTTTCTTCTTGATTTTGTATGTCAAATGCTTCATACACATATTTTGTGTATTTGTCATTTATAATTTTATGTGTTAACTCTATTTTCATTTTAAAATGGTATATTATTATCTTTTATAACTTCAAATTTTTTATTCTCACGTGTAAAATGTTTATAAACACCGCCACCATTATAAAAATCTGGCGCTATTTGAAAACTTCCTAACTGACCGTTTTCTTTACGTTTTACTTTTTCAACGTAAACACTTACAATGTCTGATTTGTATTTTGATTTTTGCCCTATTTCTCTAAACACAATTAAACCATTAAAACTTTTGTTAAAAAAATCAGCACTTCCTGAAATATCATATAATGACGGTTTTTTATATTTACCCTCGATAGTTTCAATTTTTCTGGGGTGTGCAACTAAAAATAAATGTGTTTTTGTTTGTTGACAGAATTGTGTTATTTGTGAAAGTAAACGTCCAATGTAACTGTAATCTTTTTGTGCTGAATGATCTAACATATTGTACGGGTCAATAACACAAATGTTAATTCCTTTTTGTAAAACTAATTGTTTAAATGCGTCTAGTATTCCTTTTAATGTAAGATTTTCTAGATCAATTTTTACCCAATGAAAATGCTCTTGTATAAAATCTTTAGTGTTATTTAAATCATCATTTGTGCAATTTTTTTCATTTAATTTATTTGCAATACGTTTAATGTGTCCTTCATATGGAAAAGATTCTGGCGCATACATGGCACATCTAAAACCATATTTTGTAGATAGATTGCAACATATTTGATCTACTATATCAGATTTTCCACTGTTAGGAATTCCTGTAACAACTGTCCATTCGCCAAATGCTAATTTAAAATAATTATCAGAATTGCCCATTCCGATAGAATAGTTTTTTAAACCTTTTTCGTTAAAATTTAAAACGTTTTGCCATATGTTGTCAATATTAACAATTCCTTCTAATGGAAAATTTTTAGCATTTAAAATTATATTGCGTAATGTATCTTTGTCTGCGTTAATTAATACATCATTTGCGTCTTTATATTCGCCAAAATCGACATATTTACATTTATAATAACCAAATCTTCTTGCTAATTCATTGCGTAACATTAAACCTGGTTCATCATTATCAGTACATAAAATAATTGTTTTTTTATTTTCAAAATACTGATAACAATTATCTAAATATTCTAATTTTTGATTGCCTTTACTTGCACCGTTTGGAACACTGCAAACACTGTATAAATTAACTTCATGTAAACTTAATGCGTCCATTTCGCCTTCAACTACATAAACAGTATCTAATTCTTTGATGTTATCTAATCCGTAGAATATTAATTCTGCACCAGAAACCATTTTAAAATTTTTCTCACTATCTCTAAATTTTACGTTTATTAATTCATTATCTCTAAAATAATTAAAATTGATTACACGTCTTTTTTTTCCTACTTGTGGCATATACTCTAATGATTCGCCAATTTTCCAATGTAATAATGTAGATTCTGTAATTTTACGTTGTTCAAACCAATTTAAAACTCTTTTGTTGAGCTGTATATTTGTTCCAAGTGGTTTAATATAGTCAGGTTTTGTAGAAAATTTTTGCACTGATCCTGACCATCCGCAATTATGACAATTGTACAAACCGTTGGTGATGTCAACAGATAAACATTTGTCCCGTTTGTTTTTTCTTGTATGACTACATTGTGGACATGTGGTTTTATATTCACCTTTTTGTTTTAATATTTTTATACCTAATGCACTTAATTCATTTATCATTTTATTCGTTTTAGTAAATTTATAAATTTAATTCGTCAAAATCTAATAAGTATTTTTTATTTAATACGTATGATTGAACTCTAGTCATGCGTAAATTATTTTTTTGAAATATCATTTTGTTTGTTGCAAAACCTTCAAATCTATATTTAGGAAATTTACAAACAAACAGTGCGAACAATTTACAATTTGTCTTTGCATATTCTGGAATCATTAAAGGGTTGTTAACGTTTCTGTTTACTTTAACATCAACTGTAAAATTTTTATAAATACAATCATATTTGTCTGTGCCTAATGTTTTAGAAGTATTTAAAATTGTAAAATCAGGAAATAAATTTAATTCTCTACAAAATATAAATTCAGCGCCAAACCCAACTAAATTTAAATTGACGTCATTTTTTTTTGCTACTGTACGATAACCATTCCAACCTGTTTTTTCTTTATTTATTTGTCTTTCGTTTGCAATAGTGTAAACAATTTTCTGTTCTAATTTATCTAGTGTAAAAATTTGATTTTTTTTAATCATTTAAAATTATATTTATTTCTTCATCAGTTAACATTGTTTGTAATATTTCAAAATTAATGTCGCCATTAATAGTTTTTGCGCCAATTATTTCTTGTCCTAAAGGGTCAAAATATTTATAAAATTTAATGGCTCCCGGTATTTTCTTTTTTATATCATTTACAGTAATTTGTTTTTTATACATAAATCGATCTATGTATTTAGTACCGTTTTTATCTACGTTACGTAATTTTAAAATTGACAAAAAATTATTTTGCCAAAAACTGTCGTTTCTTAATTCTTTGCATTTTAAATAAACTTGACCAAGATCATATTTGTCTATTCTATGTATTTTGTCTAAACAATCTAACCATTTGTTTTTTTGTGCATTCGTTCTTGGGCGATTTTTTTCTGGAAATAATTCAACAAAATATTCAAAAGCGTTTTCAACTCTCTTATTGTATTTTTTAGCTTTTGTATTTATATTACTTTTATTATATATATTATTATTTATATTACTTTGTTGTGGATTGACCACACGTGGTTTTTCCGTTTGTGGTTTTTCGTGTTGTGGCACATCATGTAATATGTAATTAGTGCCAATAAATTTTCCTTTTTCTCTTACTCTATCACGTATAAGAAACCCAGCTGTAATTAATTCTTTTAATTTTGTGTTTATTGAAACACGTCCATCTTTAAAATGTTTTTCAATAAAACTTACTGTTATTTCTTGTTTATCATCATGTGAAAATAACCAGCAATATAAACCTGTGGCTGATGTAGTAATGTTTTTGTGTCTAAATATTGCCGACGGAACTATAACAAAACGTGTGAAACGTTTTGGTTTTATAATTTTATTTATCTTCATTTATTTATCTATAATGACTTTTAGTTTATCACAAAATATTCGTATGTCTTTATAATATTTTGCAAAATCTTTTAATTCAATGTCTTGATCTTCAAAAACTTCCCAAAGAACTTCAACTAATAAATCAAATTCAACACGTGTCATTTTTCCTATATATTCGTAATTAATATCAATTTGTTCTGTTACATTTTGCGTCCATCTAACTTTTTGATTGTCGGCGTCAAAATAAACGTAATTATATTTGCTCATTGTTTAAATATTTTTGTATTATGTTAATACATTCATCATAGTTGTTACTCCATACAGCTAACCAATTATTAGTGTTTAATTGTTTTAACCATTCTTTTTGGTTTGCTGTTGGTTTATTGTAACCAACTTTTAATTCAATGGCAAGTCCAGAATATTTTTTATTAGTATAAAATATTAATAAATCTGGAATGCCTGATTTACCTCCTAAATATTTAAATTTATAACGTTCAAATACTGTTCGTTTACCCTCGTTTGGAACATGTGCAAATAACAAGTTTGGATATTGATACTTCAAATAACTTATTATTCTATGTTGTAGTTTATCTTCTTTTGTTAAATATTTTTCAAACGGGTTAGCTTTCAATTTTATTTATAAAATTAATTTATTTTTTGTTTTAAATCATTATATGCTGATTCTAATTTGTCAAATTTTAATAATAAATCGTTATATTTTTTTACTAAAGTTGACAGATCAACAGACATTTTTACATGATGTTGTTTGCATAATATTTTTATAAACTGAAAATCTTGACTAACTTTTTTATCATATTTCATAATGTAAGGCAATTCTCTTACTCCATATAAAACAGTTGCATGATTTTTATTTACTGATTGTGCTATTTTATAATATGTCATATTTAAATTATGATAGCATATATAAAAATAAATATATCTAGGATAAACATACGTTCTTTTTCTACTTGGCAGAGATAAATCTATACCATAAAATTTCTCAATAATTGCTCTTACTTTTTTCATATTAAATAACTTCCGTCGTTTGCGTATGTGTGCCAATTGTAACTAGTTTTAACGCCTGTTTCAAGATACATTTGATAATCTCTAAATGCTTGTTGCCATGCTTGACGTCCTTCTTGTATTTTTTCTTTGCTTAATGCGTAAACTTCCACATTATACGGGTAAGTGGTTTCGACAGTAATAAATCTAAAATGATTTATTTTTAACATATCCATATAAAACGCTGCCTGTAAATGATATGCGTATTTTTTTACGTCATAACTAAAATTTATTGGCGAATTGTTACGACATGTTTTTATATCAGCTATAAAATCTTTATGCTTATTTATCACGTCTGGACGCACTCTAACATCAACGTCATTATGTTTTCCGTAATGTGAAACTTCAGTTTGACCTTTTAAATAATATTGTGCTAATTTATTTTTTTTTAAATTTTTGTTTATTTCGTTTATAACATTATAATCTTCAGCAGATAATAATGTTTTCTTTTTTGATATTTTCATATATGAATCATACTCTGCTTTGCCTTCAGTTGTGCGCCTATCTATTTTAGGCAAAACTAAATATTCACATTGAAATTGATCTGGCTCTAAAATTGCACTATGCACAGCTGTACCAAATGCCATTGCTTTAGTTTCTACGTGTTTACGTGTCAAATATTTTTTTACTGATTCTTTATATATCATTTTTAATCCAGATGCACTAATGCCTGGACTTGCATGATAATCTTCGTTACTGTCTTTTGCTGTTTTCATTTTTTAATTTTTTTATTTCGTTTTCTAATGCTTTAACTCTTTGTGCTAAAAAGTCAATAGTAAAATCTTTACTATCTAAATGTCGTTTATTTGTTATCATTCTGTTCCTGCTATTATGTGATCAGAAAAATCACGATTTCTATTATATTGTTTTATATAATTTAACCTTTCTAGTTCAAATGTTAAATGATCAATTGCTTTTTGTATATCTTCATCTGGGTTTTCATGTTTTTTATATGCACGTAAAATGTATGTACATGCTGTTCCTAGATGATAATTCAAGTTAAAATTATCTACAACTTCCTTAGCTGTGTAATTGTTTCTTCCGTTATAATATTCTGGTGTTTTTACTTTCGTTTTTGACATAATTATTAATTAAAAAAGGGCAACATAATTGCTGCCCTTTAGTTAAATTAAAATGGTAAATCATCACCATTTTCTGCTACTTGCTCAACTTTGTTTTCTGCTTTGTATGTGTTGAAACTCATGGAATAACTTCCATCTTCGTTTTTCCATAACGTGGCACGATATTGTTCGTTGCCCTGATACTCGGTTTTTGCATTTTCTAAACCGTCTTGACGTAATGCATCACCTAATAATTTTGGCGTTATTAAAACGTTTGCTACTAAATTCTGTGGCGCATTTTCATTTGCTTGAAAAAATCTAATACCACCAACATAAAGTGTTTTTTTGTCTGTCATTTTATTTAATTTTAAATTTATTAATTATTTGTTCTTTGTACTCTTTTTTCATTTTAAAAAGATTTATTACATTTTCTGCTTCTTTTTTTGAACCTTTTAACGTTGCTTGAAATTGACTTTCAGTTAACCATTTTTTGCTTTGTTGTTGTTCTTTTGCGTTTCTTACTTCATTTGCACTTGCAACACTAGTGTCGATGCCTATGCCAAAATTTGCTAATGCTCGACCCCAAGCACTTGTTTCACAATTTTCGACATGTGAAGTTTTATTGACTTTTGAACTGCCTTTAATTTCTTCAGCTAAACCTGTTGCAAGAATAAAACCATCTTTGTTTTTTATAGTTGCAAGAATCATTATTGAATTTTCTGTTTTTTCTAAAACTTCTGTTGTTAATGAATGATCATTATAATTTTTTCTAAAATGTTTTAATCGTTCATTAACTTCAATGTAATCATTGTTTTGAATTTTTACTGTTTTCATCATATATTATATTTATTAATTTCTCGCATAAAGAATAAAAACCATTATCTTTTAAAACTACTATTTCATTAATTGTAAAAGTTTCTGGATTATTTATTCTTGATTTCAATGTTGGCATTGTGCATTGTAACATAGAACACACATCATAACGCTTGTATCTTAAACGTTTTAAATCATTTATAAATGCTGTTTTTACCATGTATATATTTTTAATATTAGTTTACAAAGTTAAAATTTATTTTCAATAAAACAAAAAAAATATTTATAAAAAAACCGCCACAACTAAAAAAAGTTATGACGGTCTGCAAACAGAAAAGGAAAGCAAGTTCTTATTCACTCGTTATTCTAAAGATACAACTAATATCATCATCACTATTTGGTAAATGAGCTATCACTTTTGCGCTTGCTGATTTTATGTTATAAGTTAAACCGTCAATGTAACAACTTTGTGGGTCTTGTGCAATTGACGTTCCGAAATTAAACCATATTCTGTTATGAATGCTGACAGGACTATTGTCCATGTTGCGGAAAGTTCCTTCATAACGTACTAAAAACGTTCTATAATCATTTAATATATTTTGTAAATGTCTATGATACATAGGTTTTACATCTGTATCACGTGTTCTTTTATAAACATATGTTGTAGGCAATCCATTTCCAGTGCTAAAATAATAAGTTCCTGTTATTGTTTTTTCATCACTGTAAACACTTGACGTTGAACTTCTTTTTGCAAACTCTATGTATGCACTCGGCAATTGTCTATTGTCGTTAGCTGCTGCTGACAATCCTGAAGGTTTAAAATAATTACCTAAAATACCAACATTGTCAAAATAAATGTTCTGTATTCCTGTACCAGAATAAGTACAATTTAAAACTTGTACGCCTATTTGAATACCAGTAAAATTAGTTGGATATCCTGTTCCAGTAAATGGTATGCTTAAAACTTGCCAATTGTTAAACACTTCAACTGTTCTTGTTATAGTGGTTTCAGTTGTAGTCCATGTACTGTTTTCATCGTCCCAATAATGGAAGTTTGGCGACCTATCAGCAACAATTCTTACTTGCACTGTAAAACTTGAAACACTGTTTTCATTTTTTTCTGCAAAAACTCCAAATTGTGCTGTAGTTCCTGTATAATAATAGTTCCAAGATTTTGCAGTTTGACCAGCATAATCTGAATTAAATACAAGAGTTTCACCAGATGTTGGCGCATTTACAAATTTTATTGCTTTGCGTCCTTGTTCTGTAAAATCATCTGTTGTTAATGATGCGTAACTTGATAAAACCCAACCATATGTGCCGTACTCAAAACCTATGTTACGAGTATATTCATAACAGTTGTTTTGTGTTGTGGAGAATTTATATTTTGCTTCGTTTAGTGGTTGTATATATTCACGTATTAAATCGCCTCCAATGTTTTTTAAATTTGTTGGAACTGTTTTTAAAACTGATTCATTTGTGCTCGATTGATAAACGCCAGATGAATTATAAATGTCAGTTTGTATTACTTCATCATTTGCGCTGACTAATTGAGCTGTAATACTAGATTGTATTCCTGTTGGAGTTGTCCCTCCATTTGCTGTTGAATAAATACTTGATTTAACATTTGCGTCAAATATATTTGAATTTTCTAATATGTACCAACGCCCATAAGATTGAAAAATACGACAGTTGTAATTGCTAAGTATTGCTTCGAGTTGTTTTTTACAAGTTGGTAGATCAAATTTATTAAGTAATTCATTCCGACCATTTGTTATAAGTGTATCACTCATAACGTTTTTACGTTTCGGGTAACTTCCAAAGCTAACCATTAAATCAGCTTGAACATATATTTCTAAACCTAAATTTAAATTAGCAAGAATTGTTGCTATTCTTGTTGAATTTGTTATTCCTGTTGCTTCATTAAATGGACTTGTCCCTATTGGTGCGTCAAAATTATCAAGAGTTCCTAAACCGTCATACGCATTTAAACTAAATGCTACAGGGTTTGCTTTATACTGTTCTTTAAATCTGTCAACAACTAACCAGCCAATCCAATAAGTTCGATAAACATTTGAACTGTCTTTATATGAAATTTTTACTTTATATTCTCTTTCGTCATGTTCATAAAAATTATCATAAGTAACAGTGTCTGTTGTAAATAAATTTAATGTGCAAACTGAACCTATTATTGGCGAATTATATGGGTCATCATTTGCATTCCATTTTATAACAACAGGTTCTGCTTGTCCGACCATGTCAAGAACTGCCCCTGAATAACCATCTTTCCAAATTTCAATTTTTTTTACTTTAGTTAAAACGTCACTAAATTCTAAACGATATTTTACTCCGTATGCCATTAAATTAATCTGTTACGTGTGCTGTTTGCTCGTTCAAGTGCTACAACCAAATCTTGTCCACGTATTTCAAATGAACCGCCAACTTGAACTTGTTGTTTTCCTGTAGTGTTGCCAATCATGTTTTTTAATTTGTCTAATGGCGCAATAACTTCAGGATTGGATTTAGCGCCAGGATATTCGCCCATTAAACCCATTGTTGGTGCGCTAACAATTCCGCCATTTGCAAATGTTCCGAATCCAGAAAGTTTACCAAATATGTCTTTAAAACCAGTACCTCCACCCTGAAAAGTGCCAATACCTAAACCACCTAAAATGACTGATAGTGCAAGAGCAGCCATAGCTGCAGCTATTAATTGTTTTATTATTTGTTTTAGTGCGTTACCTAGTGTTTTGACAAAATTTTCTCCGTCTAACATTGCTGTAAATGCTCCCATTAAAGAATCACCAACAGCAGACATAATTGCGTCAACACTTAAACCTAAATTTTTAATTGCTTCTACAAATCTGTTTATTTTTTCATTAGCTGCATTTTCATCTTCGTCAGTGCCAACTGCTTTTTCTAATATAGATGTGCTGTCATCTGTCGTGTCTGCGCCACCAGTTCCACCAGTGCCAAAATCTAACATTCCAACAAGTTTGTCTTTAACACCAGTTATTTTGTCTTTTAAAAAGTCAACACCTGCATCAACGTCATCTTCAGTAACTAGTTCAATTTTTTTTCTTCCTTTTGCTTTATTAAATGCGTCAACAGTATTGTTATGGAAAATTTCAGCTGATTTTGTTAAAAAACCTTTATTTCTTTCAATACTTTCTTTGAAGTTTTTTGTGATTGCTTGACCCATTTTTTTGACACCAGATTTAATTTCATCCATGTCAAAAGTCAAAACGCCTTTTATAATACCACCTAAACCACTAAATAAATCTTTTATTATTCCTAAACCACTTTTAAATGCATCAACTAAAGTTGTAATTGCAAGTTTGCCAATTTGAAACATAGATTTAAAATTAGCGCCAATAACGTGTATTATAGTAGCAAAAAGTTCTGATTCATTATACAAGTCGATAAAATAATTTGCTATGTCAACTAGAATTTTTTTAATTCCGTCCCATTGTGTATATATAACGTATGCAATACCACCTAAAACTGCAACAACTAAACCTGCTGTTGAAAAAACAACTGCAAGAACTTTAATTAAACCACCGATTATTGTTATCAATGTAGGCAACGCAACTGTCAGTAATCCAACTGCCATTGTTATTTTTTGCGTTGCTGGCTCTAATTCAGTAAAACGTTTATATAAATTTCTTACAAACCCTGCCGCTTTTTCTAATATAGGCACTACTCCAACTAGTAGTTGTTGTCCCAAACTTGTTAAAGTTTCTTTTGCACTGTTTAAAGATCGTTTAAACTGATGACTAGCAGAATCTGCTGTTGTTTTAAATGCTTTTTCAGTTGCGCCGTGTGATCTAGTCATTTCATCAGCTAACGCTACGTTGTCTTGCATTGATGCGCCTGTTAAATCAAGAACCCCTTTATATGCACGTATATTTTTAAACAAATCTTTCATGATTACATCAGTACCACTCATTCGTTCTTTTAACATTGCGAGTGTTGGCATTAAACCATCCTGGCCAACAGCTTGTTCTAATTGTTCAAATGTCATTCCAAGTTGTGCTAACTTTGCACGTGATTCTTCAGCTGGGGAAGTTATACCCAACATAATAGCATTTAACTGCGTAGCGGCAGAAGCGGCATTTGTACCTGTTTTTGACATTGCGGCCATAGCAGCTCCAACTTCGTGAAACTCTATACCCATGTTTGATGCAATTGGAATTACACTACCCATGGCGCCAGCAAGTTCATCAGGCGCTAATTTACCCAATCTTACAGCTGCTGTTAACACATCTGTAGCTTGTGTTGCATTAAGATTTTCGACACCATATGCATTCATGGCTGATGTTGCCAAATCTGCAATTGTAGCTGTTTCGCCCAATCCAGATGCAGCTGCTTTTGTTGCCATTTCAAGCGCCTCCATTGCATCTTTGCCACGCAAACCAGCTGATGTAATAAAGAATAATGCTTCGCCTGCCTCTTGACTTGATATACCTGTTTCAAGAGCCATTTTTCTAGTATGTGCCGCTAATTGATCAACTTGTTGTGTGCTAAGTCCTACAAGCGCTTTGATTTTAGTCATTGACTTATCAAAGTCCATTGCCATTTTTATACCAGCACCACCAATAAGACCCATAGGCACTGCAATTGCTTGTAAAGAATTTCCAAGTGATTGTAGTTTACTTCCAAAAGATTTTAATTTTCCTTGCGCTGTTTTTAAAGCACTTGTTAAACCAGTAGCATTACCCTGTATGTTAACTCTTAAATTTTGGTTTGCCATGTGAAAAGATTATAAAACAAAAATACAAAAAATGAATTAGTTATTTTTTTTTGATCTTATTGACTTTTTGTAAAAACTTTTCGTATTGTTCACGTGTAGATTTTGGTTTACCACGTTCTAAATAAACATCTTGTGGTAATGGAAATAATTTATCAGGCGTTATCATATTAGCACGTTTGTCAACATTTGTGTTAAATAACATCATTGCTAAATAACGTGTTCGCTCCCACTCTAAATTTTGTTTGATTTGATACGATTCGCCTAGTAGTTGGTTTTCTTTCCAAGTGTTAGTCCAAAAGTTGTTTGGCGAAATTCCAACTTGTCCAATATAATAATCAAATAAGTCGTCCCAACTAATGGACTTTTTTACTTTCCCTTTTTTGTAGTTTTAGTGACAGTACGTTTAATACCAACGTTAAGATCGTTGCCAAGTATTTTTGATTCCATCATTGCAGAAACAATATCCTCTATTTTTTCTGCTGGCATATTATCTAACCAAGAACCAACAGTATAAACATTGTAATCTATTTCATTGTTGTTTTCTTGATCATTAGCCAAAAGCGCCGAATAGATCAGCGCTCTTATAGTTGACAGGTTAATTCCTTTTTGGAATATGTCACCAATTCTTTCAATTGGTATTTCTAATAAATCTGTAAAATTCGTCCAAAAATTCATTGAAAAATGCATTGTGCGAACTTTACCACCCAATTTAGTTGAGTAATAACCTCTTTTTCTGTTTGCCATTTTTTTTAACTATTAGTTAGTTGATTTTGTAATACTGCCAGTTAACGTAATTGAACCAGAATAACTTACTGGAGATTCCATTTCAGCTGATTGTTCTAAAGAGCTTAAAAACCCTTCAGCAGTGTAAACTGCATCACCTGTTTCAGCAGTACCAAAAACACATGTTAATTGTGTTCTAGCTAATAAATAATCTGCCATTTCAATTGCGTTGGCGCTATCACTGTAATCAACTAATCCTTCAAAAGATATTTCACCACTAATAACACCAGCAATAACTTCTTGGAACCCGTTTGAATTCTTGGTTGTCGCTTCTGGCAAGTCATTAGATAATGTAAGTGAACAACTAGTTGTATGTCCTAGTGTTACTGTTTCAATCTTTAAAATTAAATTAGTTCCATTAAATACTGATGTTGTAGCCATTTTTTTATTTTTAAATAATTAAATATTAGTTACAAATATACAATTTTTTTCATTAAGCAACTTGCCATTCAAAATTGGCATTTTCCCATAAAACATCAGTAGTATTCCAATATCTGTCAGTGCCTTGTTGTTGTATGCTAAACAACCCTGTTAACTGTAATTCTATGTCAAAACTTACAACATTTTCTGTTTCAGCTATTTCCTCAACGTTTTGTATAATTGCGTTACCTATTAACAGTAGTCCTTCAAAAGCAGATTGTTCAAAAACAAATTCATTTTCTTGACGTGTTAGCACCATATCTGCTAATTGCTCAAAATTTAAATTGTCTGAATAATTAGTTAAAGCAGAAACTGATATTGTTCCTGATCTAACGCCAGCTATGACTTCTTGGAACCCTGCCGATTCTTTAGTCGTGGATTCAGGCAAGTCAACGCTAAGTGAAAATTTAGTTTGTGTGGAATGTCCAAGTATATTGCCGTTATGGAACAAACCAAAAGATGTTCCATTTATTAACGCCATTACTCTTGATTTTCTTCTTCTACAACTGTATAACTACCGTCTTTTAAATCCACATTAATTTTGCCATACTTTGCAACTAGTTCTTCACGAAAAGTTTGCATATCATTTTCCAGATTTTCAAACGCTTTATGTAGTTTTTTAGTTTGCGTAGCCATTGCTCCAATGTCAAATAAAATTGCATTTTTTGTAGCTTCATGTTGTTTTAATTTTTCAAATTCTTGTTCTTCGAGATTTGCCATTTTTCTGTTTTTATTGTTAATTATTCACTATCACTTGGTAATGGTAGTGTTTCCGTTGTTGGGTTTTCTTTTTCAGCTATTTGTGCGTCAAGGTTAGATTTCATTTCAACCATATTCATTTGTGGTTCAATCCAAGAAACTACTATTTCTTTAGTTAAATCATCATAAGGTTTAAAATCATCTGGGTCAGGCGCTTCTACTGTTTGTGTTCCAATTATAGTAGCAACGTTTCCGTTGCCGTCATCAGCATTGTAACGCCAATGAACATTGTAAACAACAGTTGACAAATCGCCTTCTTTTGGTCTGCAATCAAGTGCTGGAATATCCCATGTGTAAGTATTTGCCATTGTTTTAAATTTTAATACAAATATAATAATTAATTCAACAACAATGGTTCTTTTGTATATGTTCTGTCTTTAGTGTCAAATTTTTCTGTCATCCAAAATAAACCATCTGTTTTCCATTGTCCATTCCATCTAATTGAACGTTTACTTTTTCTATCAGTGTGCTTTGCAAATTCCCATATTCTGTTACCTGTACCTTTTATTTCTTCTAAAGATTTAACGTAATACATATCAAATGGCGCAAGTTTATGTGCTTGTTCCATTAAATTAACAAGATCATTTTTAATTTCGCCTGTAATACAAATGTCAATGTCGGTTGTTGGCCAACCTTCAAGAACTCCGCCAACTAAATATAATTTGTAATTACTCCAATCTAACGCAAGTAAATCAGCAATGCAACCTTTATATATAGGGTCATCTACTCCATTAATGTATGGAACAAAACGTAAACCGCCGTCAATGTTTCTAATTTTGCCGTCAGTTTTTATATTATAACTATCTAAATTTAAATTTTCAAAATAACTCATATCTTATATATCGTGTATTAATTCTAAAACTATTGTAAGTGATACCTCACGCCAATATTTGCTTGTTGCACTTTTTTGATAAATTAAAGATAATTCATCTCCTTCAACAAAACTGTTTCCTGTTGTCGGCTCCCATGTTATTGCATTAGTAGATTGTGCTATTTCACTACTAGTAGTAGATTCAGAGCCGTTTTTATACAATTTAAATTGTGTTGTAAAACTGCTACTAACAGAACCAGAAACGTTTTTCATAATAACTTTTATAACCTTCATATTACTAGGCGCTATAAAAAAGTGTTGACCATCAGCAGCTGATACTGTTGTTTCATTAATAGAATTGCTTAAAGGAATAATTAAATTACTAGTTGTTGATGTGTCATCACCCCAACCAGTGTGTATTAAAACAGGAATGTTTCTACTTGCAATAGTACCTGTAACACTAATTCCTGTGTTTGTAGTTTCAAACTTTTTACTATTATCGTAATACAACTCAACGCCTTCGTCTTTTATCATTCTTGCATGATAATCGTTAGTATCAGAAAGAAATTGAATGTGGCTATTACTTTTTAATCTTAACTGCCCTGTGCCTGTATCTTCAATGTATGAATGACTGGTGTCGTGATATATTAGTAAATCTGAATCTGCGCCTAATCTTAATTTTTTACTATCTAAAATATAAATATTACCAGCTGGGTATAAATTACCACTACTTGCTTCAACTCTAAATGTGTTGCCAGATGCGTTTTCTGTTCTTAACGCATACCCTGAATCTGCTCTAATAGTTAATTTAGCGTTTGATGAAGTTGTGCCTATCATTACATCACCACTGGAATCAATACGCATTCTTTCAGTGTTTGCAGTGTCAAACACCATGTCATGTGAAGTTGTATTAGCTATATGAGTATTGCTGTCTTGTGCATATAATTTTAAAGTAGTTGTTTGTGAAGTATCAGTTAATTGTAATGATGGACTAGAAGCACTTTCTAAATGTAGCAATGAACTTGGCGAAGTAGTTCCTATTCCAACTTTGTTATCTTTAATAACCATAGTTGAACCACCCTGTGTTTTTAAATCAATATAGTTATTAGTAGGTGCTTGTAAAACTAAGTTTTCACCGCTTGATGGTAATATATGTAAATTATCAAATGAATCATCACCTATAAAATGAGAATCACCAAATGTTATATTACCACTAAAAGTTGCATTACCTGTATTTGCTATAACAAGCATATTACTTGTATCGTTTGTACCAAAAGACATTTGACCACTATCTCTATTATAAACGAATGCGTTAGTCCCTGATTTCGATATTAACAAAGAATCACTTGTTCCTGAACCATTATCAAGATCTGAAAGATATATTTGACCAGCACCACCAGAAGAACCAACAACGTGTAAATTACCACCAGGCGAAGTAGTTCCTATACCTAAAGCACCTGTACTGCCTTTAAACACTGCAAATTGATTTCCTTGATGTAATAATTTTAAATTGCCACTATCGTTAGCTGTATTGTCTATATCAATGTGTAAATTGCCACCATCAGCATATATTCTATTAGAAGTGCCACTACCAGTTTCAGAGAATAAAAGTTCAGGCGAAGTAGATTTTAAAGTTGCGTTATCAACTGAAATATTAAAATTACCACTACCAGCATTTACTAATTTAAAAGTTTTATCGCTTGTTGTGTTTGTCCCTAATTGAATAGTTGATGTGTCTGGAAACGTAAAATCATAACTTGCTACTCCGTCATCAGTTAATCTTAATGCTGGGTCAGTTGTTGATGATTGAACTATGTTAAGTTTACCAGTTGGCGAACCAGTTCCTATTCCAACTCTTCCGTCTGAAAGTATTGTTAAATTATTGCCACCAACAGACGTGTCAGCACCAATATATGTTTTGCCACCATCAGTACCAATATGCGTGTTATCAACAGTGTCGCCAATTCTTATATTAGCATTTGCGTCTGTTGATTCGAATTTAGCAACAGTATTATTTGAAGTTGCCACATGCAACTTTTCACTAGGATTAGTAGTACCGATACCTGTGTTTCCAGCAGCTATATAATTAGAAGTACCATCACTATATAGTGAAACTTTAACAACACCACCATCGTATAAATGAAAACGTCCACCATTTGTTGATTTTTCACCAATAGCAGCAATTACATCTGAACTACCATTAGCAATTAATCTGATACCAGAATCAGCTGATGAAGTTGAATTAGATTTAACATCTAACGGTGCGCCGGGCGAAATAGTTCCAATACCAACCTCACCAGAACCTTTAATTGTTAATCTATCTTTACTGCCATTTACAGCAGTACCGCCACCTGTTTGAATAGAAAATAATTCTTGATTATGGTCTGCAATTATTTGCATTCTATTATCATCATCTGTATCACCTAATCCTATTTGTGATAATCCTGTAGTAGGTGCTACTATAGCTAATACTGAA
>CEOG01037688.1_pt1 | contig 20617 bp, 26 predicted proteins | sample 530301 | NCBI WGS metagenome assembly CEOG01 (sample SAMEA2619903, study PRJEB7988) | marine metagenome | biome: marine biome (ENVO:00000447); feature: surface water layer (ENVO:00002042); material: "saline water (ENVO:00002010), including plankton (ENVO:xxxxxxxx)" | depth 5 m | reverse complement strand
GGACAAGGCTAAAAAGATTTACCAACGCTTGACATCTTTAATCCCTACGGTTATACTGAAAGGGAAGAAGGAAGCAAAGCACTTCATTAACGATAGTGATTTAGAGGAATACATATGGAAGCAGATATAATATCCTTATTATCTAATATATCTAATTATAAAAGATATAATAGTTTAATTAAAGAAGAAAGATTATCTGAAGATTATAGAGATATCTATAAGTCAATAGATAATTATTACAAAGAGCTAGAGTGTACCAATATAGACTGGAAAGATTTTAAAACTTGGTACTGTACAATAGCTCACCCTTCAATACCTGACGGTAAAGCTACAGCAATCCAAGCTATATGCGATGTACTTGCAGCTAAACCAGTTGTCAAGGACAACGCAGTTCTTAAGAACTTGTCTACAAAGTATTGGGCTAACACCATAGCGGATATAGCATACGATGTAGCTACTGGTAGTAAAGATATGGAAGACATCAAAGAAGCTTTCCAACGCTATAACTTTGAGGTCAAGGGTACAGAGTGGGACATCGAAGGCTTGTCTCTTACAGACGCAGAGCTAATGCAACAGCTAGAAGAGCTGAGAGATGCACCCAAGTACGAGTGGTCTATACCTGAGCTTAACCTTATGTTAGGTGCGGTACAGAAGGGAGACCTGATAATTGTGGGTGCTAGACCTGATGGTGGTAAGACTACATTCCTAGCTACCCAAGCTGTCAAGTTTGCTAGTCAGCTAGACGATGGTGAGTGCGTACTCTGGTGTAACAACGAAGAGAGTGGTAGTCGTATCAGACTGAGGCAGACACAAGCTGCACTGAACTGGACTAGGGAAGAGGTGATGAAAGACCTAGCAGATTCAGTAGATAGGTTTGAGAAGAAGGTTGGTGTTAATAAGATTCGAGTCATGGACAATACAAGTATGACCATCTATGATATCGAAGCAGCGATAGAAGCATACAACCCTAAGATTATATTCATTGACCAGATATGGAAAGTCGGTGGGTTTGAGAGAGAGTACAGTGGTATCGACAGGTATGCCAAGCTAGCTCAGTATGTGAGAGAACTAGCTAAGAGGTATGGCCCAATCATATGTGCGTCACAGATTGATGGTACTGCTGATAATGTCAAGTATCCTATGATGGGTACGTTGTATGGGTCAAAGACCAGTGTTCAAGGGGAAGCTGATGCTATCTTAATGATAGGTCAGAGTGCGGAGGAAGGAGCAGATTTGCGATTCCTTCGTGCTCCTAAGAACAAGTTGAGTGGAGCACATGCAGACTTCAGGTCTGCTGGTTGTGCAATTAAATTAGATAGAGAGAGAGCACAGTTAATATCTTTGATAGGAGGTGCATCTAGTGTTCATCCCAAAGTTTGATGATATAATAGTCTTTGATATAGAGACTACAATTCGTGCGGAGAAACCGCATTTCGGTGGTACACCTAACTGCCCCGATAATGAAGTGGTTGCGTATGGTTATATGCACCTAAAGAAAGGGCATAAAACACCACATGTAACTACTGACTTCTCTAAGAATATGGGTCTTATGTTTCAAGACATTAGAGAAGGTGCTGAGGTTGTGGTAGTTGGGCACAACATAGCGTTTGATTTAAGTTATCTGTTTAGGGACTACGGATTAGAGAATAGATTTGTTCCTAAGAACATGGTGTTCTGGGACACTATGAAGTTTCACTACATGGATACAGGTAGGAAGGTAGCGTACCCTTCTTTGGAGGTAACGGCTCAGGCGCATGAGATAGAATTTGAAAAAGATACGGAGGTTAGTGAACGGTTCAAGCTAGGTATAGGGGCAGACAAGATTGATAGAGATATACTAGCTAAATACTTAGCACAAGATGTGCTCGTTACGTACAGGATATTTAACAAACAAATTAAGAAATGTCTTGAGCAAGGGGGAGCATATACTAACTACATGCTAGAGATGATGCAGGGTATAGGGGCTACTACTTGTATGTCTTTACATGGTATGCCATTCGATACAGCATCGGCTAAGGTAGAGGTAGATAGGTTAGAAATGAAGATTGATACAACCTTACATAAACTAAAACTTAAGTACGGTGATTACAACTACAACTCCCCCGCCCAAGTAAAAGCTTTGTTGTGGGGAGGTGATATTAAACAAGAATGTATAGAAGATAAGCTTGATGAGAATGGTAAGGTTGTTCGATATAAGAGTGGTAAACGTAAAGGTAAGATAGTAAAACGTAAAGTTACCAGAGCATTAACACTAGAACCTATGGTAAACAAAAGCATAGCTAGAAAGATACCATCTAAAGATGCTGCTGCTCCAACCTTAGAAAGATTAAGAAAGATTACAGATATTAATACCTCAATCCACAACTTTTGTAAGTTGTTATTACGAGTTAGAAAAACAACTAAAGCAATCAATACGTACTACAAACCATACATAGAGTACGCTATTGACAATAAGATTCACCCCTCATATAATCACTGCTCTACAGGTACAGGTAGACTTAGCTCTAGCAAACCTAACATGCAGAATATAAGTAATAAAGGAGAGTAACGTGAGTTTACTTTCAAACTTCAAGGCTCCCGAAGGCCACATGTTTATTGATTTTGACTATGCTCAATTAGAGGTTAGGGTACTAGCCTTGGCTACTGAAGATGTCAATCTGATTGACGATATTAATTCTGGTAGAGATATGCACACCTTCTTTGCATCAAAAATATTCGATGCTCCTGAGTCAGCTATTACGAAGGAGCAGAGAAAGATGGCTAAGGGTTTTAGCTTTCAGTTACAGTATGGGGCTGGGGCAAGGAGTATTGCAGAGCATTGGGATGTAGATGAGGAGCTAGCTCGTAGGTTTCTTGATGAATATTACGATAGGTATGCAGGGGTTAGGTCTTGGCAACAAACTTTAATGAGTCGAGCAGACGAGAGTCTGGTCTACGCTGGAGATATAGACCCAGAAACAAATGAGTCTATACCTTGCTGTTCTATACCCTCTATCTGGAAAGATAAGAATACAGGAGCACCAGTCACTTACTACAGAGTGTTAGCTATGAAAGCTAAGTACTCAAAGACTAATGATTACATTGCTCCTCCTACCAAAGTAAAGAACTACCCCATACAAGGAGCAGCTAGTGATATAGTTACTATGATGTTACATAGGCTACATAAACAATCTAAACACCTGACACTACTTAATACAGTGCATGATAGTTTCTTGGCTTTAGTTAAGATTAAAAACTTAGAGGCTGGTATTGACGAGGGTAAGGCTATACTGTCTTCTGTCCCTAAAGTTCTTAAGAACTCTTTCATGGTCAATACGCCTGTACCATTCCCAGTGGATTTTACTTACGGAGATACTTTAGAAAAAGTCAAACAGAAGGGTTGACACCCCAATCATATATGATATACTATTAGTAGGTATAAGAATTACCTTTAATTATTGGAGAAATGTTATGCGAGAAAATGCAAGCGGTCGAATAGAAAGAATGGGTAACAACGGCAAAAGCTTTTTGTTACAAGAGTTTGAAGGCAAATGGTTTGGAGCTTTCAATGCTTCACAACTGTCAGGAGCCAATACAGGGGATGAGGTATCTTTTACCTACACCTCTGTAGAAAAGAACGGACGCACCTTTAATAACATTAATGGGAGTCTAACTATAGTGAGTTCTAGCGGAGGAACTACGCCCCCTACTGCATCTGGTGTAGTAGCTAAGGTAGCTAAGGTGGGTGAGCCTATACTCTCACGAGACAGGCTAATCCTGCGTCAGAACGCACTAACTAATGCGGTTAACTTTATTACTGCTCAACAAAAATCTGCTGAACCAGCCGATGTTCTCAAGATTGCATCTGTATTTGAGAGCTATACTTCTGGAGATATCGAGAAGAAGGCTGCTGAGGGTAATAAAGATGCTCCAAGTGATGAGGCTTGGAAAGCTGCTGCCGAAGCCTTTGATGATGTCAAGGAACTTAAGAAGGCTAGTTAGATGACAGATAAGATACTTCTTTTATTCGATGGGGATATCATCGTATATAGAGCAGGGTTTGCTGCAGAGAAGAGGTATTACTTTGACTCACGAAATCCCCCCAGTGAAGGGGGGATGGAGTGGGATTCAAAAGTAGAAGCTAAAGCTAATGTAGAGCTTGAGTACATAGAGTGGGATAGACATCTCGAACCTTTGGAAAATGCTTTACAAAACTGTAAGTCTATTATTAAAAATACAGTGGATTATATTAGCACTATATACCCTACTCACGATATAGAGTATGTCACGTTTCTGTCGGGGAATGATGAAGTCCCTAACTTTAGAAACAAGATAGACCCAGAGTATAAAGCTAATCGAAAACCAGAGCATAAGCCTACGTACATAGAAGAGATGAAGGATTATCTAATCCAACATCATTGCGGATATATCACACAAGGTTGCGAAGCTGACGACTTCTTTGGACAGGCACAAACAGATGCTCTTAAGAACAACAAACTCCCTATAGTGTGCTCAATAGATAAAGATTTAAAGCAGTTATCAGGGCTGCACTTTAACTTTGTATCACAACTATTAGAAGAAATACCTGAAGAAGAAGCAAGGGCTGTATTCTTTAGGCAACTTCTTGAGGGAGATAGGGCAGATAATATACAAGGCATAACAGGTATTGGTAGTGTCAAAGCTAGAAAGTATATACCTGCTGGCCTACATCCAGACGGAGCTATAGCTACCGTTACTGGGTATTATCGAAAGGAGTTTGGTAATGAGTGGCTTAAAAAATACAACAACAACTGCGACCTCTTATGGATATGGAGGAAAATCCCCGACACATGCCCGTTTAAGGTCGAAGAAAAAACGAATGATAAACTTCAAACCTTACAAGAGTAAGTTTGAATATGATGTAGCTAAACTAATGGAGGAGCAAGGACTTGAGTTCGAGTACGAACCAAAACAAATCAAATACATTTTACCAATCAGAAGCGGGTGCTGTAGCGATTGCGGTAGCTACTCTGTGGGCAAGCGTAGCATTTATACTCCTGATTTCTTCATCCCTATGTTGGGATTATGGGTCGAGACCAAGGGTAAATGGGACAGCCAAGGACGTAGTAAAATCGCCTCCGTCCTCGATTCAGAAAATGAAATAACCCACAAAAATTTTCGTATGTTATTCATGTATGACAACTGGATAACTAAAAACAAACGAGAAAAGTATACAGACTGGTGCAATAAACGTAACATCATTTCTGGTGTAGGGACTGCTTTGCCCAAGGAGTGGCTAAAATGAAACATTGTTTAATACCCGATACTCAAATATACCATAAGAGTAATATCAAACATATCCAAGCTGCTGCAAACTATTTGTCTAAGCATAAGCCAGACAAGATAATTATTATAGGAGACTGGTGGGATATGCCTAGCCTGTCTTCTTATGACAGGGCTGGCGATAAAGGTTGGGAAGACAAAGATGTGCAAGCTGATATAGATGCTGGTTGGTCTGCTATGTACATGTTCCTAAGAACTCTCAGAAAAAAGTATAATCCAGAGATACATTTCTGTGTAGGAAACCACGAAGACAGGATAACTAGAGCTTCAGAAGCAGCAGACACTAGGATTTTCCAACAGTATTTAAACTTAGATACTATGATTTTAAATCCTCTTAAAAGGCTTAGAGTTAAGACTCATAATTTTTTAGACGTAGTGAATATAGATGGTATATGTTACAGCCATTACTTTGTCAACCCTGCAAGTTTATTTACCTCACCCATAGGAGGTACAATAGAAGCCAAGTTAAAAAACCTTGGGCATAGTTTTTCTATGGGACATCAACAAAAGAAACAAACAGGAGAGATATACACATGTACTGGGAAACGAAGACGAGGGCTAGTTTGTGGTCGATTCTACCCAGATTACCACAAATATCTTGGGCCTCAAAAGAACAGCCAGAGTTGGTCAGGAATAATAATGAAGCACGAAGTCAAGGGTGGGGACTACGATTTGATGGAAGTGTCTATGAAATACCTTCTAAAAGCGTACTCAAAATGACGTTGACTCAAGAAGAATTAATTGATAAAATATCTACACTGTATGATGCAGATGATTTTATAGATATTCTTAATATAAATACAGAACAGTTAGCTACAGCTTTTATTGATTTAGTTGTAGAGAACGTGGATAAATTTGAAAGACTGGAGGAATACAATGAGGATTCCAAGGAGGAAGATTCGTGACCCCTATGCACAAGAAGTTAGGCAACCGAAGTACCGTCAAAGAATCGAAGCCAACAAGAAAAAAGACTACATCCGCAGCAAAGAAAAAAGGATGTGGCAAAGAGAAGGATACAGTGTTCTTAGGAACTTGTATGATTGAAGGTGCTCATCTGACAGTCACTAGACTAGGCAGAGAGCTAGAAGATGTGGGCTTTAAAAATACTTACAACCGATTAAAGAAACTTTATGAGGAGGTAGAATGAACTTATACCAAGAGTACATCCACCAAAGCAGATACGCTAGGTATCGAGATGACCTAGGTAGGAGAGAACTTTGGGATGAGACTGTAGATAGAGTAATTTCTTTTTGGGAACCTAGAGTACCTAAGAAGTTACTGCCTATGCTACAAGAGGCAGACAAAGCTATTCGTGATATGGAAGTCATGCCTTCTATGCGGGTTATGATGAGTGCAGGGAAAGCTTTGGATGACCATAACGTAGCAGGATACAACTGTGCATACGTACCAATAGATGACCCTAGAGTTTTCTCTGAGATAGTCTATGTACTTATGTGTGGTACAGGGGTGGGTTTCAGTGTAGAAAGAGAGTATGTAGAGAAACTACCTAAGCTACCAGAAAAAATGTATCCTAGTAATTCTGTAATACAAGTTGCAGATAGTAAACTAGGTTGGTCTAGTGCATACAGAGAACTGATTAGCCTATTATATAGTGGCCGTATACCTAAGTGGGATTTATCTAAGGTTAGACCTGCAGGTTCAAGGCTTAAAACTTTTGGTGGTAGGGCTTCAGGGCCACAGCCACTAATAGATTTGTTTCAATTTACTGTAGAAACTTTTACTAAGGCTGTTGGTAGACAGCTAACTAGTCTGGAGGTGCATGATGTTGTATGTAAAATTGCCGATATTGTGGTTGTCGGAGGTGTTCGTAGGTCTGCTCTTATCAGTCTTAGCAATCTCACTGATGACAGGCTTCGCTCTGCTAAGAGTGGTCAATGGTGGGATTCTTATGAGAAGGGTGGCTCACCCCATAGACGACTGGCTAATAACTCGATTGCGTATACGTGCAAGCCGGATGTTGACAGCTACATGTCAGAAATGGTGTCTCTTTTCAGAGATAAGAGCGGAGAGAGAGGAATCTTTAACCGAGAGGCAGCTAAACTTAAATATGTAAAACACCGTAGGGATGAGAACCATGAGTGGGGATGTAATCCATGCTCCGAAATACTTCTTAGACCTGCCCAGTTCTGCAACTTAACTGAAGTTATTGTTCGTCCAACAGATACTTTAGAATCTCTTAACCATAAGATAGAGATAGCTACGTTCTTAGGAACACTACAAGCTACCCTAACAGATTTTAAATTCTTATCTAAGAGGTGGAAAACAAATTGCGATGAAGAAGCTTTGTTAGGTGTGTCTCTTACTGGGTGCTGTGACCACCCGTTACTTAACGGTGTACGTCAGACTGTATCTAAACAGGACGAGTTACTTAAGTGGTTAACTACCCTAAAAAATACAGCAGTTACTCACAACAAAACTGTAGCGAAACAGTTAAAAATTAATCACGCTGCTGCTATTACTTGTGTTAAACCTAGTGGAACTGTTAGTCAACTATGTGATACAGCTTCGGGTATACATCCTAGGTTCTCTAAATACTACATACGCAGGGTACGTAATGATAAGAAAGACCCCGTTACAGACTTCCTTAAGTCTTGTAATATACCTTGGGAAGATGACATAACAAACTCTGAAACTGTAGTGTTCTCTTTTCCTATGAAGTCCCCTAGCACCTCTATCTGCGTCAGTGATATGGATGCGTTAGAGCAACTAAAGATGTGGCAAACATACAATGATTACTACACTGAACATAAACCTAGTGTAACTATCTACTACTCTGAAAATGAGTTTATAAGCTTATGCAATTATGTGTGGGAAAACTTTAATACTATGAGTGGCATATCTTTCTTACCTAAGAGTGACCATATATATCCTCAAGCACCTTACGAAGAAATAGATGCAGCTACTTACAACAAACTACACAAGTCTATGCCTTCAGAGATTGATTGGAAACGACTAGCAGAGTTTGAGACAGGTGATAACACTAGTGTACAGCCTGAATTAGCGTGTGTTGCAGGAGCTTGTGAGCTATGAAGTGGTTAGTAGGTGATGAGGATAAAAGCTCTTACGATGTAAGAGAAGAGTTTGTTAATGGGCCTAAACATTATACAGGTGGGGATATAGAGTGCATAGCAGCTATGCGTTCTATGTTAAGTAAGGAAGAGTTCTTAGGGTTTCTTAGGGGTAATATTTTCAAGTATCATTGGAGATTACGTAGTAAACAAAACCCTATACAGGACTTAGACAAAGCTGCATGGTATGAAGAGAAACTAAAACACGCACTACAAGAGGACGTAGAATGACTTGGTTTTTGATAGAGGAAAAGAAGCCTAGCTACTTTAAAAGATTAACTAAACTATTTAATGTTCTTAAGAACAGGAGGAGTAACATGTCTATTATCACTGCAATTACTGTGGAACTAGAAAACATGAAGGCAGACTTAGAACACGCTAAGAAAGAAGCTAAGTTGAATAGAGAGCTAGCGGAGGAGTATAAAAGAAAGTACGAAGTTCTTTTAAAGATACGTGCAGATAAAAAAACCTCCCCCGAAGGGGAGGAACGAGAGGTTAGTTATAAGGTAGGATTAACTTGTTAATCTTTAGTTTTCTGCCAGTCTTCAAAATCTTTTAGTCCATCCCCAATCCAGTAGTAGTAGGCTCTTCCCGCAACTGGGAAGTGTCTACCTACTTTCTCCCAGTTAGGGTCATCATCAGTTACCATCTTAGCCATTTGATTTCCTAAGTCAGTATACATAGAAAGTGGTGGAGCTATGGTGTCTACTAAACCTTCTACTACTCTACCTTTAGCTATCTGTTCAGATAGCATATACTCTGAAGCACCAAAAGTTTTAAAGATATGGTCTACATAACTATCTGATATTGTATCTATATCAACTTCTTTTTTTAGTAAAGCGTCTTTTATACCTGACACACCTGCGTTACCTGTGGGTACTATCATCATATAAGCTAGTGCATTAGTTAAACCTTTAGCTTTATTCCCTTTCCTAAACTCGTCAACGCTGTGTTTTCTTAATAAGTCTAGCTGCTTAGTCATATAAGTTTTAAGCATATATAGAACTCTAAGGTTAGGGTTATTTAGATATGCTCTAGGCATTTCAGATAACGAGATAGGTTGCATATCTGCAAGTTCACTCCACAAATACATCTTAACTCTATCAGTCATCTTACCATTAGCTAAGTCATTAACTAAATCTACATACTCATCACCATAAGCAGCACTATATTTTTCTTGGAATCGTTTAGCTTTACCTGTTACTGCTTTACCCGACAGTATTCGTTCAGCAGATTGACTACCTTTAGCTAGCGAAGCTCGTATCAAAGTATTCTTACCAAATCTATCAACGTGTCTAAAACCTGATATAGTAAATGCTTTATGTAATACCCTACCCATAACCCGTTCATTCATAAACTCTTGAGCAATTACTCTATCTAACCCCATATCAGACATTAACCACTTCTTTGCCCCTTTAAATGCAGCACCCCTTCCTCCAAACATAGCAGCAAGGGTGTTGGTAAAACCATGAGCGAATACAGATACTCCTATATCACCTAACTGAATAATAGCTGAGAACGGGTTAGTAAGTGTAGTCATATACCCTAGAGACCTAAATCTTTGAATAGCTTTATTAGCCCCTCTATCTCCTTGCATAAAACGTACTTCAAGTAATTGCTTTATTTCGTCAGCGTTTTGTGGAGATAATCTTCCTGCAAGCATTTCTTCATCTACTATTCTACCTACAGATTTTTTTATTACATCGTCAGACATAGATGCTACACCTACACTTGGACTTTTCTTTCCTCCAAAAAAAGCTTTTCTTTCTACATCATACGTAGTTTCATCTATGTATTTAAACAATCCAATCACAGGGTCTTCGTAGTAATCTAACCTTTCATCTGTTAGTTTAGCTGTCATACGTTTTTCTGCTGCTGTTAACTTACCTTCTGTAACTACCATAGGTCTTCTGTTACCACGCAGATATTCGTTTAACATATCTATTCGTTCTTGTTCTGGTAATGATTCGTCTTTGCCTAATCGTCCAGCAGCCCGTAATCTTTTTTCTTCATTTTTTATTTTCTTATCAAGAGCATTTAACTCTTTTGTATTTAAAGTTCCTCTTAAACCATCTACATCTTTTATAGCTCTATGCCAATAGTTTGATAGTTTAGGTAAATTTACATAACCAGCTTTTTCAATTAAGTCTCTATGTATATCATCGTAAACTTTACCCACGACATTAAAATTATCAACAGCTTCTTGTCCTCCACGTTTGAATATTAAAGCTCTAGCTTCATCAAACTCTTGGTTATAAAGTTGTTTCTTAAGTGTTCTTTTATCAGCCCTATTTAGTTTCTTATAAAACGTAACAAATGGTTTTACTTCTACTTGACGCTGGTGCGCTATAGTAGATGCGTTTTGGTCTAGCTGTCGTACTCTTTCCCCTATTCGTGGAGATAACCTGCTAATTGTACTAGATAAAGACCCTATAAAATTATCAAATAAAGTATTCTTATACCTTGTCTCTGGTGTGATACCAGCAGTAGGAACTTCTGGAACTACTGCTCTTTCTAAAGCAGTACCAGTTTGTTGAAACTGTATACCTGCTACTTGAGCATCCTCTATGATATCTAATTCACTCGTTCTTCCTAAAGTACCTTGACGAATATTCCTTTGTACTATATCTTTAAGCGTCCTACCTTTATTAATTTCCTCTTGTATTTTTTCTGTATCTCTTTTAGCTTTCTGTACTTCCTCTACTTTTCTCTGTCTTTCTGCTTTGTTAGTGCGTATACGATTAATAAACTCACCAGCTTTTCTTCCAGCAGCTACCGTTACTGGTGCTGCTACAGCCCCTACAGCAGCCCCTACAGCTACGTCTGTAGCTTCTACATCTAAACTTTGTGAGCGAGAATCTAAGTAAGCATACTCCGCACCTAGTACTGCACCTATTCCAGTTATAGCTTTATAGCTTTGACCTATAGGTAGTAATGTAGTAGGGGAAAATAAAGACTTAATTACTTTACCAAAGATAGCTCCACCTGAATCTTCCATACCTGCTTTAAATATTTCAGGGTGTCTCTGTTGTTCTTCTCTAGCTCGAACATCGTTTATTCTTTGTAACCTATCTTTTTCAGATAGTGAAGCAAAGTCTTCTCCGTATCGTGCTTCGGAAGCGAGGTTAGGCATCTTAGCTTGTGCAATAATAGAAGCACTTTCCCAATCAGGTTTACCTGCATCTATACCGTACATAAAAGCATCAAAGAAAGTAGGCTTTTCTTCTGTAGGTTGTTTTATTTTACCTGCAGTTCTAGCTTTAGCTTCCGCTTCAGGCATAGTAAAATCTATACCACGTTCTTGCATAGCTACAAACATACGTAAACTAGTTTCAGATATATTTTCTGGAGCTTCTAGCTCATAAGTTTTGCCAGAATTATTTGAAGTTACTTCATATAGAGACATTACTTAATCTTCTTTACAGTTATATTTTGAAAGTCAGTATTTAACGACCTTAGATTATTTAAAGCTCTAGTGTCCACACCCGTAAAACTAGAATCAGTATTAAAAAATCCAGCAATCATACCGCCTAAACCTGTACTTTTTCTTGGTGTTAAAACTTCCTTGCTCTTAGCTAACTCTAAAAAATCTATTACATAACTTTCAAAAGGTGCAGGTTTTTTCTCATTTTCTACATCTATTTCTGATTGTTGTCGTGCGTAAGAATATGCAGCCCTAGCTACAGCAGGTTTGTCATCATCATCTAAATCTTCTATAAGGGATTTTGCTATACTTTCTTCAGGTAAAGTATTTACTAAACTATTAAACAAGCTATCATCTTTATCGTCATTATAAAACTCTTTAAATGTTGGTTCTTGTGTTTGATAAACTTTTAACTCCCCTGTAACAGCAGCTTTTCTTGCTGTTTCTTTACCTATCAGATAAGTTTCTATATCTCTAACTTCTTTTTCGGCTGCTCTTCTATTACGTTCTTGTCTATCTACCTGACCCTGTACGAACTGTAATGTAGCTTTAGCTTGCGCTTCTTTATCTAGTTGATTTTTATAGTTTTGTGCCATAGCAGCTTGCAATGTATTTATACCGCTAGGGGTAGGTATAACACTAAAAGGTACTCTAGTACCCCCACTACCTTTAAACTGTACTGTGGGCTGTTCAGGTCTTCTTGCCATAATTAATTACCTCTTACCTACTATATCCAGAACTTCTTCCAGAAAGAATTTCTCTTATTAAATCTTGTTCTGCCTCACTTCCAAACCCAGTACCCTGCCCAAACATACCGTACTGGTTGCCACCAAATCCTCCATACCTATCCATAAATCTATCCATTTGGTAGTTAGGATTAAACTGGGATTGTAAAGCTTGTCCAAAATCAAAACCACCTTCACCAAAACCCCCACCACCTGCGTAGAAAGATAGTCCTGCGTCTGCTAGTCCTCCTAGTGTAGAACCTAATCCGGGTTCGGAAGCTTTCTGTTGTTGATACATTTGTTCAGCATCAAAGTATTGCCTGTACTTATCCATCTCTAAGTTAGTCCCTAGTACACTAGCATCCCTAGCTCTACTAGCTAAATCTAACCCCATAACATTTAAACTATCTATGTAGTCTAGTGCTTCTTGTGATTGACCTAACCCTGTTCCTAAGAACTTTTGTAAATTAAATAATACATTAGCATCTTCAGCAGCTTTAGCTGCTGCTAAGTCTGCGTTAACTTTTGACATATCCATCATACTTGCAGTGTTTATACCGCCTGTGTTAAATAGCTGAGATAAAGCGTTAGCTGCAGCATCCTCTCCCCTCTGTACTCTACCAATACGAGACTCGTTTAACATATCGAACAGTGGGCCTTTAGTAAAAAAATCTGGGCCTACATACTGCTCAAATAAATCTCCAACTATATTAGCTCTATCTAATCCAGAGTCAAAAAGTTCTTGCATTTCAGGACTAAACGCATATCCTCCACCTATTCTTGCCCCCATTCTACGTAGGTCTGCGGGACTCTTACCTGCAGCACTAGCACTACCTATAGGAGTTATTGGCCCAAAAGTTCCTGTACCTGTAGCTCCAGAAAAAACTCCGGGAGTAAATTGAAACTCACCTTCTGCTGGTCTACCCCCCTCAAAGAAAGCACGACCTAACCTGTCTCGGTATCTTTTTACACGCTTGCTAGGTTTTTTATCAAACAACCCGCCTATTGCACTAAATAAACCCATCGTCTATCTCCACTGTCTTGTTCTCTAATTTATTTTGAGCTATACCTTTCAGTAAAATTTTATTCGATACTTCGTTAGACTTAATCATCTCGTTACGAAAGGACTCTACTGCTGCCCCTGTCTGCATTTGTCGTTGTGAGTTTTCTATGAGTAACATCGGAAACCAAGAGATAGCACATCGCCAGTCTTCTATATCCGCATTAGTTTGTGGGTCTTTACCCATTACTTTTATGTACCAAGCACATTCAAATCTTTTACAAGGTTTAAATTTATTTAACGGGCAGTTATCTTTAGCTTCTAGTTTCATATTAATCTTTAGTACACACAATTACATCAATATATTGAACCGCTAAAGTTAAACTGTGATTGTGTGCAGTCCCACTACCTACACTACTTGTACTAATAGCCGCGCCATCTGTTACCCCCCTATCACTACCATTGTCATCAAACATACCCGTAGAACCAAAAGGTTGTGTAATAAAATCATATGTTGTACCTAAATTGTGCGTGTGTGCAGGTAAGTTTGCTATCGTTAATATTTTGTCTCCAGTGTTTCCATTAGCAAAAGCAGTTGTAAACCCTACACTACCTCCTGTACCGTTACCAGTTCCCGACACAACTCTAAGTGCTTTATCATTGTGTGTAGTGACTTGCTGCCACCCTACGGGTGCTGACGCTTGCATAAATAACATAGCAGACCCAGAAGGTACATCCCCTGTTTCTGTTTTACTATTTACAGCATTTTTAATTGCAAGTAGTTCTGCATCTACTTCACTACCTTTAATAACTTTAGCTGCATCTCCAGAAGCTAAATTATCTTTGGTAGCAAAGAAAGTTGTTTGTGTATAATCAGCCATTATTATCTATCCTCACGTCCTATCTTTGCAAACAAAGACATTTGTTCTATACTCATACTACTACCATTAGAAGAAAAACTTATCCCTAAGCTAACTGTTCTTCCCATCCTAGAAGCAGAAGTTCTTAATTTTTCTAAAGCTATTCCTCCAGAAAATTCGTCTATATTCCACTGAGCTACGTTCCATTCTGCAGGACTACCTGCTCCCTTTACTGTCAATGCGGCAGAACTTGTGACAGCACCTTGGTCAAAGTCCCAGTCTAAAGTTATCTGTTGCCCACTAGCTCCAAAGACTGTTACCCCTACATTCTTAAGTATTTTTATCCTAGAAGTATCGAAGTCTGCATAGTTACTTGCCCACCTACAAGTATAAGCTTTTGCAGTCGGAGGACTTGTAGCTATATCTATATCATTATAACCACTATACTTACCTATACATCCTTTATACGAAAGAAAAGTATCTCCTTCAAAATATACAAAACTATACCAATCTGTATTTGTATATTTAGTTATTCTAGGTTGGTCAGTGTCTATTAAAGAACGGTTATTAACTACCCAAATATTACCACTAGGAGATTTAATCCAGTACTGCCCTTCTCTTTGGTCATAACTTGCCCGTATTTTAGAAGCTGTACCTGATACCATATCTAATACAAGGTCTTTTCTTACAATCTTAGAAGCTTCTTTTAGCTCTACTCTATTAGCAGTAAACACTACTTGTTTAAGTGAACGAATCCCAGTATCAGATAAAAAGTACACATCGTCTTCTACTTGTTGTACACTATCTCTAGCTATACACCCAACGCCCTGTATAATCTGTTCTATAGCAAGAGACCCCGGATTTTCTGGACTGTCATAAATAACAATACTGTTCTTAAGAAACGCTACTAAATACCCATCAAAAGATGATATAGCAACTAACTCATCATAACCATGATGAACCGCACCTACGTTTCCTAGTACGTTTATTTCTCCTGCACCTGTTAACCAGTGTGTTTCGTCTAGTAAAGCAGAGTAAGCTATAATGTTTTGTCCTGTACCTGTATCTGCTTTCTGTGCCCACAATCTACCAAAAGCACTATGCACTATATTACCATCTGGTACTGCGCCACTTGCTGCACTAATGTTTGCAAAATTACTAGAGCCTGTATAAGCAATCATAGTATTGCTTGCTCTTGCTCCAATAACTTTATCGTTAAAATTTACAAATTGCCAATCGTTACCCGAAGGGCTTGTACTTCCTGTTATATCTTCAAAGTCTGTATAAGGTGAGTCTAGTTTAAATATTTTTCTAGTGCTAGATACCGTAGCAGTAGCGATTAATTTATTACCAGAAGAGTTATTAAACTGAAACAACTGTTCTATATCTGGATACCCTTGTAACCCTACAAATTTAGCAACTACAGAACTACCGCCTCCTGCGGTTGTCCCTGAGCTACTATCTAGTGCAACTATTTTATAACTATTATCGTTAGGAACATTAAAAATTGTATGCGAAGTATTTATTTTAGCAGCATCTACGTCTGTTACATCTGAAGAACCGCTTAAAGTTACTGTATCTCCTTCTGTTCTACCATGACCAGTATGTGCAATAGTTAATTGAGTAGAGGCTTGTACACCTAACTTAACATTAGCTGCAGGTGCAGCAGATATAGTAGCTGATGTAACAGTCTTAAATAATTGACTACCATTTGTAGTAGTAGCAGAACTTTCTAAGTCAATCGTTTCTGTTACTACAGCATCAGTTACATCTGTACCTGTAATGGTAACAGATTTAGTTCCGTCACTACTTCCTGCTGTAGTAGCACTTACAAATCTAGGTGCATTAGGTGGTAAACTTCCTCCTACCATAGTAAAAGGAAAAGTTCCGGGTGCTGTACTAGATTCGCTTGGTTGTTGTGCTGTTGCAAGAGCGTCATCATCTTCTGCATTAGCAGTAGCAGGAGTAATCGGGTCTGAGCCTAATGTAAGTGCGTACTTAGAGCTTGTAGAACTAAACCCTTTACGATTACCTAATCTACCTGCAGAGTCATAAGCTACGTTATTTGCTTCTCTAGCAAACTCAGGAGAAGCTTGTACTTGCTCTCCTTCAGTAGATAATCCGTATATTCCGGGTGCTCTTAATACAAGGGATTTAAGTTGACTTGGCATTAATAATCTCCAAGCACCGTCCAGTCTCCACCACCTTCTGCTTGAAACTTGTGGCGTTGTTCGTATGCTATAGCATCTCCAATAGCTTGTTGATATGCTCTTTGTATCTCAGAATACTGTTCCCCTTCATCCTCTCCTCTTTCCCGTACTGCTAAAGCAAGCGCTCTTAAATAGACAGGATGCCAAGGAACTTTAGTGTATTGTGCATTAGCGTTTAAATCTTCTTGAGGATTAACTACTTCAACTACCATGCTGTACGCAGCATCAGGGGTTTGGTAAAATCTTATTTGTAAAGATTGTTCTGCAGTATATCCTGCTACTGCATATTGTACAGGTTCAGCTTGCTCGTTATTAGTAGTTTGAGACTGTCTTCTTACATAATCAAAAGGTACACCCATTAACCGAACTTGGGTAGTATTGTTATATACATCTACTACCCTGCTTCTTTGGTTTGTGTACACGCTACCTTCTTCTAATGTGTATAGTTCTGTACCTGCAGAAGTAGTTACTGTTATAGTTTCCTGCAAAGCAGTCCAATCAAAAGAATCTTCTACTTCTCTTTTAGCATCATTTACAAAACGTAAGATTGCAGAAGACTGGTCAGTATCGTTAATACTTCCTACCGTAGCTTCTCTCATACGAGTAAGAATTTTATTAACTATATCTAATGCTGTTACTGCACTGGAAGACATACTCTACTCCTTAAAGTTGGGGAGCCGAAGCTCCCCGATAACCTAGACAACTTCTCTAGGAATAACCATTACATAGAGAGTACCAGAATCAAGGTCTACTGCACCGCCAGTGTTATTAGCAGCGACTACTGTTACAGTGTCGGCTGCTGTTACTGCGGCAGAAAGAACAAGGTCTGCTACGTCTATGCTCATAGAGGCCAAAGCAAAATCGCCAAGCTGTGCTCCAGTGACAGTCACTTCTTCAGCAGCTTCATCGCCATCTGCAATGCTCCCCCAGTCTTTTGTTTCAGAAGCAATCGCAAACTTAGTTACTGATTGCCCATAATTAGTACCTGTTGGTAAAGCCATTTTTTTAATCTCCTATAGACTAGGGGGGATTACTCCCCCCAATAAATTAAGCTGGTACAGCAATTACAACACCCGCATCATCCCTAAGTTCTCCTACACCGTAGATAGTATCTGCAGTAAATAGGTCTCCTAAGAACTCTTGCTTGTATTGGGTTTGGGTTCTTACTCCCATTTGCTCTATCATTACTAAAGCAGATTTGTGTAACAATACACAAGCTCTAGCATTTGTGCTTTGAGCAGGAGCATTAGTAGAAACATAAACAGGGATACCATAGATATCTCCTACCAATCCATTACGAATTGTGTTTCCACCACCGACTTCACCCGTAAACGCTTGCTCAGTAAATCGAGCAATGCCAGTTAGATTTTTCTTCTCTACTGGGGGTATTACAAGGTATCTATCAGACATAGGCACATCTACATCGTCAAGGGTTTGTATAACCTTACGAATACCTGCATCAGCGAGAGCAGATTCATTACTACCTGTAAACAAAGTAGAACCATCAGCACCTAAAACAGCTTTGTCTCCAAAGTTTGTAGCAGCACCGTCACCACCCTGTAATCCATAGCACTGAGTCCATAGGTCAGTATCTACTTGTGTAGCAAGAGCGTAACCAGCATCATCAGTATAAAACTGTCTCATGCTAGCTAGACCTTGTTTATCTAGCAGGTCTTCAATTAACCTTGAGTACTCGTAGTGCTTATCAATATTGAGCGTCAACTCAGTATCAGTAGCACTAATCAAACTTACTTGTTGTCTAGTAGTTTTTACACTAGCAGAGCCACGAGTAGGTTTTGGTATGTGAATACGGTCTCCTTTCTTACCATTATGGTTCATAATAGTAACTAGGTTAGCTAAGACCAAATTCTTTTTGTAAGCAGCTATTACTTCATTCGACCACAACTCAGGAAGAAACACATCCTGTGTGGTGGTATTCATTGCTTGTGAGGCTGAAAAGTTAGCCATTGCGTGTCTCCTTTAAAAATTAAAACATATAGGATTAACGAACCCTACCTTCTTGGTATGCTTGAAAGATTTCTGGCTGAAGGTCAGCATATCTTTTAGGGTCTTCTAATTGTAAACGAATTAATTCTGAACGCTTATACATAGGTTTACCTTGGTTAACAGCATCTTTAGAAGAACCAGAAGCTACTGCTGTAGCAGCTTGTAACTCTCGTTCTTTTTCAGTTCGAGTTTGTTCTTGAACTTGTTTTTGCTTTATACCTGTTAAACTTTTATATTGCGAAAAGATTTCATCAGCGTAATTAAAATCACCACTACTAGCCTTCTGCCACATTTCTTGTCTCGGAACACTTTCCATAACCCATTTTTGAAAGTCGAGGTCTTTTACGATTTCCTCTATGTCAGGGTGTTTAGCCTGTAACCTACTCATAGTAGTGTCGGCTGTTGTCTGACTTATGGCTTCTTTAATAGGTTCTAAAGATTCCTGAACTATTTTTCGTACAGAAGATACTGGGTCATTAAGGAAATCATCTTCACTTAATTTTAGTTCTTCTTTTTGTACAGTGTTTTGAGACTCCTGTAAATTCTTTTGGATAAGGGAATCTGCTAGTTTACGAAGTTCTCCAAGTTCATTACCTTGTTTACCGTACTGTTGCTCTAAGTTTTGATAAGACTCTAGTATCTCATCAACAGACTTACCTTTAAACTTAGGTGGGACTGCTGTATCCTCAGTATTTTCTTGAGGAGCAGGTTCTTCAACTACTGGTTGTTCTTCGTTGTTAGCTTGTTTTTCTCCTTCTAGCTGCTCTACTGCCGCTAAACCATCCAATTCAGAATCGACTATTCTATCAGTCATACGAGTTCTCCTTGTCTTAACCCTTTAAGGGGGACTATTAATATGGGATGCCCAATCGTTTAAGATTGTGGCGGTTTGCTTTCCTATGTCTCCTCGCCCATTTATCGGCTGCGGTAGGAAAATCTGTGTCTATTCCGGGTAATGAGAATCTCCCGCCCGAAATAATTTTTTCAGCTACAAAGTCTTTATCGCAAGGACATGGTATCCTTTTAATTTTAGACCACCGCTCAAAAACTTTTTTACATTTTAAACACTGATAATCATTCAGCATTTTGTTCTGCCTGTTCTACTTCGTTCTTAAGAACATTTTCAAATTCTATCATAAGATGTAACATACCCAAGGCTCCACGTTGTTGCCAAAAGGTTTTTTCATCTTGTATATTTAATAGATTATTTTGTTGTGCAAACATTTCTAATAATCTTTGTCGTATAATACCCCAACCTTCTGTTGCTAAAGTATCAAACATCTTATCATAGGACTGTTGTGTATCTTTATCCATAACCTTTACCTCTCATTATTTGTAGTATCATCAAAGCTGCAGCTTCTTCATCGTCTAACATTCTTTGTTGTTGTAGTCGTAGACGTTTCAGATATTTATAATCTTGTTTTGGTATCTCACCTCCACCTTTTGCACCTATAGGTTCGCTGTAATACCCAGAACCCCAAGTACCTCTACCGTAACCCGAAGTCATGTTAACCCCTCATTAGGGATGTAATTATTACGCCTCCCATACCTGTTAATAATATAACGGCTAGTTTAGTTAATAAGCCGTTTAAATCATCTAATCGTTTCTCAATAGCTTCTAGTCTATTAAATATAGTTTTGTTTCTTTCTTCGCACTGAACTTCGTGAGACTCTAGCCTAGCATTAAGCTCGAATAGATTAGTAAGCATAGGCTCTTGTTCAGTAGAAATTTTCATTAGTCAGCATCCGCTATTGTTAATGTACCTGCGTCAACTTGGCGTTTTATTTCTTGATAATGAGTGTTTGCATCATCTATAGGAACTGCCCACTCCATTGCTTCTCCTTCTACTTGAATAAATATAATTACGGGTTCAGTATGTCCGTCTAAAATATGTTGGTATTTTGCAGATGTAATGTTGAGGTAATTATCTATCATAACTCTGCCTCAAAAACTGGAGTTGAAATATAGGGGTTTGTTGCTGTCATAAGCGTTTGGTGATG
>CEOG01037841.1_pt1 | contig 20619 bp, 14 predicted proteins | sample 530301 | NCBI WGS metagenome assembly CEOG01 (sample SAMEA2619903, study PRJEB7988) | marine metagenome | biome: marine biome (ENVO:00000447); feature: surface water layer (ENVO:00002042); material: "saline water (ENVO:00002010), including plankton (ENVO:xxxxxxxx)" | depth 5 m | reverse complement strand
TCAGGTTGGTGGGGTAAAGGTGCCCCATCAACCATTAAATCCGTATAATATGTGCTTGCCATATAGTTACATAGTGGTATATTTGCATATCAGCAACATATTACACTGACAAAGGTTGGTTCACGGGGTTAGCGGAATGGTGAGGGTTGAGTGACAGGAAAAAGCTGTCGCCCAAGTAATCGCCTATGGATTGTAGATGTCAAAAGTAAGATTAGGTCCAGATGGGGTACATATTTTTGATCGGGATTCAGGAACCAATGTCCTGTTAGACGAGATTGTTCCACCAAGAGATCGTTGGACATTTAGCCCGAGGCAAGTCTCGATTGCACTAACTAATGCTTGTGATCTTGAGTGTACCCACTGCTATGCTTCCAAAATACCTGCGAGATTGGACGTCGAATCTGTAAAGCAGTGGATGCTTGAGCTGGATGGTGCAGGCTGTTTTGGAGTTGGTTTTGGCGGCGGAGAGCCAATGCTCTACCCAAAAATTCAAGAGCTTTGCCAGTTTGGAAGTGCCCATACTAATCTCGCGATAACTATGACATCTCACGGTCATAGATTGAGTGTCCCGTTAGTTGAGGCTCTCAAATCATCAGTGAATTTCCTCAGAATAAGCATGGATGGTGTACACCAAACCTATGAAAAAATAAGGGGTCGCTCTTTTCTCTCTTTGCTCGAGAAATTAAGTTTAATCAAGGGGCAAATCCCGTTTGGAATTAATTATGTTGTCAATGAATCAACAATTGTTGATTTGATGAGAGCGGCGGAAATTGCGGAAGAATTTCAAGCCAAGGAACTGCTTCTTCTTCCAGAAGCAGCGCATGGACGAGGGAATGCCGTTACACAGCAAACGCTTACTCAGCTTTCTGACTGGATAGGTTCATACAGAGGTAGTTTACAGCTATCGATTAGCTCTGCGCATTCTGAATTAGTAAGAAACCAACCCCCTTTACCCAGCGAATCGGAAGAGATTGCGTTTGCTCACATAGATGCCAACGGTATATTGAAACGATGCTCTTTTGATAGTGACGGTCAGATTATTAGCGACAAGGGTGTAGTGCACGCATTTAACAAGTTAATAGAAGAGCGGGAATCAGCATGAAAATTTGGAATAGCTATGGATCTGAACATTCGCTAAATCTCGTGATAATTGGGAGTTTTAAAGAGGAGCATGAAGCCGAAGCGTTTGAACAATTAACCGAGAAAGTCACGAGATTCTTAAGCGAAAACTCGGAATTTGATGTTGAAGCTGATCGGTTTGATAGAAAAACTCTCGATTTTTTGGGTAAAGAGAATCTCTTTTCCCTGACGCCTCAGCAGCTAGGCCACTTATTGTATGATGTTCACGTTTCCCGTCACGGTAAAGAGGTTCGCATTAGCTCAGATGACGATGTCAATGCATTTATTAGTCTTCTAATATATAAAGGCGCTAAGGTTGAAGTTTTTTCAGCCCATGATTACCCGGAAAACGAGGAAGTCTAGGGCTTAATTATGCTTGATTGGGATCGTTTTAAAACCTTGCCTGGTGCTGATACTGAAAAATTTGAAAAACTATGCCGAGGAGTGGTTAGAAGAAACTTTGGCAGTTTAGGGCCTTTGCATGAATTGAAGAATCAACCTGGAGTCGAGTTCTATATTAAATTGAACAACGACCACCCACGATTAGCAAAAAGAAATGACACTGTTGGATGGCAAAATAAATGGTTTGGCTATAAAGCAAATGGAGAGCTAACCAATACAGCTAAACAGCAAATCATACATTCATTAGATAAAACCAAAGAGCACGTATCACATATTAATCATTGGTTCCTATGGACCCACCAAACCCTAGCTAAATGCGATCAAGAGTGGTTCTATGATCTTCAAAGTAATTATGGCTTTACCTTACATCTTTGGAATCAACATGACTTAGATGAGCTTCTGTCAGGTCCCGCTTTGGATTTACGCAATTCTTATTTTGGTGAGCTTGCGTTGACAAATGAAATGCTGCTTGAGCAACATGAAAAATCAATTGCTCCTATAAAAACTCGATGGCTTCATGAGGTTCATCAGCGAATGGATGCGGAACTTCAGGTTAGGAAGGTGTTGGGCGAAAAAGAAGCGTGGGACACGTTCAAAAACATCGCCGATGATTTAGATGAAGTATCCGAGACAATTGAGTCAAGCATTAACAAGCCTGAATATTCTCGTTGGAGCGATGAATTAAAGGTTTTTCATGCACATTGCGTTAATCTCCTTGAGCATTGTGAGATCTTTAATAAAGATATTAGTGGCGATGATATTCAAGACGTAATGGCGACGATTGGGGAAGTTGATTCTCGGCCGAAATTGGAAATTCAGAGAACCTTAATACAACTACGTTCAGGCAACCTTCCGCTATCTTTGACGATTACTAATGCTTTAGCGTATATAAAAGATATAAAAAATTTGTTCAGGTCTGCTGTTGAACTACTTTCCCAACAATTTATCGCAATTATGGCGGACGCTGGTGGTGGAAAAACACAGCTCGCCGTAGAGCTAACAGTGCAGACACCAGATAGGCCCGCAGGGATTTTTATCCTCGGAAGAAGCCTTAAGAAGGATATGACGCTAGACGATATTGCTCATAGGTTCACTTTCTACCAGAAACAGGTTAACAACTTCGAGGCGTTGATTTCAGCGGTGAACTCTGCGGGTGAAAGGTCAAGTAGACGTTTGCCAATCGTTATTGATGGATTAAACGAAGCTCAAGACCCGAGAGAGTGGAAACACCTGTTCGAATCTATTCTTCCAGTTTTAAAAAAATATCCAAACGTCGTGTTGGTATGTACCTTAAGAACATCAGAAAAAGGTTATGAAAATTACTATCGGCCAAACAGGCGTCAACGATACGATGGCAGAGAAGGTAGTGCGCAGCAATCGCTACCGGAATCGGCTTTTGAGATTCTTTCTGAAGGATATGGTGAAGCGTTAACTCACAAAGCGATTGCCGATTATTTCAGGTTTTATAAAATTAAAGCAGATCCATTTACTGCACCTCTGAACTTTTTCTCCCATCCTTTGAATCTTAAGATATTTTGCGAGGTTACTAATAGGAAGGCTGAAAACGAAATACGTGTTCCGCATTTCCCTTCTTCAATCTACAGCCTTTTTAGAGAGCAAATAGACCATACTGCAAACTCTATCGCCAGTTTAACAAACCTTAAGCAAAGGTATCTGGTCGATGATGTCAAAAAAGCCATTTATTTTCTAGGCGAATGTATATGGGAAAACAATACTCGATCAATAGCAGAAGATGTCTTTAGAGATAAGGCAAAACTCCCGCTTAATGATTGGGACTCAGATATGGTTAACCTTCTTGCACAAGAGGGAATTATTTTTCGAGATGAAGGGAGCAAAAAATTTAGCTACGAACTAACACCAGTATATGATCGTTTGGGTGGCTTTATTGTTGCGGAATATCTTCTAGGGAAGAACTCAGGTGAGAGTTTAAGCGAATGGGTCACCCATACTGATGTTATCGAAAAAATATTCGGTGAGGTGTCGGATCAACACCCGCTTTCCCAGGATATTCTCCATGCTTTAGTGGTATTGATACCGAAAACAATAAATCGAGAGCAGCTTTGGAAAGTTCTTCCAGAAGACTATCAATCTGTTGCGCTGGCACTGACTCCTCTAATTGATAAGAATGATATCTGCACGGAAACACTCGATAATTATAAATCTCTAATAACTCATGAGGGCCTATCGACAAGGGATATTGAGCAGCTGTTGACTTTGAAGTATGCAGTTGAACATCCATTAAATGCGGAGTTATTCAATGAAATATTATTTAATCTGTCTGTGTCAGATAGAGACTTGTCATGGACTGAGTATATCAGAAGCCAAAGCTCGGAAATTATTAGCGCACTGAAAGATCATTTAATAAATATAAAGTCCGGAGCCAAATTCAGCCCTGAAACTATTCGATTGAGGATGATTTTTTTCTCTTGGCATCTTACATCCACAGTAATTGAGCTGAGGGATTGTGCCACAGAGTTGCTATATCATGTGGGCCAGCAGGATCCTGGTTTGATGTTTGAGCTAACTTTAGAACAACTGAGTGTAAATGATCCTTATGTTTCGGAGCGCTTATTGGCCTCAAGTTATGCGCTTGCAACAGTTCTAGTTAACTTGCCAGGATATGGGGATGTGGTTATTAATTACGGGGAAAAATTATATAACAAAATGTTTGTTATAAATGCTTCCAATGCCACACCTCATTTGCTAGCAAGAGAATATGCAAGTTGCACATTAAAACTAATAGCGTTTCATTACCCTAGTAGTACGCAAAATTTGGATCGGAGCTTGTTCCTGCGCCCATTTCCGGAGATGCCAAGGAGAGTATGGGGATGTATTAAAAAGGATGAGGAAGAATATTCTCGTTATAACTCACCTTTCAGAATGGATTTTGAAAACTATACAATTGGACGTCTTGTAAAGGATAGGGGGAATTATGACTATTCACATGAAGGATATAAGGTTGCACGTTGTAACATTCTTTGGCGAGTAAATGAACTGGGATGGTCTCATGATCTGTTTGAAAAAGTAGAAGAGTCTATTGAGTCAGATAGACACCATTTCTCGCGTTCAAGACGATCCCGAATTGAAAGATATGGAAAGAAATACTCATGGATTGCTTATTATGAGCTTGCTGGCCAATTAAGTGATGATTCCAGATTGGAATCTTATGATGAAGCTCGCTTTACTACAGATATAGATCCTTTTTTCCCCGATCAGGTCAAAACTTCAGAGCTTGGTACTCATGAATTTCTCTCTGATGAATCTATGGCTACAAAAGATTGGATTTTAGAAACTGAAATTCCTGATTTATCAAGAATTCTTGAGATTAAAGTGGATGACCACGATTGGGTTCTTTTATATGGATTTAATTCTGAGGAATCAAAAAAATTAGACAGAAATTTCTATTGTTCATTAGACACTGCATTTGTTTCTGAACATTGCATGAATCAACTTAAGCAGTACATGGCTGAGAAAAGGAAGATAGAGTGGCCGGAAAAATATAGCAGCTATAGTGTCTATTCAGGGGAGTTATATTGCGAAGCTCTGAACGATGTTTCTGGAGACTCCGAGGTTAGAGTCGAAATTGGATATAAGACCCAGACATACGAACAACCTGAGGTTAGATTCAATGATGAAATCTATATAAAAGGCGGAACTTTTGAGCGCGAAGTCCCTATTGTTGATAACTTGAAAATTCTTTCCACAACTTTTAACTACTATTGGGAAAACCCTGGTAGTTCGAAGGAAAGTACTAACCGATTAGCTTTGGCGCCTTGGCTGGTAAAAGAGCTTGAGCTTCGTTTCAATCCCTCAGAATTCATCTATTTGGATAAAAGCGGCGATATGGCTGTATTAAATATTAATCTCAAAGGCGATGCATTTAGCAATTACCGAGATCTTCTATACCTTAGAAAAGATTTGTTCGACAAATTGAACAAAAAGCTAGAGATAATGCCAATTAAGCATATTGCTGGAGAAAAAAGATATGCTAAGACTGAGAATCTAGGCGGAGAAGACTCGTACCGCCGATTTGAATCAATCGTTCCTTAAACAAAGCTACCCAGGAGCTGGGTGATATATGGTTCTCCAGAGTGATAACTAAAGCGTTTGGCCAAAAAATAGTTTTTCCTCTACAGGCTAGCAATGACGGTTATTAGACGGGATCTACCGAGCGAATTGCAATATTTGGCGGGGATTTCCCCGGAAAACCTGATAAGTAACGAGACACATTTTGTATTTCTATTTCTCCACTAATGAATTTCAACTGAAAGGCCAATCCTACAAAGACTTTCCGCTTCTGTATGATAGCTCGCTTCAACTCGTGAAGCCTACTTTTTACTTCCTGGTGCATCACTGCATTACCCGAGGTCGAGTGCAATCCACACATAGCTGGGCGCGATACGGCCAGGACATGTACGACTACTTCAGTTGGTTGGAGGCGAATAACATTGAATGGACTGATACCGCTGAATACTCCGGCCAATCGATTGTCGCGTTATACCGGGATTGGTCACTGGAGCGCTGTAAGCTATCCGAAACAACCATTAACCAACGCCTGCGCACCATTGTGATGTTCTACCGGTACGCTTACCGGCAAGGCTGGGTGGATACAGTACCGTTTAATATTGAAACTGTGATGATTTCACGGCAGCCAGGCATGTTAGCGCATGTGGACGCCTCAGGCAGCACAAAACAAGCCCCGGACATTCTCCTGAAAGAGAAACGAAGACCGCTGAAAGTGCTGAGCAAGGCCCAGGCGATTGAGCTTTTAAATGCAATCGAGAACCCAACGCATAAACTCATGGCCCGCATGGGATTGCAGGTCGGCCTGCGTCGAGAGGAAATTAACACCTTCCCCAGGAAGTACGTGATTAATCCCATGTCGGGGGAAAAGCGTTCGGGCATGTTTCGTGTCACGCTAGACACAAAAGACATGCGAACCAAAGGAAGCAAGTCACGTGCAGTCGATATCCCCTGGCGACTTATGGCGGATCTTTGGGATTACCTCATTGTCACACGCCATCAGTTGCTAACCACTATGGAGAATAACCCCAAAGAACTGTTTTTGAACCAGTATGGCCAACCTTACAAACCCGAAGGCTTCGGTCTCAACCACGCATTGGTCGCCTTAGATCTGGACTTTGAGGTGACAGCTCATGTGCTTCGCCACACCTACGCCACACACACGCTCTATGAGATGCGAAAAAATAAAAGGAGCCAAGACCCTTTGCTGTACCTGAAGCAACGCCTGGGGCACACCTCCATCAATTCTACACTGGTATATCTCCACTATCTGGATCATGTCGAGGATGATCTGATGACCTGCTACCAAGAAGAAATCGACGCCGGGAGTATGGATTAGTGGCGAAACCGAGGAAGACGTTCGTAAAAACAGATGTTCCCGAAGAAATCACTGGAGAGGTTGGCAACACTGAATGGGATCTGTCGGTACCAGCGAATACCGTGGTGAATGTGGGCTACAACTTTGATTTTGGCCCTTGGTACCACAAAGGTATTGATGAAATCGTATCAGCCTGCCAACAACAAATATCACATTGGGTAATAACTCGTGATGGTGACTACTCCGTTAAAACGCTGAATTCATGTTGTTACAACGGAATCAACCACTTTTTAGATTTTATGGTTGTCCTCCGCAACACGTTAGAGTCAGACATTACTTTCAATAACTTTAACAAGAACACTAATGAGCTATTTATTCAATATCTCGGGCAAAGTGATACAGACAGAACGACCCAATATAATCGATACACCCACAGCAAAATTGTTCTTAGGGGATTGCTGCAACGAAATATCATTAAGCAGCCCAATATCTTTCCCAAAAACCCATTTCCAAATGCGAACAGAAGGAAAAAAGGCGCATTGCCACTCTCTTCAAAGGAAAGAAATGAGCTGTCTTCTGCATTACGAAAAGAGTTAAAACAACTAGCCTCGGATAATGATGATCCTTTGGATGGATTCGTACTTACCTGTTGTCTATTGGCTATAGCATTGCGTACTGGTCGTAATACAAGCCCTTTACTTGAGATGAAAACGGACTGTTTGCGCGATCATCCTCTCAAAGAAAACAGGAAGCTATTGGTTGTATTTAAGCGACGAGGAGGGAAATCACACGTAGTTTCATTACGAACACCGGAAGAAATTGAAACGATCACAACAATCCTTCCTGATGTAGTGACCATCATTGATCAGGTTATTGCAAAGACTGATGCTCTGCGAAAGAAGGTAAATGAAGAGCAGAGACAAAATGTGTGGCTCTACCCTTCAGCAAGAAGAAAGGATTATGGAGTTATAACATCGCTTAATGATTTGACGATTTGCCAGAACATAAAGCGCTTGATAGATAAATACAGTTTGCAGGATACAGACGGAAAATCAATGGAAATCAATGTTTCCAGACTGCGTGCAACCTTCATCAACCGTCTATGGAAACTGTCGGGCAACGATCCTATCATCACCGCCAAGTTGGGTGGCCATACCCTGAAAGTCTCTAATGACCATTATTTGCAAGCCACACCTGAAATGCAGCGTGATCACAAATTCATGGGGGATGTACTGGTTCAGGAACTTATGACCAATACCCTGGGCAGTCATGCAGATAACACACCGGTCGGCAAATGCGGCGATCCACTTAATGGAGATCGAGCGCCGAAGAATGGCCAACACTGCACTGACTTTCTGAGTTGCTTCCGTTGTCGCTCCTGTGTCATTACGGGGGATGATCTCTATCGACTGTTCAGCTTCTACTGGCTGATTATCAAAGAGCGAAATGAGATTGGCACCCGCCACTGGGGCAAAGTCTATGGGCACATCATCCGCATTATTGATCGTCAAATTGCGCCACAATTCCCCAGTGAGCAAGTAGAAGCTGCCAGACAAAGAGCCAAGAATGCTCCACACCCCTTCTGGTGCAATCGTGAACTCCTGGAGGCGTCCGCATGAATATGGCCGTAGTGAGCGTTGGAGAACTCTTGAACAGGCCTTCGAGCGCCGCAAGGCAGGAAGGCAATCTCGATCACTTGGTGATTACCGCCTCGAAACAAAAGGACGGCACTTATGTGGTGGTATCTCGGTACGGTGATGATCGCTGGCAATTGGTTGGTGGAGCTACGAATGCCATCGCTTCATCCAAGACGGTTAAGTTTGATCGGGTACCCGCTTGCTTCAGGGCAGATACCAAGGCCATGTTATACCGGTACATTCTCAAGGGGCGAGAGGGGCTTGGAAAACCTTCAACCTTAACGGTACAACAAACCTTCAACTCGGTGGTGATATTCCTCACCTGGTTAGCAAGGCGATCTGTAACAACACTATCGGACATTACACCTTTGCACTGCATAAACTACGCGCAGGATTGTAAAGCCTATCGAAAATCGAACGGAGAAGGCTTGAGTGTTGGGATGGTAAAACACCGCCTCATTGCTGTCGAAGCCGTTCACGAACTGAGTCAGTTTACCCAGTCACCGATGCCTCATCACCCATGGCCAGAATCTTCGTCCTGGATACTCTCGGGATCTCACAAAGAAAACATCGAAGGGAAAACGCCGGTCATTCCAGAGGATGCCCTGGCACACCTGTTTAAATGCTCCTGGGAAATCATCGAACGTGGCCAATTCCTGTTAGCGTTGCGCGACAATAAAGATAAACTGAAAGCAATGGGTTGGCATGAGGGCCGAAGGAAGCTAAACGAAGCGTTAACAGACCTTCGAACCGCCTGTTACATTGTGCTGGCCACCACATCGGGTTGCCGAAACCATGAACTGGCCTACCTCAAAAATGATCCGTCTCATCCAGATCCGGCCCAGCGGCACCCATGGTATTCCACCGAGGATGATGAGGGCGTTCGATACTGGTGGATGCGTAGTCGTTCCGATAAGACCGGTGCCGGGAATACCGAATGGATGATACCCGAGCCGGCAGTTGAAGCGCTGAAAATTATGGAGCAATGGGCTGCCCCTTACCAAGCCATCATTGAAGAAGAAATCCAGCAGCGGAAACAGGATAATCCGCACGACCCTGAAGTTATCGAAGCTAGACGCCACTGCAACGCGCTTTTTTTGGGAACGACCAAGCATACCGGCTTAACTCGAACAGTATCGAACCTTACCTGGAACCAGACACTGACCAAGTTTGCCAAGAAGATCGGTCTAGATATTAAACTGAACTCCCATATGTTCCGCAAAACCTTTGCAACCTATGCCGCTAAGAGTCCCTATGGTGATCTGGTCTACCTAAGAGATCACTTCAAACATTGGACGTTGGATATGACTGCGCTGTATGCCATGAACGAACATCAGGATGTCGATCTTTACGATGAAGTGCTCTCGGCCAAGGAAGGCATTAAGATCGGCATTGTTGAACACTGGCTGGATGAAGAAACCCTATTAGCAGGCGGCGCTGCTGAAAAAATTAAACACTATCGCGCTTCCACGCCAGAACTCAAAGTCTTTGAAGCCCGCAAGCAAATGGCAGAGGCCATCAGCGATCAGGTACATATTCGCGGTGCTGGCCATGTCTGGTGCATCAACGATACCGCAGGTTGTAAAGGGAATGGCTTTGTAGATCGAACGCGCTGTGCGGATTGCGATAACAGCGTGATTGACGATACCAAACAAGCGGTCTGGCAAGGCATCTACGAACAACAACTTGAACTGATCCACATCGACGATATTGGACAGGGTGCCAAAGATCGGGTTCAGCGCGACCTTGCCAGAGCGAAAACGGTATTAAACGAACTGGGCGCTGACATCGAGTAGGCAGGTACATGACACAGACCAAAGGTGAACAAACACAAAAAGCGCTGGAGCTGGCAATTCGTCGAATTACCACGGGCCGCGTTCGCAAGGTAAAACCAGAACGCAAACTCTCCATTGCAGCCGTCGCTGAGGAAGCCGGTGTATCCACCGCAACCATCCATAATCGATACCCGGAAATCGCTGATAAGGTTCGCCAACTTCTCAACAAAGACGCCCGCCAGCAGCGAGACGAAAAAAGCCAGGCATTGAAAGAAGAGAAATCGAAGAGGAAAGAATTACTGGATGAGAACCGTTTGCTCCGCCAACAAATGGCTGAACTAGTATCGCGCAATGCTACGCTGGAAGCGGAATTGGATCACTTGCGAGCGTTGGTTGAGAGCAAAAATATTGCCCATATCAGCCCTAAAAAACCCGGAAAATAGTTACATAGAAAATGTTGTTTAAAAACAGTGAATTATCATTATGTAACTGTTACAGCCGAATCATATCGTATACCCCCATTTTGCAGCTTCAATCTACGATAGTCGTGGGGGCCTCCCTCGATTGATATGCGGGATTCGCTCTGCTCGGGAGGTGCCTGGCTAATTACGTTAATTATACCGTTCACTGCATTTGAGCCATGCACCACAGTGCCGGGTCCGCGCAGTACTTCGATCTGCCCCGCTTGCTCGCTATTGGTATCAAACAAAGCATTAACATTGCAAAAGCCGTGGCCGCGGAGGGGAATTCCATCTTCTGCAAAGTAAAATGTGCCGCAGCTGCCAGGGCCAGTCAGTACCGCCGAACGAATGGCGGTGAGGTGTTCCTGGCCATTGCCTCGGCTGAGCCAAACACCCGGAACGTTATTCAGTACTTCGTTAATGTGTGAGGGACCGATAAGCTCAATGTCCTCACCCCCTATGACAGAAATCGCTTCGCTGTCTTCGCCCAGCACTCGACCGATACGGCTTCCGGTAACGGACATTGTTTCCAATCTGAGGATTGGGGTGAGAGCACTATTTCCTGACTCCTCAGTAAAGGCCATAGTAGAACTTGCTAACGAAACCGCTACAATAAAGTCCCAAAGCAATACTGTATTCTTAGCGCGTTTTACCACGCCCTGTCTATTTATTATAGTCACGGGTATATCTCGAATAGGATTTAAGAGGGCCTGCTTACTAAAAGATTTTTGGCGTCTGCTAACTTACTTTCCTCGGTTATTCCGCTATTCATCAGAAAAGCTGCCATAAGCAAAAAATCAACACCAGTGAAGAACACTTATCAATACCATTACTGACTCAGTATTATTTCCAAGCCAGTAATTCGGTCGTAGCCTAAAAGCATGGCGTTCTGCTGAACCAAGCAAGACGGAGAACCGTCAAGTAGATTTAGAGCTTGCCGATTTGGTCTGCGTGGTATGGATGATAATGAGTACGCATATCGGACAACGTCACGCCCTGCCATGCTCCTCTATGCTCCTTTCACTAATTTCCCTTAGGCGGTACTTCTGAATTTTCCCAGTTACAGTCATTGGAAACTCGTCCACGAAACGGAACCATTTCGGCACTTTGAAATAGGCAATGTTGCCTTGGCAGTAGCTCCGCAGCTCGTTTTCATCCAGCGTGGCGCCAGCCTTTGGCTTGACCCATGCGACTACGACTTCGCCGTATTGCTTGTCAGAAATACCAATTACCTGAGCGTCCTCTACGCCGGGGTGGGTATAAAGGAATTCCTCGATTTCACGGGGCGAGATATTCTCGCCGCCGCGGATAATCATGTCCTTCGCCCGCCCAACAATAGAGATAAAACCCTCATCATCCATGACCGCGAGATCGCCGCTGTGCATCCAGCCATTATTGTCGATCGCTTCCGCTGTGGCCGAAGGGTTTTCCCAATAGCCTAGCATCACGGAGTACCCTCGGGTACATAGCTCCCCAACTTCACCCCGGCTGACCGTTTCACCCTCCCGGTTAATAATCTTGGTTTCCAGATGTGGCTGGGTGAGGCCCACCGTGCTAATGCGACGCTCCAACTCATCGTTTGCGCCCGTTTGGGTCGAGATAGGGCTGGTCTCCGTCATACCGTAAGCAATCTGGACTTCAGCCATGTGCATCTTTTCAATGACCTTGGTCATCACTTCGACTGGACAGTTGGCGCCGGCCATGACCCCTGTCCGCAATGTTGAGAGATTGAACTTGTCGAGCTCCGGATGTGCGAGCTCAGCGATGAACATTGTTGGGACGCCATAAAGAGCGGTGCCCCCTTCATCACTTACCGTTTGGAGCGTGACTTCCGGGTCAAACCCAGGGCCGGGATAAATCATGGCAGAACCATGGGTGATACAAGCCAGGTTGCCCAGCACCATACCGAAGCAATGGTATAACGGCACTGGAATGATCAAACGATCGATTTCTGTCAAGCTCAGACTTTGACCGACAAAATAACCATTGTTAAGAATATTTCGATGGCTGAGTGTTGCACCTTTTGGAAAGCCAGTGGTACCTGATGTGTACTGAATATTTATTGGGTCATTGGCGTCCAGGGAAGCTTCCCGTTCGTATAAGGCCTGATAGGAGACTCCCTCAGCACGTGTAGCTAAATCCGGCCACGATAGAAATCCTGCTGGTGGATTCTCGGACAGACTAATCAAACCCCGCAATTGAGGCGCGTTTTTGTCGTTTACTTCACCCACTTCACTTGTGGCAGCTGTTGATATCAGCTCAAGTATGATCTGGTGGTAGTCAGAGGTTTTGAATTTATCGGCACAAATAAGCCACTTGCAGCCCGACTGCTTAAGTGCATATCGCAGATCCTCTAGGCGATAGGCGGGATTTATCGTAACGAGAATAGCGCCGATTTTTGCCGTGGCGAATTGGGCGATGCACCACTCTGTACAATTTGGTGCCCAAATACCAACCCGATCTCCGGGATTGATGCCCAGGGCCATCATTGCACGAGCATAATCGTTAACCTGCTGTCCCAGCTCCGCCCAGGTAAACCGTAGCCTCTGGTGGCGATCAACCAGTGCGAGGCAACTTCCATACCTCTGAACGGTATCTTCAAATGCCTCGCCAATTGTCTTTTCCAACAAGGGAGTCAAAGTTGACCCCTGAGTATAAGAAAGCGTCATTGATGTTCCTTGATTATAAATATTCGCGTAAAGAAAACTAATGAACTTGAAACCCACAAAAGGCAAGTTTACAAAGCCATAACTACTGACTTGGTCTCTAGATAAGCATCCAATGATTGACGCCCCATGTCTCGACCAAAGCCAGACATCTTGTAGCCACCAAACGGTATTGCGGCATCCAGCATATTGTGGCAATTCACCCACACACTGCCGGCCTTCAAACGAGGGACGAGTTTGTGGACACGCGAAAGATCGTTAGACCAGATACTCGCTGCTAGGCCGTAAGGCGTATCATTCGCACGCCGAACAACATCGTCGAGGTCGTCGTAGGGCATAGCGACCACCACCGGGCCGAAAATTTCTTCGCGAACTATTTCCAGCTTATCATTGGTACTGGCAAACACCGTTGGCTGCACAAAGTAGCCGCGCTCCGGTGTGCTGTTTGCGGTGGTAATCCGCTCCGCGCCGGATTCTTGACCGATATTGATATATCCACAAACTCGATCCATCTGCCGCTTGGAAACCAACGGACCCATTTGATGTGCGGGATCCAGCCCGTGACCCAGCTTGATGGTATCGGCCAAGTTTGCCAATTGACCAACGACACTGTCGTACTTGCTTTTATGGACGTACAAACGAGAGCCCGCCGAACACACTTGGCCGTGATTGAAAAATATCGCCTGGGCGGCTTGGGCAGCAGCTTGCTCGGGGTCATAGTCTTCAAGGATAACTACTGGTGATTTGCCGCCGAGCTCAAGCGTCACTCGCGCCATATTGTCCATGGCAGCACGACCGATCAACTGCCCGACTTTTGTTGAGCCTGTGAAGCTGATTTTGTTGATACCGGGATGACGGATCAGTGCTTCGCCAGTATTGGAACCATCACCGGTGACGATATTGACAACACCTGCGGGGAAACCCGCTTCCTGAATCAATCTACCCAAATACAGCGCAGAAAGTGAAGTTTGCTCTGCGGGCTTAAGCACCACAGTGCAACCGGCCGCGAGTGCTGGGCCAAGCTTCCAGCTTGTAATCAACAATGGAAAATTCCACGGAACAATTGCTGCAACAACGCCGACAGGCTCGCGGTAGGTAAAAGCAGAAAACTCCGCTTCGCGTGGCGCGGCGAGTGCAGAGACAGTGTGGGTGCCACCTTCAATTTTGGTTGCCCAACCCGCCATATAACGAAAAAAGCCAATCGCCAGAGTGACGTCCACCGATTCTGCAATCTGGGCAGACTTGCCGTTATCAATAGATTCAAGTTGCGCTAGCACTAAGGCGTCGCGCTCCATTAAATCCGCCAGTTTAAGTAACAGTCGCTCGCGGTCAGCCGGTCGCGCGCGCGCCCAAGAGCCACTATCGAATGCGGCTCTCGCGGTATTGACGGCAGTATTTACGTCATCCGCTGACGCGGCCGGAATGCTGCCCAGCTTCTGTTCTGTAGCTGGATTAATGATGTCAATCCGAGCGCCATCCTGAGCATCAATCCAATTCTCGCCAATCAGCATACGATGCTCGTGGCCCCCTACCCCTAGGAAGCGGAGGGTACGCTCGTCCAACAGGCCTTCAATGTCTCTAAAATTGGTCATAGCGTTCTCCATACTTATTTACTGCCACGCACGGCGTCGGCGGTACTCATAATAAAAGCCTTAATTTTCTCCACATCATCTTTACTGAGCTTGCCTGTGAAATCGGGCATCCCAAGTGAGGTGAACGGACCAGAAAGGACGAACTTATCCAAATTGCGGATGAAACTTTCGTCGACATAGCCCAAGTTTGGTATGTTGCCGCCAGGATCAACACCAGGTACACCGTGGCAGAAAACACAGTTACTCACGTAAAGCGCGGTACCTTCGCCAACCAGTTCAGGGTCGTAAGGCACGCCTTCTACCAATGTTTGCTCAGCCTTCGGAGAAGGCTGAACCGTTAAATCATTTTTCCCTTCGAGAGCAAAAATGTACACGGTGCCGGGATTGGCGCTACTATCTGTCGCACGTTGAGACTGCCCGTAAACTCCCCCCCACCCAGCGGCGATAGCAATATATTGCACGCCGTCGACCTGATAGGTGATTGGTGCCGCGATAACGCCTGTGGCCATTGGGGATTCCCACAAAACGCTGCCTCTTTTCGCATCAAATGCCATGAAACGGCCATCGGCTGTACCTTCGAAAACTAAATTGCCAGCAGTAGACAAGGCGCCCCCATTCCAGGGTGAAACATGCTCATAGCTCCACGCTTCACGCTGCTTGATCGGATCCCAGGCAACCAATCGTCCAAACGCTTTTACTTTTGGCGGCACGCTATTGATTTTGGTTGCGGTGTTCCAGCCTACACCGCTCATGGGCTGCCCGGGCTTATTGCTGCCATAGCCTTTCCAGTCATGATCCACCGCCATGTTAAAAGGTACGTTCTGCGCTGGAAAATAGGCTAAGCCGGTGTTAGGGCTAAACGACATGGAGTGCCAGTTATGCCCACCAAATGGGCCGGGCACGATGTCAAAGGCTTTGTCTGTACTGCGAACACCAGGAATTTCGATGGGGCGACCATTTTTGTCGTAACCCGTCGCCCAATTTACATCAACGAAATTATTAGCTGAAATAAACTCGCCAGTGACACGGTCAACGACGAAGAAGAAGCCATTCTTGGGTGCATGTAAAACAACTTTGCGGAGCTTACCTTTGATTTTTAAATCGGCCAGAATCAAATCCTGAGTCGAGGTGTAATCCCAGTTGTCCGCGGGCGTTTCTTGATAATGCCAAACATATTCGCCGGTATCTGGATTCAGCGCGACGATGGATCCGAGATAGAGATTGTCGCCACCAGCAGGGCTACGTTTAGAGTGCGGCCATGGTGAACCGTTTCCAGTACCTATGTACATCAGGTCCAACTCAGGGTCGAACACCATACTGTTCCACACGGTACCGCCACCACCCGTTTCCCAATACTTACCGCTTGGGTCCCAAGTTTTGGCGGCGACCTTCATAGCTTCATTTTCAAATGGTTTTGATGGATCGCCAGGAACTGTGAACCAACGCCAAGCTTGTTTACCGGTCTGTGCATCATAGGCAGTAATATATCCGCGGACACCAAATTCCGCGCCGCCATTGCCGATAATCACCTTACCTTTAATCACCCGCGGTGCGCCGGTAATGGTGTAGGCGCGCGAAGTATCAATAATAGTGTTTTGCGACCAAATTTCTTTGCCAGTTTTGGCGTCAAGCGCAATCAGGCGGCCATCAAGAGTAGTGGCGTATACTTTTCCATCAGATACCGCGACTCCCCGGTTAACCACATCACAACAGGCAATCCTCGCGGTTTCACTCGGAACTTTCGGATCGAAAGTCCACAGATTTTTACCAGTACGTGTATCAATGGCATGCACGATGCTCCACGAAGCAGACACATACATTACGCCATCGACCACAATAGGGGTGGCTTGTATACCCCGCTTGGATTTCAGGTCATACGTCCACGCAAGGCGGAGTTTACTGACATTCTTGTCATTAATTTGATCGAGCGGGCTGAAGCGTGTTTCTTGATAATCGAAGCCGTGTGCAGGCCAATCATGCCCAACTTTTCGGTTGTCATTAATTTTCTTCACACTGACATAAGTTTGCTCATCTACCTTGCCTGCCAAAGCCATCGAGGGAGTGAGAACCAGCGCGACCAGAGCCAATGCTGAGTGCCAGCTTGCAATTTTTCTAGGTAACGGATACATGAGAATTTCCTTGTTGTTTCAGCTATATATTATTTTTTTCGCGCATCCTAGGCCTTTGTCAGAAGTCTAGCGCCACGATTAGTATTTATAATATTTTCAGTACTCTCAGGTTCAGACGGTGCTGTTCTTCGAACCCATTTTCTACTTCGATATCTCTGCCGTAATTGACGATAAATTGAAGAGTGGGCGTTACAAACCAACTGGTACCCAGCGTAAACTTACTCGTTTTGATTCGGTCATCTTGATTGACTCCGCCTACTTCGGTTTCACCACCAAAGGTGTGAGATAGACCACCTCGCAAATCCCAATCCGCTGCCAACTGATATCTAAGGAAACCTTGAAGCTGAACTGATGGATCCTGTTTCATCGTGGCTTTGCTAGCGCCGAACTCATCATTCTCGCCATACAGGGTGACGTCACCGATTAGATCTAAAGTCCATTTATCGCTAAGACCGGTGATATAGCCGCCCTGCAGAACAAACTTCCAACGATTCTCTCCGAGATTGAGAGCATCATCGTGCTTATAATCTCCGGTAGGGACGTACACAAAAGGGGTAATACCAAAGTAGGTGCTACTTTCCGGCTGATTTACTAGCCAAACAGTGGCCGCAAGAATTAAGTCACCGAACCCCTTTGCGTCCCCTAATGCGCTGAGGTCATCTTTTGCCTCAAGCTCACCAAAGGGCAGAAGAAATTGCGGATCGACGATATAACCCCCAATCTCGGTAAAGTGTACACCGCGTAGAATACCGACACGCGAATCCAAACCAGCATCTATCGGCTGCTTATCCCCGCTGCTATAAAGTGCGTCACGAGTGGCGTCCTGATAGTAAGCATAGCGAGATTTGTACCCGCTGGCAAGGCGGTATAATCGCCCGCATCCACGTCTACTGCGGCCGCAAATTCTACATGTGATGTAATCGACGCCACGAGCGCGATGGAGAGAAGTTGCGAGCAATGCTTTCTATTTGTCATTGTTTATCCTTATTGGTATGGTTGGTAACAGCCATTAAAAGCACGCTCCGTGCCATACAATTGGACATATATCAAAAAGAAATAAAATATAATTAAATCAAATATTTATAGGCAACTCCCACGAATTGAATTTAACTATTTAAATCAAGCTGTATCGTATTGATACAGCCTCTTCTCAACCGATCGTCTAAGAATAAAACACTTGTCGGAGACAATGATGAACACAACCGGCTTACAGCTTGACCACCAACTTCTCGAAGCGCGGCAATTATTTGAAGAAGGTCGGGAAGTGCCACCTCACTGGGTACGGGGAGAAGTAGTTCGTTCTTGGCATCGTTCCCGGGAAAGCGGACTGACCCCTTCTGATAAACGCTTGTTCTGCTCCGTTTCACGTCAGGAATTGCGAGAATTGAGCGAGCAACGAGAAGCAATATTGCGCTACATCAACAAAGACATGGATCACTTACTCAAAGTCTTTGGAGGCACGGACTGGGTATTGGCTTTTATCGAGGTTCAGGGTCGTGTTATTCGTTCCTTTCGAGGTGAGCGGGCCGGTGACGAGCAAGCTCGCGCATTGCGTGTAGGACTTAACCTCAATGAAACGGCCACAGGGACCACCGCTCCAGGATGCGCGCTCACAGAACAGCGCCCTTATATTGTCAGAGGCGGCGAGCATTTTTTGGAAGAGGCGCGTAATTTCAGTTGCGCTGCGGTGCCCACTTTCTTCCCAGACGGCACTCTGGCAGGCGTACTCAACGCGTCTCGTCACGATGATAGGCAAAACAGGAATATAAACATTTTGGAAACCTTAGCCCTAGTGGTTCGCACCATAGAAAACCGTATGGTTGAGGACCTGAAAGGCGAAGTCCGTCTAGCTGTTCACTACACTCCTGAATTAACAAATTCGCCCGTTCGTGGCTTACTTCATTTTGACCGGCAGGGGCAACTTCTGGGTGCTAACCCCGCCGCCCGTCAATTACTGAATATCAGTAATTTGGAAAGTGAAGGGATGCCCGTAACACTCGAAAATCTATTTACGACTAACGGAATACATTTACAACGAGCCGCAAGAGAGCCTGTAGCTTTGCAATTTAAGGATGGCAGTCAATTATACGTACGCGCCGAACTACAATCTGCGCGTACGGTGATCCCACACCACCAAACAGCCTCGATTAAACATGTTGGCTCTAATGCAGAATTAATTTCCCCGTTATATCAACGTGCTCTGAAGGCGTTTTGTGGCGATGTACCTGTATTGATTAATGGTGAAACCGGTACAGGCAAAGACGTATTGGCACGCTGGCTACATCGAAACGGCCCGCTAGGTAGAGGCAACTTTGTGGGGGTGAACTGCGCATCAATTCCAGAAACCTTAATTGAATCTGAACTTTTCGGCTATGAGGACGGAGCTTTTACCGGCGCTCGTCGTGGCGGCATGGCGGGAAAAATTGAACTAGCTAGTGAAGGAACATTATTCCTCGACGAAATTGGAGATATGCCGCTGGACATGCAATCCAGATTGCTACGCGCTCTACAGGATCGGGAAGTGACGCGTCTTGGGAGTAGCCGCGCTCGAGCAGTTTCATTTTCATTAGTATGCGCCACCCATCGCTCGTTACACGAACAAATTCAGAAGGGGCTATTTCGGGAAGACTTGTATTACCGTATCAATGGCCTTCAACTCACTCTACCGCCCTTGCGCGATCGCCCTGATCTAGAGAAATTGATTGACGAGATTCTACGGGAAGCCGCCGCACCAAGTGCGCCACCTACGCTCTCCCCTGCGGCTCATGCAGCGCTTCATGCTTACAACTGGCCGGGAAATATTAGAGAACTGCAGCAGGCACTTAAGTTGGGCGTTGCGTTAGCAGAAGATGATTGCATTGAACTTAACCATCTTCCATCGGCGCTGCGTAACCAAGCGATTTTGTCGCCAGCGGCACAAACCTTAGCCGACCAAAATAAACAAGCTATCATCGTAGCTCTGCGGAAACACGATGGAAACGTGTCTGCAGCTGCTCGCAGTTTAGGAATTAGTCGGGCAACTTTTTATCGAAAAATGCGTCTATCGGGTTTGGATCGTTAGCGCTGAATATCAATGAGCGTTTTGCCGCTGTGTAAGTCCATTGCCTTCGGATTGCGAATCGGGCCGCCCAAAACACGTAGCTGGAGGGCAATCTTTATGAAATTCGAAAGCAGGTTTGGTATCGTGTACAGATTTTAGCAGCGCTTTGAGGTTTTTGCTGTAGGACATGCCTTTCAAGGCAAATCCCGCCGCTTAAGGTTAGAGAAGCTCTAAACCATAGACGCCTACTAGGATACTGCGACCAAACTGATCCGTCATGACACCAAAAACGTACTCGACTTTCGACTTGTTGCGATTCTCAGCAGCTCAAATCGCACAATTTCAACCCATTGTTCTCGCTGGAAATGACACACGAGACCTATTAAACTTGGGTATCCGGAATTTCTGGTTGATAAAATGCCAAAGATGTAAAGAA
>CEOG01032292.1_pt1 | contig 21035 bp, 13 predicted proteins | sample 530301 | NCBI WGS metagenome assembly CEOG01 (sample SAMEA2619903, study PRJEB7988) | marine metagenome | biome: marine biome (ENVO:00000447); feature: surface water layer (ENVO:00002042); material: "saline water (ENVO:00002010), including plankton (ENVO:xxxxxxxx)" | depth 5 m | reverse complement strand
GCCGGCGTGGCCCGCCTCAGCTCTGCTCCGGTGCCTTCGCGGGCGCCGGGTACCAGTCTTCCGGGGCCACCACCTTGGGCACTTCCGGGTCCCGCTCGTAGTGTGGCGACATGATCTGCACCTCATGCTCGTTGAACACATCCTGGATATTTGCGTGCAACTCGCTGTAGGTTTGCAGCATGCGCGTGGCATCCCGGCAGTACGCATTGAGCTGGTAGATGACGGTGAAGTCGCCCATCTGCGTTTGCAGTACGAAGGGCTCGGGGTCGGCTTCCAGTCCGTCGGTACGCCCGGCCGCCATCAATAACAGGGCTTCCACCTGCCGCCAGGGCGTGTCGTAACCGATACCGACATCGGTATGCAGAATAACCCCCTTCTCGCGGGAAAAACTGCTGTAGTTGACTACGGTCGAGCCAAGCACCTCGGAGTTGGGGATGTTCACGTCCTCGTTTTTGGGGGAGCGCAACTGCGTGCTCAGCGCCCGCACATTGACCACTTCACCCATGTGGTCGCCGATGCGCACCCGGTCGCCTTCGCGAAATGCCCCGCGATAGGTGAGGCTGTAGCCCGCGATCATATTGGCAATAAAGGACGATGAGCCGATGGAGAAGACCACGCCGAGGAAAATACTCACTCCCTTGAAGGCTTCGGACTCCGAGCCGGGAATGTAGGGGTAGGCCACCACCAGCGCGAAGGCAATGACCAGGATACGCATAATGCGGTACGTGGGCATGGCCCAGTCGCGGTCGAAATTCTCGAGGCGAATACGGCCCCGGTCAACACGCTCGAAGAACACCTTGGTGGCGCGCAGCACTGCGCGCACCACAATGGCAAGCAACACCAGGAAAATCAGGTCCGGCAGCGACTGCAGCAGCCCCGTCCCCATCTTCTGCAGCGGGTTGAGAATAAGGTGGAACAGATTGCTGGCGAAGGGGCGCGTCCAGGGATACAGCCCCAGCGACGCATTCAGCCAGCCCAGGACAATGGCGACGAGCGCGACTGCACGTATCCCGCGCACCACGCCACCCAGCCAGCTCCACAGTTGTGCTGCATCGATGATCCGGTGGGAAGCGCGTTCAATCTCCTGAATACGTTTCCTGACGGCCTTTTCAATCAGGCGATTGAACCAGCCGAACAATGCCTTGACAGCGTACAGCAATACGCCGGCGGCCAGCGTGATGGCCAGCAGCAGGCCGGTGCTGGCCAGCAGCCGCGGATGACTGCGCTCTTCGCGATAACGGTCCACCGCTTCTGCTATCCGGGTCATGCTGGCCTCTGCCAGCACGTCCAGCGTAACCTGCTCGAGTGCGGCATCGGCCGGGTACAGCGTTGCAATTCGCTGGCCTGCGATACGGATGACAATCCTGTCTCCGCCACTGACCACCTCTCCCGCATGAGCGTCCAGGGTCGCATCATTCGCCAGGTTGATTATCGCCTCGCGGATGTTCGCTGCCCGGTGAGCCGCCGGTGCCGCAGAGATACCCCGGACCCGGAACAGCGTTTCACCGTCCAGCACCACGGACGCGGCCATGACCCCATCGTCGCGCGCTGCTTCATGCAGCAAAACATCTGGAGAGTGAAGCGCCGCCCCGCTACCGCCATCGCCCCACGCCGTCGCGGTGAACAGCAGAGACATCAGGAAAAGCAGCGTGCAACGCATACCCGTCATCCTGTTACATGCAGCTGGGAGGGCTACCCCTCCTCACCCGACCGGGGGAACCCAAAGACCCGCGCGTTCGCCGGCTCACGCAGGGTTGCGCCCCTTGTTGGCCGCAATGCGCATCCGCAGCGCGTTCAGCTTGATAAAGCCTTCCGCGTCTTTCTGGTTGTAGGCACCGGCATCGTCTTCAAAGGTGGCAATGCTGGCGTCAAACAGGCTGTCCGCCGACTGGCGGCCAGCGAGGATCACGTTGCCCTTGTACAGCTTGAGGCGCACTTTGCCGTTCACGACGGACTGAGTCTGGTCGATCGCGGCCTGCAGCATGCGCCGCTCGGGTGACCACCAGTAGCCGTTGTAGATCATCTCGGCATAGCGCGGCATCAGGTCGTCCTTGAGGTGCGCGACCTCGCGATCCAGCGTCAGGGACTCAATGGCACGGTGTGCCTTGAGGATGATCGTGCCACCGGGCGTTTCGTAGCAGCCGCGCGACTTCATGCCCACATAGCGGTTTTCCACCAGGTCCAGCCGCCCGATGCCGTTGGCACCACCCACGCGGTTCAGGCGCTCCAGCACCGTCGCCGGGCTCAGGCGCTCGCCGTCAATCGCCACGATATCGCCACCTTCGAAATCCAGCTCAATGTAGGTGGGCGTATCCGGCGCGGCTTCCGGGCTGACACTCCAGCGCCACATGTCCTCTTCCGCTTCGGACCAGGGGTCTTCCAGAATGCCGCCCTCGTAGGAGATATGCAGCAGGTTGGCGTCCATCGAGTAGGGCGACTTCTTTTTGCTCTTGCTGTAGTCCACCGGGATGTTGCGCTCTTCGCAATAGGCCATAAGCGTTTCGCGGGAGGTGAGGTCCCACTCCCGCCAGGGTGCAATCACCTTGATGCCGGGCTTCAGCGCGTAGGCACCCAGTTCAAAGCGCACCTGGTCATTGCCCTTGCCGGTAGCGCCGTGGGAGATGGCATCGGCGCCGGTCTCATTGGCAATCTCAATCAACCGCTTGGCGATCAGCGGGCGCGCGATGGAGGTGCCGAGCAGGTATTCACCTTCGTAGACGGTATTGGCGCGGAACATGGGAAACACGAAATCACGCACGAACTCTTCGCGCAGGTCGTCGATATAGATTTCCTTGACGCCCAGGGCTTCAGCCTTGGCACGGGCAGGGGCGACTTCCTCGCCCTGACCGATATCGGCGGTGAACGTGACCACCTCACAACCGTAGTGATCCTGCAGCCAGCGCACGATCACCGAGGTGTCGAGGCCGCCGGAATAGGCCAGAACCACTTTTTTTACATCTGACATAAACTGCTCCGCTTTGAGGCGCCAAAAACCCGCATTTTACGCCTGGGGGGGCGGGATTCCCAGCCCGTATTCCCGTGGCCTGCCCTTTACGTTACCATCCCCGCTGACACTTCCTGCCGTGGTTTGCCGTGACTGAACTCTCTCTCCTACGCCCCGATGACTGGCACGTCCACCTGCGCGACGACAGCGCCCTGACGCATACCTGTGCCGACATGGCCCGTTATTTTGGCCGCGCCATTGTGATGCCCAACCTGACGCCGCCCGTGACCACAGTCGCCGCCGCCGGCGCCTATCGTGAGCGTATCCTTGCCGCGATGGCCGATTTGCCCCGCCGCTTCGAACCGCTGATGACCCTGTACCTCACAGATGCCACAGACGCCGAGGAGATTCGCCGCGCCGCAGACAGCGACTTCGTGCACGCGGTGAAGCTCTACCCCGCCGGCGCCACCACCAACTCGGAGGCCGGCGTCGCTGAACTCGAAGCCTTGTACCCCACGCTGGAAGCCATGCAGCACGCAGACCTGCCACTGCTTATCCACGGCGAGGTCACCGACCACAGCGTGGACATCTTCGATCGGGAAAAGGTGTTCATCGATCGCCACCTGGCACCCATTGTGCAGCGCTTCCCCGGGCTACACGTGGTACTGGAACACATCACCACCGCCGATGCGGTCGACTTCGTCAGCTCGGCGCCGGGCAATGTCGCGGCGACCATCACCGCACATCACCTGCTGCTCAACCGCAACGACATGCTGGTGGGCGGCATTCGCCCGCACTACTACTGCCTGCCGGTGCTGAAACGCAACACGCACCAGGAAGCCCTGTTGCGCGCCGCCACCTCCGGCAGCCCACGCTTCTTTCTCGGCACCGACTCGGCGCCCCACGCCACCGGGCGCAAGGAAACCGCCTGCGGCTGCGCCGGCTGCTATACGGCTCACGCCGCCCTGGAACTGTATGCCGAGGCCTTCGACGCCGCCGGCGCGCTGGACCGGCTGGAGGGATTTGCCAGCCACTTCGGCGCCGACTTCTACCGCCTGCCCCGCAACACGGACCGCATCACCCTGCGCAAGGCCTCCTGGACCGTACCCGCCAGGCTCCCGCTCGCCGACACCCACCTGACTCCACTGCGCGCAGGCGAAGCGGTACAGTGGCAGGTGTGCAGCGAGGCCACGGGGCGTTGAGCGACGAGGGAGAACATCGCATCTGCGACCGTTTCCGCGGCTTTCTGCCGGTCGTAGTGGATGTGGAAACCGGCGGGTTCGTCGCCGCCACCGATGCGGTACTGGAAATCGCCGCGACCATCGTGCGCATGGATGAGGATGGCAACCTCGGGGTGCACCGCACCTGGAGCTTCAACGTAAAACCCTTTGAAGGCGCCAACATCGAACAGGCGGCACTGGACTTTACCGGCATCGACCCCTGGCACCCGTTCCGCGAGGCCATGAGCGAAGAGGACGCCTTCGGCGAATTGTTCCGCATTGTGCGCAAGGAGATTCGCGACCAGGGCTGCAACCGCGCCATCCTGGTCGGCCACAACGCACATTTCGACGCCGGTTTCGTCAATGCGGCGGTAGAGCGCTGCAGCATCAAGCGCAATCCGTTTCACCCCTTCTCGTTTTTCGACACCGCCACCCTGGCGGGCCTCGCCTACGGCCAGACCGTGCTGGCCAAGGCCTGCAAGGAAGCCGGCATCGCCTTCGACAACGCCGAGGCGCACTCCGCAGCCTACGACGCGGAGCGCACCGCCGACCTGTTCTGCGAAATCGTCAATCGCTGGAAAGACTGCGGCGGCTGGATGCCCAGCTACAGCTGAGCCTGCGTCGCACGCCCTGCAGCACCCCTCATCGGCACGCCACACCGGGCACTACCCACCCCCACACATCGCAAAGCCACCTCGCGGCGTGACACTGCACAGGCATGACGCAGGTCAATAGCCAACCGCCCTGCCTGATCTATAGTGACAGCCGCTGCTACACGGTGCGGCTGGCCCGCAGGGAGAACGGTTTCTCATGACGCAGACACCAGACAATTCAACGCTGACCATCGACGGCAACGAGGCCGCGGCGCGCATCGCGCACCTGACCAACGAAGTCATCGCCATTTATCCCATCACGCCGGCGTCAACCATGGGCGAATGGGCAGACGAGTGGTCCGCAGGCGGGCGCGAAAATCTCTGGGGCTGCGTACCCCGCGTGATCGAGATGCAGAGCGAGGCCGGTGCCGCCGGCGCCATCCACGGGGCACTGCAGGCGGGCGCGCTCACCACCACCTTCACCGCCTCCCAGGGCCTACTGTTGATGCTGCCCAACATGTACAAGATTGCCGGTGAACTGAGCCCCACGGTCTTTCACATCGCAGCGCGCTCAATAGCCAGTCAGGCCCTGTCCATCTTCGGCGACCACAGCGATGTGATGGCAGCAAGGGCCACAGGCTTCGCCATGCTCGCTGCCAACAATCCGCAGGAAGTCATGGACTTCGCCGTTATCGCGCAGGCGGCGACCCTGCGCGGCCGCGTACCCCTGCTGCACTTTTTCGACGGCTTTCGCACCTCCCACGAGATCGCCAAGATCATCGACGTTGGCCACGATGTCGTGCGCGCCATGATCGATGACGACACCGTGAACGCGCATCGCCAGCGCGCGCTGTCCCCGGCACACCCGGTGCTGCGCGGCAGCGCGCAAAACCCCGATGTGTTCTTTCAGGCACGGGAGTCGGTCAATCCACGCTACCAGGCATTCCCCGGTATTGTGCAGGGCGCCATGGATGAGTTCGCCCGGCTCACCGGGCGCCAGTATCGCCTGTTCGAGTACGCCGGCCACCCGGCCGCCGAGAGAGTGATCGTTCTGATGGGTTCGGGCGCCGACACGGTGGAGGAAACCGTCGAGTTTCTGGTGGCCCGGGGCGAACCCGTCGGCGTCCTGAAGGTACGCCTGTTCCGGCCCTTCGATGCCACGGCGTTGTTGTCCAGCCTGCCCCACAGCACACGCGCGATCGCCGTGCTGGATCGTTGCAAGGAACCCGGCGCCGATGGTGAACCCCTGTACAAGGACGTGCTGACGGCACTGGCCCGTGACGCCTGCTCCGAGCACAGGTTCCCGCAGATGCCGCGGGTGATCGGCGGACGCTTCGGCCTGTCTTCCAAGGAATTCACACCGGGTATGGTGAAGGCCGTGTTTGACGAGCTGGGCAGTCCGGCACCGCGCGACGCATTCACCATCGGTATCCACGACGACCTCAGCCACAGCAGCCTGGCCTGGGATGACACCTTCCGCACCGATGCCCACGCTCACAGCGTACAGGCGCTGTTCTACGGCCTTGGCAGTGACGGCACGGTCAGCGCCAACAAAAACAGTATCAAGATCATCGGCGAGCAGACTGACCTGCACGCACAGGGCTATTTTGTCTACGATTCGAAGAAGTCCGGTGCCACCACTGTGTCGCACCTGCGCTTCGGGCCCAACCCGGTGCGGGCACGCTACCTGATAGAGGACAATTCGGCGAACTTCATCGCCTGCCACCAGCCCACCTTCCTGCACACCACCGACATGCTGCGGCGAGCCGCACACGGGGCCACCTTTCTGGTCAATTCGCCACTGCCAGCGGACCGTTTATGGGACAGCCTGACGCCGGCGATGCAGCAACAGATCGTCGACAAGCAGATCGCGCTGCACTGCATCGACGCCTACAGGGTGGCCGCTGACGCAGGCATGGGCAAGCGCATCAACACCATCATGCAGGTCTGCTTCTTTGCCATCTCCGGTATTCTACCCGCCGAGCACGCCATCGCCGCGATCAAGTCGGCTGTGGAAAAAAGCTATGGACGGCGTGGACGGCGCATTGTGGAGCGTAATTTCAGTGCGATTGACGCGGCACTGGCAGGCCTGCAGGCAGTCACGCCAGGCCCCGTCAGGCGCACCGTGGTCAACCCGGTGGCAGCCAGGGAGGACGACGGTGAATTCCTGTCCCGGGTCACGCGCCGCATCATGGCGGGCGACGGCGACCTGATACCGGTCAGTGCATTGCCCGAGGACGGCAGTTTCCCGCTGGGCACTGCGGCACTGGAGAAACGCAACCTCGCACTGGAGATTCCGGTATGGGAAGCCGACCTGTGCACACAATGCGGCAAGTGCGCATTCGTCTGCCCGCACAGCGTGATCCGCAGCAAGGTCTTTGCAGAACAGTATCAGGACGCCGCCCCGACTACCTTCAAGTCTGCGCCTACGCGCAACAAGGACTACCCGGCCGGCTTGCTGATGAGCTACCAGGTGTCACCCGAAGACTGCACCGGCTGCACCCTGTGCGTGGACATCTGTCCTATTCGCGACAAAAGCAACGCCAGCCGCAAGGCGCTCAACATGGCGCCCATCGACCCCCTGCGCGAGGACGAGAAGGCCAACTGGGCGTTCTTCCTGCAACTGCCGGAATACCCGCGCGCGCAGCTCAAGATCAACACCCTGCCCGGCGCCATGGTCACCCAGCCGCTGTTCGAGTTTTCCGGGGCCTGTGTCGGCTGCGGGGAAACACCCTATCTGCGCCTGGCGAGCCAGCTTTTCGGTGACCGCATGGTGGTGGCCAACGCCACGGGCTGCTCCTCCATCTATGGCGGCAATCTCCCCACCACACCATGGGCGACAAATGCGCAGGGGCGGGGCCCCGCCTGGAACAACTCCCTGTTCGAGGACAACGCGGAATTCGGCCTGGGTATACGCATTGCCATCGACCAGCAGGTGCAGGAGGCGCGCACCCTGCTGGCCGGGCTTGCCACCGCCCTGCCGTCCGGCCTCGCCGCGGCGCTGCTGGAGGCCGACGAATCCGACGAGGCCGGTATTTACGAGCAGCGTGAACGGGTGGCCGCCCTGAATGCCGCACTGCGGGAGATGCAGGCGCCAAAGGCGCAGCGTCTGCTGACCCTGAGTGAAAACCTGTGCCGCAAATCGGTGTGGTGCATCGGCGGTGACGGCTGGGCCTACGATATCGGCTACGGGGGACTGGACCACGTGCTGGCTTCCGGCGAGAACCTCAATATCCTGGTGCTGGACACCGAGGTGTACTCCAATACCGGCGGCCAGACCTCCAAGGCCACCCCCCGCGGGGCGGTCGCGAAATTCTCCGCCGGCGGTCGCGCCATCGCCAAGAAAGACCTCGCCCTGTTGGCCATGGAGTATCCCAATGTCTACGTGGCGCACATTGCCTACGGCGCCAAGGACACGCAGACGCTGAAGGCGTTTCTTGAGGCCGAAGCACACAACGGACCCTCGCTGATCATCGCCTACAGCCCCTGCATCGCCCATGGGGTGGACCTCAGCCACAACCACCAGCAGCAGACACTGGCGGTGAAAACCGGGCACTGGCCGCTGTTTCGTTTCGACCCTGCGCGGATTGAGCGCCAGCAGAATCCCCTGCAGCTCGATTCACCGGCGCCCAGCCTGCCCTACCGCGACTTCACCGCGTCTGAGACCCGTTTCAGTATGCTCTGGCACACGCACCCTGAAGCCGCCGAGGCGTTCCTGGAACAGGCCCAGCGCGAGGTCAACCTGCGCTACCGGCATTACCAGCAACTCGCCACGCTGGACTGGAGCGAAGCAACAACGCTGAGCGCTCCGCGAGCACAACTGCGCAAGGTCGACCCGCAGCCCGCCACCGACCAACCCGGGGAGTAGACGCCATGACCGACCTGAGCACACAGTATCTGGGCCTTACCCTGAACAACCCGCTGGTGGCGTCGTCCTCACCGTTGACCGGCTCCGTCGACAGCGCACTGCGCTTGCAGGAGGCGGGCATTGCAGCGCTGGTCATGCCGTCCCTGTTCGAGGAGAAGATTCTGCAGGAGCATGCACTGCTCGATCGATTTCTGGACGAACAATCACTGGGGCATGGCGAAGCGCAGAGCTTTCGCCCCCTGCCACAGGGGTTTCGTTCCACCGAGGAACAGTATGCCGACCAGCTGCATGCACTGAAGCAGGCTCTGCAGATTCCGGTCATCGCCAGCCTCAACGGCATCACCTCCGGCGGCTGGCTGGAATGCGCGCAGCAGCTCGTAGCGGCAGGCGCCGATGCGCTGGAGTTGAACGCATGGCACATCCCCCACAATCCGGAGGACAGCGCTGCCGTGGTGGAGCAACGCTATCTCGACATTACCCGGGCGGTAGCGTCGCAGGTGCAGGTTCCGGTGACAGTGAAGCTCGGCACACAGTTCAGCGCACCGCTGCACCTGGTCCGTGCGCTGGGTGCTGCCGGCGCTCGTGGAGTGAGTCTGTTCAACCGCTTCTACCAGCCGGAGATCGACCTCGACACCCTGGATATCCACCCCCGCTTGGACCTCTCTTCGCCTGCCGAGGCGCGGCTGCGGGTACGCTGGGCGGCACTCCTCCACGGCCACACCGACTGCCAGATTGCGGTGACCGGCGGTTTTCATGGCCTCACCGAAACCGTGCAGGCCCTGCTGGCTGGCGCCGATGTGGTGCAACTCTGCAGCGTGCTGCTGCAGCAGGGCCCCGAGGCCGCACGCACACTGCTGCAGGACCTCTCGCTGTGGCTGGAGACCCACGACTACGCATCTGTGAATCAGCTGCGCGGCAGCCTCAGTGCCCGGTATGCACCGTCCGCAGGCGACTACAGCCGCGGCAATTACATCGACGTACTCGACCGCTACACGCCGCCGGACAGCGTACGTTTCTAGGCGGCACCAGCGGCGTCAGAAGCGGTAGGTCACGCGCGCTACCACGGTACGCTCTTCACCCGGGAAGCAGTCACCGCGCGCCAGGCAGGTGCCGTAGTACTCTTCCTGCAACAGGTTGCGCAGGTTCAGGGAAAGCGACGCACGGGCAAATTCGTAGGCCAGCATCGCATCCACCAGCGTGTAGCCGTCGGTCCTCACAACCACGGGTGTAGGCGCAAAGTCGTTGGCCGCGAGGAATGCCGTGCCGCTACTTTCATTGCCGCCCGCCATGCGCAGCCCGGCGCCGACACTGAACCCGCTCAGGACGCCGGCAGCCGGGCGCCAGGTGGCCCAGACCGAACCCTGCTCCTCCGGTATGCTGGGGAATCGCGTTCCGTCAGGGCTCTCGGTATCCAGCACGCTGTAGCTCAGATCCAGATAGATATCACCGACCACTGTTTGCGCCTGCAGCTCAAACCCGGTGATCGTGGCGACGCCCTCCTGCTGGGTGCTGGCATTGGGCAAGGCCGCGGGGTTGGGCAGGTTCGACTGCTCAATGTCGAAATAGGCCGCAGTCAGGTAGGTGCGGGTTCCCGGCGGCTGGAACTTGATGCCGAGCTCCGTCTGCTCACCTTCCTGCGGCTGCAGGGGCGCGCCGGTCAACGCGTCCGTACCCACCACAGGCTGGAAGGATTCCGCATAGCTGATATAGGGGTTCAGGCCCAGTGCCGTCTTGTAGAGTGCTCCCACAGCATAGGAGGTGGCATCGTCGCGCTGGGTGATGGTGCCGTTACCAGTGTCGACATCGTCGTAGCGCAGCCCCGCCGTGAGCACCCAGTTGCCCACGCTGGATTGCGTATTCAGGTAATAGCCGACTGCTTCAATGTCGCTCGTCCGCCGGCTGCGCGCCGCATCCAGCTCTGCGGCTGAAGGCAGCAAGTCCTCGCCGTAGACCGGGCGCAGCACATTGAACGACGTTGGCCGGGAGAGAAACGCGGCTTCCTGCAGCGTGCTCACATCCTGGTAATTCACACCCAGCAGCAGCTCGTGGTCGACGGCGCCGGTCTGCAGATCGAGACGCGCGCGCGCATCCAGCGCGAACTGCTCGGAAGACGCGGGCGCATCGTACCAGCTGCGCTGCAGGGCTGTGCCGTCCGGTCGTGTGCGCGGATTCCCCGCACCCAGAAATGCCACCCAGGTCTGCCGATAGTCTGCCTCGTTATCCCGGTAGCGGGCGGTGCCCTCCAGGGCCAGCCAGTCATTCATGCGCTGCTCGCCAAACAGCGTGACCGACAGCGACTCGGTGTTGTAGCGATTGAACCCCGGTTCGCCGACATAACGCGAGGCCGGCACCTCTTCACCGGCACTGCCCGCGCAGATGTTCGGCTCCGAGATACTCACGTCAGCGCTGGCGCAGCCGCTGACCGACAGCGGCAAGAACTGGTGCGCCGTGTCACCCTCACGCTCCGTGTAGTTCAGCAGCAGGCTGTAGCGCGCGCGGTCATTCTCGTAGGTGATGGACGGCGCAAGCACCAGGGCGTCGTCATCCACCACATCCAGTTGGGTGCCGCTGTCGCGGTAGACACCCACCAGGCGCCCGTTCCAGTTGCCGCTCCCGCCGAGGCGTACGCCGATGTCGGCGGCGCCCTGTATCCGGTCATGGTTGCCATAGTCCAGCACCAGTTCCCGCTCCGCAACATCCCGGCCGGCGCGCTTGCTCACCGTGTTCAGGACGCCACCGGGTGAGCCCTGCCCGTAGAGGACAGACGCCGGTCCTTTCAGCACTTCCACCTGCTCCAGAGTGTAGATATCCGAGCGGGCGTTGTTGTAGTTGCCGAACAGCACCTGGATGTTATCGAGGTACTCTGGCACATCCAGGCCGCGCACACGCGGGAAATCTCCCCGGGTGGAGAAGCCGAACGTATCGCCCACCACACCGGCGGTGTAGTTGAGGGTGTCGTCCAGCGTCAGCGCGCCGCGCTCGAGAAACTCCTCCGCTGGAATGACGGCCACCGAGCGCGCAGTTTCCAGAATGGGGATGTTCGACTTGGTGGCACCGAAGGTCGACAGTTTGCCCGTAACAATCACTGTCTCCAGCTCTGGCTGGCTGTCGGCGAGCGTGACAGAGGGGGCGAGTGAGAGGACTCCGCTGACGGCGAGGGCGATGGCATTGCGTGGGCGAGACATAAGAATACACCTTAATTGATAATGCGAATGATTCGCATTATCAATTAAGGTTTGCTCCGGCTGCAAGTAGCGGCCGCGATAATGTCACTGCTCGCCCAGTCAGCCCAGGCGCCTCACGGCGCCACGTTGATACCTCGCTCGGCGAACCAGCGCTCGTCCAGCACCCAGCGCACCGCATTGACCTCCGGATGGGTCTGCACCAGCTCCGCCGCCCGCGACTGCACCGCAACCAGCCTGTCCTGAGCTGCCATCATGTCCGGGTGCTGCACATCCTTGTCCTGAAGGGCCGGAAAAGCACTGTGCAGGAAACGCATCACCGGTACCTGTGCCGAGCGCGGGCTGCTGACAAACGCGACTCCGTTATTGATTTCCTGAACAGTGAACTGATAGGGGTAGGCGGCCAGCTCCGGGTCTGCAGCGAGCCGTTGATTAATATCGGCCACGCGCCCGTCACGGTTCAGCAACCAGGCCACGGCCACAGCGGCCAGCAGCGCAAGCAGTAACATGACATAGCGGCGGGTGAAGGTATCCATCATGGAGATTCCAAGGCCGGCGCGGCCGATGCCCCGTCACGCCGGTAATGGCTGATCTGCACTTCCTCACCGTAGTCCCCGAAATCTCCAAGGGCGCGCAGCCCGCGAAACTCCTGCCAGGGGATGGTGCGATAGCAGGCCGGTGAAGCCGCCGACAACAGGCCGGGCAACGGCTCGATCAGTGCGTGGTAGCCCGGATTGAGGAAGTAGGCAATGCTCAGCCGTGACTCACCCTCACTGGCGCGCACCCGGTGCAGCGGCGCCCGGTAACGGTCGTTGGCCGCCACCTGCAGCATGTCGCCGATATTGATCGTCAGCGCATCGGCGACCGGAGCCACATCCACCCAGCTGCCTTTCTGTTGCATCTGCAGCCCGGCCACACTGTCCTGCAGGAGCACGGTCAACACACCGGCGTCCGTGTGCGGACTGATGCCGAGCGGCCCCGGAGGGACCCCCTGCCCTGCAAGCAGGTCGTGAACCGGGTAATGGTTCAGGCGCAGAAAGCTGCTGTGGTCCGGCACAAGTTGCTGCAGCAGGCTATCGGGGGCCTGACCCAACCCTTCACAGAGCAGGGCCGTAAGGCGCAGCGCCAGTGAGTGACACCCCGCGGCGAAGCCGGTCAGCGCAGGGCGCAGGCCGGGCATGTCCGCCGGCCACGGGGTTTCTTCACCCGGCGCGAAATCGAAAATCTCCTTGCGATCACGCAGGTTTTTGGTGAGCTCCCGGTCGTAATAACCAAACGGGTTCTCCAGCGTGCGTGAGACAGCGCGCTTCACCGCGGGATCGCAGGCAAAAAAGGCCGCCGCACTGGCCAGGGTATCGGCCATCATTGCCGCGTCCAGGCCGCTGTTGACCACCTGGAAGAACCCCGGGTCTGCGGCAGCCTGCGCCAGCTGAGCGACAACCGCGGCGCGCGGGGCGGTGAGGTCAATCACGGGGACTTCGGTCAAAGGCATCGCAGGCGTGGCTCCCGGATAGCGACTAGATACACCTGCATTATGCCCCAGAACCGGACACGGGACCGTATTAAAGCGCGGCAAAACCGTCCGCTAAAATCGATAGGCAGCGGTCAACCGCACCGTACGCGGCTCCAGCACGTGGTAATGCTGATCCTCGACGCCATCCTGCGATTCCCCGGGCAATCGTGAAGCGTAGAAGTAATCGATGTCGTGGTCATCGCTATCCAGCAGATTGAGCACGTCGGCACGCAGGGTCCAGTTACCGAGGCGGCGCCCCAAACCGAGATTGACGGAGAAGGTGGCATCGGATTTCACAGCCGTGTCCTCCACCAGCGGGCGCTCCCCGAAGTAGCGCAGGCGCAGGCTGCCGAACCAGTCCGCGCCATCGTCCAGGCTGATCCCCGCCTGGGCAACATGCTCGACAGCGCCGGGGATGGCCCGCTCCCCTGGTGGCGCGTCTGCGAAACGCGCATCGGTCCAGGCGTATTCAAGGTCCAGTGTCCAGGCCTCTGAGAGAGCGTAATAGGCAGTGAATTCCACCCCGTTGCGCTCTGAACGCCCGCTGGCTTCGGTGTTGCCTGCGTCTCCCACGAACAGCAATTCACTGTCCAGCTCCAGGTGCCAGACCGCCAGCGAGGTGTTCAGGCGCTCGCGCCAGAAACCCCGCACCCCGGCTTCGTAGCCCAGCGAGCGCACCAGCGGGTCAACCGCATCAATGACCGCGCCATCGGCGGGATCGATGCGGGCGGTGGTGCCTCGGGCATCATTGGAGTGAAAACCCTGTCCGGCGGATACATAGGTCTCCCAGTCGTCGCTCAGGCTATAAATCAGGCTGCCCTTGAGTGACCAGAGGTCATCGTTGGCGCGACCGCCATTCGCCGAGAGGTCGACCCCGTTGACGTTGCGATCGATGGCGCTGCTGACATCGAAGTCGAAGTGATCATAACGCAGCCCGACGACGGAGCGCAGGCGCGGGGTCCACTGCAGTTTTTGCTCCCAGAACAGGCCAATGCTGGACTCCTCCACGGCATCGCTGCGCACCGGACCAGTGCGCTGTCGCGCAACGCTGCGATACAGACCCACCTCGTCGATGTCATCCACGCGTACTTCGACGCCGAAGCTTTGCGCCATGGGCAGGCCAGCGAGCATCGCCGCATGGTTGTAACGCAGGCGACCGCCATACAACAGACGCTCGTCGACCTGTTCAAACTGGTCGCCACGCTCTGGATCATCCAGGAAATAGGTAAAGTTCGACCACAGGTTCAGGTCGTACCGCACCAGCCAGGCCTCGGCCTGCCAGGCATCACTGCGCCAGCCCGCGCTTACGCTGTAGCGGCTGGATTCACCGCCGACGGTGTCGTCGATAACCCCGAGGTCGTCAATGATCCCCTGCGTGACGGCCCGGGCTGGAATCTGGTCGGCGCTGTTCCAGCTGTTGTCATAGGCCATCGCCGTCAGGCTGAGACTGCCACCGGCCAGCTCGCGCGTGTGCTTCAGCAGCAGATTGACTCGCGACAGGTCCTCTTCGATGCCGCGCCAGGGGCCGTCATAGCGGTTGCCCTCCAGGGCATAGAGCCAGTCACCACCGGCAGCGCGCTGGCTGTCCACCAGCACCAGCCGCTGGTATCCGTCCTCGCCCCAGGTGATTTCCGCAAGGCCCTCATCCACCCGGTCCACAGTACGCATTTCCGCACTACCGGCACCACTGAAGTCCCCGACGTCCGCGTAATAAGGCCCTTTCTTGTAGGCGATCGTGGCGAGAGCCTCCGGAATCACCGGGTTCAGGTCGGTATAACCCTGGCCGTGACCGTGGGAACGCAGGTTGAGCGGCATGCCGTCGATGAAGGTGGCAAAGTCAGTGCCGTGGTCAAGGTTGAAACCCCGCAGAAAATACTGGTTCGCCTTGCCGGTGCCGCTGTGTTGCGTAACCACCATGCCGGGCACCAGTTCCAGCACCTCACCGGTGCGCAGCAGCGGCCGCAGCGCGATCTCCTGGCGGCCAATAACACCTTCCGACGCCGTTATCGCCTCGCCCACCAGGCTGACGCGACGCCCCTCCACGGTAACGGTCTCCAGCGCCTGTCCCGCAGCACCCGTGCTGATGCCCACCAGCAGCGCCGGGAACACGCCCGCCGCTGCCCGCACAGCGCCCCCGGCCAGCCCCCGCCACCCTGCAGATTCCGTCATGCTCCCGATCACGCTACACTCCTCTCTGTTTCAGTGGCATTGTGTAACACAGTCCCCCAACACCGATAACAGGTCGGTTTTCATGACCGAACAGAAACGCAGCCTGCTGCATCGCCTTGGCATACACCCACGTCGCGCACCCCACCTGGGTGAGCGCGAACTGGCGGTGATGAACCTGTTGTGGCGTGGGCAAAGCCTGTCGGCAACCCAGCTTCTGGACGCCATGCCGACTGCGGACATTGGGCTCAGTACCGTGCAAAGCACCCTGGAGCGGCTGTACCGCAAGGGCCTGGTGAGCCGCGAGAAAGAGGCGCGAGCCTTCGTTTACCGCCACAGTATCGAACGCGAGGAACTGATCCGCGCTCTGCTGCGCGACATCACGCAGGATATCGCCGGTGGCGATCTGCTACCCGTGATATCCGGCTTTGCCCGCTACGTTGCCGAGGATGACACCGCGACTGCATCGGCGATTGCGGCACTGCTTACCCGCGAGGGAAAAGCCGCAGATGAATACTGAACTGCTGCCCCCGGTAGCGGATGCAGTGCTGATCTGGTGTTCCGTGTTCGCGCTCTCATCGATCACACACGCGCTGTTCTACCCCCCACTGCAACGGCGCAGCGACGGAGTCTCGGCCGCCAGCGCGGCGGACCTGCGCCTGCTGTGGGGATTCATGCCGCCCATTGCGGCAAGCGCAGTGACCTTGCTGGTGCTCAACCCTGCCCTCTCTGCCCCACTGATACCCGGCCATTGTCACGGCCTGAACTGCGCACCGCATCCACCACTGTCGGAGGCACACCCTGCCCTGCGCGTTGGCATGGCGGCGGTGACCGGCGGGCTTGCCCTGACCCTGTGCGCTGCCGTGGCCCTGCTGGCGTGGCGTGTGCAGCGACGGTTGAGAACTCTGCTCTCCCTGTCACGTGCCGCCGCCACGCAACGCTTCCAGGTCATCGACGTGCCAGGGCCTGCAGCCTGGTGCGTGGGCTGGTGGCGACCGCAGGTATACGTCTCCCGCAGCATGCTGGACGCGCTTTCCGCACAGGAGCTGCGCGTTGTGCTGGAACATGAATACGCCCACCAGCGACGCAGGGACAACCTGCGCCGCGCAGCCCTGGCCATTGCCACCGTCCTCTGGCCCAGGAGCCGCCGGCAGCAGCTGCTCAGCGACTACCACACGGCCACCGAGATGGCCTGCGACTGGGCCGCAGTCGATGTCAGTGGCGATGCCGATCTCGTGGCAAGGGTTATTGCCCGACTGGAGGGACTGCCGGCCGCGGCAGCCAGCGAGGGCGGCGCGACAGGCTCCGCTAGCGCGGCGCGATCACGTATCAAGGCGCTCCTGGCGGCTCCCCGAAACACAGCATCCCCTCGACTGCTACTCGCCATCGTCGGACTGTGGCTGCTGCAAATCTGGGCAGGCACAGCGCTGGCGCACGCCTGCATTGAGCTTCTGTCGTAATCAACTAGCTTCACAAAAGCATCATCCCCGCTTCACGGCGCGTTCATATCCAACCCCTAAATTGCTGGTTGCCGGCACAGGGCTGCACGAAAAATACATCAGCCTGACGCCGCGCCTCACACCAACGTTTTAATGAACTGGGGAAGGGTATGTATCAACCGAATTTTTCTCGTCGTCCGAGTGTGCTTCTCGTGCGCCTGGCGCTGACCGGCGGGCTCTCACTCACTGCCGCCGCAGGCGCGCAAGGTGAGAACAACTCGCTGGAAGAAATCACCGTCGTTGCTCGCAGCCAGTACTACGGTAACAACATGGTGACAGACAGCATGAAAATGCAGCAGTCCCCAATGACCAGTGTAAACGCGCTTATCGACAACCTTCCCGGTGTTTCAATTCAGGAAGGCGACGCCTACGGCTTTGACGACTGGTCTACTACCATTGCAGTACGCGGCTTCCAGAACAGCCTTGACGAACAACAGATCGGCACAACGCTGGATGGCATCCCCAATGGAGGCAGCAGCTACGGTGGTGGCGCGAAGGCTAACCGCTATCTGGATACCGCCAACCTGCGCACCGTGACTGTTTCCCAGGGCACAGCAGACATTGCCTCACGCGCACTCGATGCGCTGGGCGGCACCATTGATTTTGTATCAGACGACCCCGAGGAAGAGGCGCGTGTCCGTTTTCAGGGCTCCGCCGGCGAGTATGACGCTGAACGCTACTACGCGCGTGTCGACACCGGTCGTCTCAGGAATGGCCTTCGTGCATGGTTCTCTGCCTCTCACCAAAGTGCCAGTGACTGGGTCAACGGGGCAGCAGAGAACGAACGGGATCACCTGGCTGGCAAGATGATTTTCGAGCTGGGAAACACTGATATCACCGCTTATGCGTCTTACGATGATACGCACGAGGACAACTATCAGCGCCTGTTTAGCCCCGATGAATTCATCAGCAATCCTGAATGGGATCGGCTCACAGACATCTGGACCGGGATTCCCTACGTGGACCAGGTCTACCGGCGGGGGTGGTCTACACTGCGCGAAAATATGCTGGCCTATGTCAAGGCCAACATGGAAATCAGCAGCGGCCTGCGCCTGACAGTCGGCGGCTACTACCATGATAACGAAGGTCGCGGCGACTGGATTCCTCCCTACCTGGTGGATGTGGTCAACGATGGCGCGGGACCCCAATCAGAAGTACTGGGCAATGCCCGCGTCAATGGCGGCAATGCGCTGGGACGCATCTTCTTCGTCGACGGCGCCGGCAACGCCCTCAGCCCGCGCCCGGGGTGCACATCCTCCATTACCTTCCCCTACGGTGGCGCAGGATCCGAGTACGATCCCGCCTGTTACGCCGCCGGCGCCATTCCGGTGCAATCCTATCGCCACACCAACTACAAGAAGGAACGGTACGGTTTCATGCTCGACGGCGACTGGACCATGGACCTCGGTGGCCTCGACAACACGCTGCGCGCCGGTCTCTGGTATGAAGACCAGCAGCGCGATGAAACCCGCACATGGCAGAAGCTTACCGATGCGCGCGTGGGCATCGAGTTCGACAACCAGCCCTACTGGACGCAGTACAATCGCACTTATCCGCAGGAGGTCCTGAAATGGTACGCGGAAGACAGCGTGCAAATCGCATCGCTGCAACTCACCCTGGGCATCAAGCAGTTCCTGGTTGACCTGGAGCGCCGGGACAACTTTGGCGAGACCACAGATGTCAAAGTGGACTCTGACTCGGACATCCTGTTCTCCGGCGGCGTGCTCTGGGAAACGCCCTTAGAGGGACTCGAAGTGTTCGCCGGCTATGCGGAGAATTTCAAGGCCATATACGACGAAATCCTGGAGCGTCCCGAGTCTGACCTCGACGCCCTTGAGCCCGAGACCGCGGAGAACCTGGAGGCCGGCCTGCGCTACCGCAACGGGCCTTTGCTGCTGAGTGCCACGGCATTCCAGATCGACTTCGAGAACCGCATTATTTTTCTCAGCCCGGAAAGCGCTGCGGGGCCGGACTATCTGATTGGCACCAACGGCACCTACTTCAATGCCGGCGGCATTGAATCGGACGGCCTTGAGCTCACAGCCGACTTCCAGATCAGCGACAGCCTTTCCCTGTACGGCGCCTTCACCCTGAACGATGCCAGCTACGTCGGCACAGGGGACGCCGCGGTTGACGCGGGCCTGGGCATTCAGCCAGGGAACGATGTGGTCGGCATCCCCGACCAGCAATTGGTGTTGTCGCTGGACTGGACCGGCAACAGACTGGCTGCAGGCATCAGTGGGAAGCACACGGGTGAACGCCCCATACGCCTCGACAACAGCTGGGTTGCTGATAGTTACACGACTGTTGACGCCTATCTCACGCTGAATGGCGGGGACAACTGGAGCGTTACGCTGCTGATCAATAATGCCTTTGATGAGGACTACCTCGGCGGCATCGCCGGTGAGGGAGCGTGGATAGGGGCCCCACGTACCGTATCCGCCTCATTGACCGTAGACCTTTAAGACCCCAGAAAAAGCCTGCTTGCCGGCCTTCGGGTCGGCTTTTTTATTGACGCAAGGAGATAGCAATGAAGCGCCTGCCACTCACTCGACGTCAGATGCTGTCGGGGCTTTCCGCCAGTCTGCTGCTACCTGCAGGTCTGCGTGTACCCGTGGTGTCGGCCGACCCAGGGAACCCCTTCCGGCATGGCGTTGCAAGCGGCGACCCGGAAAACAACTCTGTTGTGCTCTGGACACGCCTGACCACTACGATACAGTCTGCCGAATGTCGGTGGGAACTGGCACAAACTCCTGATTTCCAGAGCGTCCTGCGGAGCGGAACCGTCGCCACCGGGCCGCACCGCGACTACACCGTGAAAGTGGTTGTCAGTGACCTGGCCCCCGGGGCCGTCTACTACTACCGCTTTCATTTCAACCAGCATTCATCACCGACAGGCCGTACGCGCACCCTGGCCAGCGGCGCACTGGACGCGCTGGGACTCGCGGTCGCCTCCTGCTCCAACCTCCCGTTTGGCTATTTCAACGCCTATGAAGCGATAGCACGGGATGACTCAATCGACTTCGTTCTGCACCTTGGCGACTATCTGTACGAATATGGGCCAGACGGCTACGGCGGGGGAATCGGTGCACAGCTGGGCCGCCAGCATGTGCCTCCACGCGAGATGGTCTCTCTCGAGGACTACCGGTTGCGGCACGCGCAGTACAAGGCTGACACGCAGGCGCAGGTCATGCACGCCGCGCACCCACTGATTCCCCTCTGGGACGATCACGAATCCACCAATAATCCCTGGCGAGATGGAGCCGAGAACCACCAGCCTGCTACGGAAGGACGCTGGGACAGGCGACGCCAAGTGTCGCTGCAGGCCTGGTATGAATGGATGCCCGTGCGAGATCCCGGCCCAGATGACGACCCTGCAGCCCACTGGCGGCACTTCCGCTTCGGCAACCTCGCGTCGCTGGTGACCCTGGAGACACGGCATACGGGCCGCTCGCAACAGGTCGACTACGACATCGAGACTCTGCGGGAGATGACACCGGCCGCTGCTGAGCGATTCCTCAGTGAGATTGTGGGCGCACCCGGGCGGGACATGTTGTCCGCGGAGATGCAGGCCTTCGCCGCGGGGGCACTGGCCGAATCGGTAGCGGCTGGGCGCCCATGGCGGCTGATCGGCAACCAGATCCCCATGGCAAGGATGGCCTCACCAAGGCTCTCGGACAGTGATATGGCCTACCTCGAGGCGCGAGTATCACGTGATAGCCTGCAGCGTGCGAGGTATTTCCAGCGGCTGGGCGAACTCGGCCTGCCACTTTACCTGGACCCCTGGGACGGCTACCCGAGAGCGCGAGAGGCGTTTTACCAGAGCTGTCGCCATGCAGGTGCCAGCGATCTGGTAGTGCTGACCGGAGACAGTCACAGCTTCTGGCAAAATACACTTCACACTGACGAGGGGCACCCGATGGGCGTAGAACTCGGGACCACGGGCATCACCTCACCCGGCGACTTTCTGGAGTTTGGTACAGAGGGAGCCCGCCTGATGGACAGTCGTCTGATTACCAGCAACCCAGAGGTTCAGTGGACTGACGGCAT
>CEOG01023410.1_pt1 | contig 21248 bp, 17 predicted proteins | sample 530301 | NCBI WGS metagenome assembly CEOG01 (sample SAMEA2619903, study PRJEB7988) | marine metagenome | biome: marine biome (ENVO:00000447); feature: surface water layer (ENVO:00002042); material: "saline water (ENVO:00002010), including plankton (ENVO:xxxxxxxx)" | depth 5 m | reverse complement strand
TTCAACTGGCTTTATGCCCGCCACAACGGTGGTAAATTCCTCCTCAGAATCGAAGATACGGATCGGGAGCGCTCCACCGATGCGGCCATCAAGGCAATTTTTGAGGGCATGAAATGGCTTGGCCTTGATTGGGATGACGAACCGGTCTTCCAGTTTTCCCGCCGTGAGCGTCATGCCGACGTCGCCCGGCAGCTTCTGGCCGCAGGCAAAGCCTATTATTGCTACGCCTCCAAAGAAGAGCTCGCGGAAATGCGCGATCAGGCCCGCGCCGAAAGCCGCCCGCCCGTCTATGATGGCCGCTGGCGTGATCGCGCGCCGTCGGAGGCTCCGGCTGGCGTTCAACCTGTTGTCCGCTTCAAATCCCCGAATGACGGCGTCACCTTGGTTCGGGATCTCGTCCAAGGGGATGTCACCTTCGCCAATGAACAGCTTGATGACATGATCCTGCTGCGGGCGGACGGAACGCCGACCTATATGTTGTCTGTAGTGGTCGATGATCACGACATGAATGTCACCCATATCATCCGCGGGGATGATCATCTGACCAATGCGGCACGGCAACAACAGCTTATCGAGTCTATCGGCTGGGTCGTGCCGGAATATGCGCATATTCCGCTGATTCATGGTCCGGACGGGGCCAAGCTTTCCAAGCGGCATGGCGCGCTCGGCGTCGAAGCCTATCGCGACATGGGTTACCTGCCCGAAGCGCTGCGCAATTACCTGCTGCGCCTTGGCTGGTCGCATGGCGATGACGAGGTGATTTCGACCGAACAGGCGATTGACTGGTTCAATATTGAAAATATTGGCAAATCGGCCGCGCGCTTTGATTTCGCCAAGCTTGAAAACCTCAACGGCATCTATATCCGCAATGCGGACGACGCTTATCTGGCAGGACTGATCAAACCAATTATCGAGCGTATGACGGGAACCGATCTTGATCCTAATCATCTGAAACTAATAGAAAAAGCCATGAACGGCTTGAAAGAACGCGCAAAATCTGTAAACTCGCTTGCGGAAAGTTCCCTGTTCCTGGTCGCCGAGCGGCCGCTTGTCCTTGACGACAAAGCCAAAAGCCTTCTGAACGAAGAAGCCTGCGCTGTCCTGCAGCGACTGGCAGACCGGCTGGATAGCCTTGCAGAATGGGACAAGGAGCTTGTCGAAAGCGCCGTACGGGCAGCGGCGGAGGCCGAAGGCCTCAAATTGGGGAAGATTGCGCAGCCGTTACGGGCCGCGCTGACGGGGACGACAGTATCGCCCGGTATCTTTGACGTTCTCGACGTCCTCGGTCGGGATCAGTCAATCGGGCGTATTCGAGATGCGATACCGGGTTAGCCTCCGGTCTTGCGACATGTGAAGACGCCGCAAGCGGGACGTCTGCATATACATAACAAAGAAAGTTCCACCCGGAATTTTTTTCATATGAACGGGCGTCAAATGGCCCGCAAATAATAAGGAAGTGGATGAATGAGTAGCTCTACTGTTACTGGCAACGTTACCCTGTCCGACGGAAAAGAAGGCAAATCCTACGAGCTGCCACTGCTGGGCGGTTCTGTCGGACCTTCTGTTATCGACGTACGCAAGCTTTATGGCGACACTGGTCATTTCACCTATGACCCGGGATTCACCTCAACAGCCTCTTGCGATTCCGCTATCACCTATATTGATGGAGACGCTGGTGTGCTCATGCACCGCGGCTACAAGATTGAAGAGCTGGCGGAAAAAAGCGACTTTATGGAAGTCTGCTATCTGCTTCTGAAAGGCGAATTGCCAAATCAGGCGGAAAAGGACAAATTCACCCACGATATTACCTATCACACCATGCTGCATGAGCAGCTGACCCAGTTTTATCGCGGTTTTCGGCGCGATGCGCATCCAATGGCCGTGATGGTCGGCGTTGTTGGCGCCCTGTCCGCCTTTTATCACGACAGCACCGACATTACCGACCCAAAACAACGCATGATCGCCAGCTACCGACTGATCGCCAAAATGCCGACAATTGCGGCGATGGCGTATAAATATTCGGTCGGCCAGCCGTTTATCTATCCGAACAATGAATTGTCCTATGCGGAAAATTTCCTGCATATGACCTTCAGCGTCCCGGCGGAACGTTACAAGCTTTCGCCGACGATTTCCCGCGCCATGGACCGGATCTTCATTCTTCATGCGGATCATGAGCAGAATGCCTCCACCTCCACGGTACGTCTCGCCGGCTCATCCGGCGCCAATCCGTTTGCCTGCATCGCGGCGGGCATCGCCTGCCTGTGGGGCCCGGCGCATGGCGGCGCCAATGAGGCGGTTCTCACCATGCTGAACCAGATTGGTTCTGTTGACCGGGTGCAGGAATTCATCGCCAAGGCGAAAGACAAGAACGACCCCTTCCGTCTGATGGGCTTCGGTCACCGGGTTTACAAGAACTACGACCCGCGTGCCAAGGTGATGCAGCAGACCTGTTATGAAGTGCTCGACGAACTTGGCATCAAGGATGAGCCGATGCTCAAACTCGCCATGGAACTTGAAAAGATCGCCCTTGAAGATCCCTACTTCATCGAGAAGAAGCTATTCCCGAATGTGGACTTCTATTCCGGCATCATCCTGCAGGCGCTAGGCTTCCCGACCAGCATGTTCACCGTTCTGTTCGCCCTGGCCCGCACCGTCGGCTGGGTTGCCCAGTGGAATGAAATGATGGAAGATCCGTCACAGAAGATTGGCCGCCCGCGGCAGCTTTATACGGGTTACACGGAACGCCCGTATGTTGAGCTCGGTAAACGGTAACTGAATGAGCGGGGCGCCGCACTCAGGAAAACTAAAGACGCCTTCGGCCCGTCCCGAAGGCGTCAAAATAGCGAAGCGGCTCTATCTCAGGGCCGCCAATGATAACCGGGCGCCCCTTCTCTATCGCCTGAAAAAACTTTCCATGATTATCCTGCCGCTTGCCATGCTGGCATTCTTCGCGGCAGCCTGGTATTTCGGCGGCGCTTGATCTGCTATTTTCGTTCGATCAGCTCAACCTTGTAACCATCCGGATCTTCGATAAAGGCAATCACCGAACCGCCATGCTTCATCGGCCCCGGCGGCCGCGGTATGCTGACCCCCGCCGCCGAGAGTTCCTCGCACACTCCGTAAATGTCCGGCACGCCGAGGGCAATATGCCCGAAACCACTGCCAAGCTCATACGGCGTTTCCTGATCCCAGTTATGCGTCAGCTCAATCACCGTATTTTCTTTTTCATCCCCATAGCCGACAAAGGCCAGCGTAAATTTTCCGCCTGGAAAATCCTGCTTGCGCAACAGCGTCATGCCAAGCCGGTCACAGTAAAAGGTCAGGGATTTGTCCAGATCTTTCACCCGGATCATGGTATGCAGCATTCTGAAACTGCCGCTTTGTGTGCTCATCTTTTCACACCTTCTTTCATGAGTTGCATCACAATCTCCGCCGCACGCCTGCCCGGCGGCGGGCCGCCTTCGCCCAAGAGTAACATGGCCTCTGTACAGGCGGCAATCTGCGCATCGCGAATTTCCGCCCTCTGAAACAAATCGACAAGTACAGGCAAGATTTTATCGGCCGTGCAGTTCTCAATAACACACTCCGGCACCGCCTCACGCTGCAGCAGGATATTGACAAGATTGGCATATTGCGTGCGGACAAAACGACGGGCGATCATGACGGTCAGCGGATTCATGCGATAGGCAATAACCGATGGGAGGCGAGCCAGCGCCAACTCCAGCGCGACGGTGCCGGATGCGGCAAGCGCCACATTCGCCGCCGCCATCGCATCATATTTATCTGCTTCGCCTTCGATGATGTGGTGCGGCATGCCCCATCCCGCCATCTCCTCACGAACAATCTCCCCCGCCCGTCCTATCACCGGCACCAGCAGGCGAAACTCTCCGATTACCGGTTGAAGGCGCCTCACACACTCACGGAAGACCGGCAAATGCCGCATCACCTCTCCCCGCCTGCTGCCGGGCAACAACATCAGGAGTTGCTCTGCCTCTCCGATCTCATGTCGCTTGCGAAAAGCGGCCCCATCACCCTTTCCCGCTCCACTTTCAATCACCGAGTGGCCGACGAAGCTGGCGGGCAGGCCTTCCGCTTCAAAATAAGGCGGCTCAAAAGGCAGCAAGGTGAGAAGGTGGTCATATAGGGCCGCAATCTTTTTTGCCCGGCCGGGCCGCCACGCCCAGACGGACGGCGCCACATAATGCAGCTTCGGAAAGGGCGCGCTTTTCAGCTTGGCCGTTACACGAAAGCTGAAATCCGGGGCATCAACCGTAATGAAGATGTCCGGTTGAAGCTCTTTCGCGGCATGGGCCGTCTCATCGATGCGCCGTAAAAGCCGTGGCAATCGCGGCAAAACCTCCACCAGCCCCATAACGCTGAGTTCCTCCATCGGAAACAGGCTTTCCAGCCCCTCCGCCGCCATCATCGGTCCGCCAACCCCATGAAAGGAAACATTGGGGATCAGGGATTTGAGAGAATGCATCAGCCGCGCCGCCAGCGCATCCCCCGAAGGCTCGCCCGCCAGAATAAAGACGCAATATGCAGGGCAATTCGTCATTCCCCCTCATCTTTCGGGCGAACGCCAACAAGAAATATACCTTTTTTATCAGCGCATTGAACCGTTTCTTCAAGGTCGACGATGAGCGTTCTTCCCGCTTCCATGGCGATGCCTCTCAGATTGGCTTCAGCTGCGAGCATCACAGTCTCGGGCCCCAGCGTCGGCATATCAGCCTTCAACTCCTGACCCGGCTTGGAAAGCTTCACGAACACCCCGGCTGGCTTGTCCCAGGCAAATTCGGCCGTGCGTTGCAATAACCGGTCCGTTCCCTCCGCCGCCTCAACGGCCAGTACATAGCCTTCGCGAATGATCGCGCCCTGTCCAATGTCAAGCGCTCCAACCGCGCGGACAATGCGCATCCCCTCGGCGATATCCTTTTCATCCGTCTCTGTCGGGGCAATACGGCCGAGCTGGCCCAAAGGCGCCAGAAGTTCCTCCACGAGCTCATGCGCGCCAATCACCTGAAACCCCTTTTCCGCAAGAAACCCGGTAATCGCCCGCATCAGGCCGTCATCTCCTTTGCGCGAGGCCGCAGCGATGCGGCTCAGCAGTTTCATCCCTTCCATATCGGGCAGCAAATTCTTGAAATCCGGCCGCCGCACGGGGCCGGCAAGTGTAACAGAGGTGCAGCCTTCGCGCCGTAAAGCCTTCAGAAAGGCGCCAACCTTGGCAATCCGGATCACTTCATGGGGAAAATCGGCATAATGCGCGGGGGCGGCTTCTTTCTCGATCAAAAGAAGATAAGGCGTATCCCCCCGCCTGCGGAGCGTTTCCGCCAATGCAAGCGGCAGACTGCCGCTGCCGGCAATGATCCCGATGTGAAGGGGCCCTTCGCCCTTATTCGGGCTGACAGAATCCACGCTTCGACTCTTCATTGATAAAATTCATAACTGTCTGGACCGAGGGAAATTTTGCAATATCTCCCGGCAGGCTCTTGCACCGTTCGGCAAAAGTCCCTTCTCCGGTAAAGAGGTGTTTATAGGCGCTTCTCATGGCGTGAATATCCTCACGGGAGAAATTGCGCCGCTTCATTCCGGTAAGATTAAGACCCCCCAAGGTGGCCCGGTTACCGGTAGCGGAACCAAAAGGAATAATATCCGTCTCAACCCCGGATGCGCCACCGATCATGGCATGTTCACCAATACGCACAAACTGATGCACCGCGGACAGACCGCCAATAATCACAAAATCGCCTAGTACCACGTGACCGCCGAGCGTCGCATTATTCACGAGGATCACATGATTGCCAATCAGGCAGTCATGCGCCACATGCGCCCCGATCATAAGCAGGCAATTATCCCCTATCTTCGTCAGCATACCGCCACCTTCGGTGCCGGGATTGATAGTCACATGTTCCCGGATAGAGCAATTCTCGCCGATCACCAGCTCCGATTTTTCTCCGTGATATTTAAGATCCTGCGGAGCGTGACCAATGGAGGCGAAGGGATAAATGACCGTTCCCTTACCGATGCGGGTCCGGCCCGCAACCGCCACATGAGACTTAAGGGTGACGCCTGCCTGCAGTGTGACCTCGCTGCCGACCACGCAAAAGGGACCGACCGTCGCCTCCGGATGGATCGATGCGCCCTCTTCTATAATCGCGGTCTGATGAATATTGCCCATTGGCCACCCGTTTTCCTGCTCACCCCATACAATCTGCGCCATAGCTAGCCCGGAACGGGACGAACCACAAATCAAGCTATGTTACAAGCGGTTACTGTCAAAGCCTAATCGACAATCATGGCTGAAAATTCCGCTTCGGCAACCTTGACATCCGCTACTTTCACTTCACCGGTAAAGCGCCAGACGGCGCCGCGGTTCTGCTTGACCCGGACATGGATATGAAGCGTATCCCCCGGCGTGACGGGACGGCGGAAACGTGCGTTATCAATAGACATGAAGAGCACATGTTTGCCCTGGCTCTCCGCGCCCAGCGTCCGGATGACCAGAACGCCCGCTGTCTGCGCCATGGATTCCACGATCATCACTCCAGGCATGATGGGGCGGTTCGGGAAATGCCCCATAAACTGCGGTTCGTTCATGGTGACATTCTTGATCCCCGTCGCGGAGACCCCCGGCACGATATCCTTCAAGCGATCCACCAACAACAAAGGATAACGATGCGGGATCATGTCCATTATCTTCATGATATCAAGGCTATCAGCCGTATCGTTGAGAGGACGGTCAGTCATTTTTGGATCCCTTGCTCCTGGATAATTTACCAAGTGTTGCCATCTGGCGGAAAAATTGTTTGCGGGGCCGGGCCGGATACCCGGCATATATTTCGCCGGGCGGAATATTCGATATCACGCCGGATTTTGCCGAAATTTGAGCCGCCTTGCCAACTTTAATATGTCCGGCAAGACCAACCTGGCCCCCGATAACTGCATAATCCTCTATTTCCGTGCTGCCGGAGATACCAGTTTGTGCCGCAATGATAACCCCTTTGCCGATAACAACATTGTGGCCGACCTGTACGAGATTATCGATCCATGTATTATCGCCAATCCGCGTATCGGGCCCTGCTCCACGGTCAATAGCTGTATTGGCGCCAATTTCCACATGTGAACCGATGATGACACGTCCAAGTTGCGGAATTTTAACATGTCCGGTCGGGTCGGGGGCGAACCCGAAACCTTCCTGACCAATTCTGGCACCGGTATAAATGGCAACATTGTCCCCAACGAAACAATAATTCAGCACGGCGCCCGCATCAATCCGGCACTGGGAGCCAAGCCGAACCCCCTCTCCGATCACGACATGCGGGCCGATTACCGTACCCGCGCCAATCTCCGCGCGTTCTTCGATCACCGCATAGGGACCAATAGCCACCCCGGCGCCAATCACGGCAGACGAGGCGATAATCGCCGTTGGATGAATTTTGCCGTTCGATTTTGCGGAGGCGTAAAATTTCGCAGCGACCCGCGCATAGGCTTTATAGGGGTCCTCGGCAATCAGAATGGAGAGGCCCGCAGGAAGATAGTCGAGAACCTTGCGGCTGGCGATACAGGCAGATGCCTTTGTCAGCTTGAAAGCCCCCGCATATTTCGGGTTACTGAGAAAGGTGATGTCACCCTGTCCTGCTTGATCGAGCGGTTTTACATCGGAAATCAGCAGTTCTGGATCGACATTTTCGGCAAGCTCGATATCCGGCAATTCTGCAAGCTCGCCAAGAGTGAAGGGTCCGGCCTTGTCATAAAAATGCGGATCAGGCATCAGCTTTTCTTGAGCGGAACGAGTTCCACCTTGATGTTCTTCAATTTTTTGTTGAGACGTTCGACCAGTTCTTCGGTCAGGTTCAGTGGCTTTTCGGCAAACAGGATTTCATTGACATCAAGAACAAGTGTCGCGCCATATTCATCGATGACATCGCGCATCACGGGGAACATCTGATCCTTGATCTTATTCAACGCATTGATGCGGCTTCGTTGAATTTGCGTCGTCTTGTCATTCACCTGCGTGCGAAACTCGGCAACCTTGCGATTAAACACGGCCTGCTTCTCGGCGAAGGCTTCAGGAGTCACAAGCGCCTTCTGTCGCTCTATCTGGCTTTTCTCCTCCTTCAGCTTGTTTTCTGCAGTCTCCAACTCGGCGCCAGTGGCATCTTCTATCTTTCTAACCTGAGCATTCATGTCCTGCACGACCGCAAGCTCTCGCATGATCTGCTGCATGTCGATCACGGCAATACTCGCCTTTGACATCTGTTCCGCATAACCCGGCTGCATAACAGCCGGAAGCAGGAGAAGTGCAACTATGATCGGTTTCACCAGTTTAAATATCATTTTCCCATTCCTAAAAGCGGGTGCCGAAATCAAGCTGGAAGATTTCATCCTTGTCGAAATCCTCTTTCATCAGCGGAACGGCGACATTGATCTGGATCGGACCGAAAGGAGAGACCCAGTTCACCCCGACACCTGCGGCAACGCGCGGGCTCGCACTATCTACGATCCCGGGGTCATTATCATCGATAGTCGTCAATGTTCCCACATCGACAAAAGTCCGGCCAAGAATGCCATATTCATCCGGCAGGCCAAGCGGGAAGCGCAGCTCGGCCGTCGCAACGGCATAAGCGTTCCCGCCGAGCGCATCACCGGATGCCAGGTCACGCGGGCCAATACCGCGGTTTTCGAAGCCGCGGAAGCTGCGTCCACCGAGATTATAACGCTGGGCAAGAATGACGTCTTCCCCGAGGCCGAAAATATATCCGCCCTTTGCACCCAGGCTCAACACCACATCATTTTCATAAACCGGCCAGAAATGGATATAACTCACATCGGTCGCCAGAGAATGCACATCCCCGCCAACCCCCGAAAAGGTCTGACCGAAGGTAAACTTATCCCCCGTTGTCGGGAACATCGTATCGTCGAGATGGCTAACGGTAATATTATATCCGACGGAAGAAATAAGATATTCGCCTTCCGCCTTCTGGATACTGACCGGAGCAAAAGTGGCAAGATTATCAATCTTTTCATTCACAAGGCTGTAGAAAACATCACCGCGAACAAATTCCTTGATGGGGAAGCCCGCCCGCAGAACGAAACCGGTGCGTTCAAGATCATAACCGCTTTCATCCTGATAATCCCGAACCGTTCGGAAAATATCAAACCCGGCCGCCAGATCCCGCCCAAGGAAGTAAGGTTCTGTGAAACCAATATCAATGGTCTGGGCTTCCGCCCCGACGGAGATTCCAAACCGTAGATCCTGGCCCCGCCCAAGAAGGTTACGCTCCCTTATCTGAAGGTCGGCCGAGACACTCTCAGTCGTTGAGAAGCCCGCCCCGACGCTGAGCTCACCTGTCGATTTCTCCTGCACATCCACATTGATGACGGTTTTATCCGCAGCCGTGCCTTCTTCCTGCGACACCTCAACTTTTTCAAAGAAATTAAGGCCGCGAATACGGGCACGGGAATCCCGCAGTAATGCCGTATTGAAAGCATCCCCCTCCGCCAGCTTCATTTCCCGCCGGATCACATAATCCAATGTGCGGACGTTGCCGGTGATGTTGATCTGCTCCACATAAACGCGCGGCCCTTTGTTGATCTCATAGGTGACCCCGATAATAAGATTTTCGCGATCCCGGTCCACCCGCGGACGCACATTGACAAAGGCATAACCCAGCTTCCCGGCTTCAAAAGTGATCTTCTGGATAGTATCTTCAATCTTGTCCGCGTTATAGGTTTCCCCTTCAATGGTCGTCACATGTTGAAGGAGGCTTTCGGTCGGCAGTTCCTTGATCTCACTCTCAACGTCGATGGCGCCAAACTTGTATTTTGGTCCTTCTTCGACTGCAAAAGTGATGAAAAATCCATCCCGGTCCGGGGTCAGTTCGGCAATGGCGGAGACAACACGGAAATCCGCATACCCTCTCGCAAGATAGAATTTGCGTAACAGCTCCCGGTCGAAGGTCAGTCGATCCGGGTCATAGGTGTCCGAATCAGAAAGGAAGTTATACCAGCGGGTTTCCTCCGTCGAGATGGCGCCACGGAGCTGCCGATCGCTGAAATTCTTGTTGCCGTAAAAACGGATCTTCCGGATGCCCGTCTGCTCCCCCTCATTGATTTCAAAAACGAGATCAACCCGATTTTCAGGCAGCAGTATCACCTTCGGCTCTACTGTTGCCGCAAACCTTCCGCTACGCCGGTAAACGGTGACAATGCGCTGCACATCATTCTGCACACGGGCGCGGGTGTAGACAATACGGGGTCGAAGCTGGATTTCCGCAAGCAGCGTATCATCATCAACCCGCCGATTCCCTTCAAAAGCAATCTGGTTGATGATCGGGTTTTCAACCACATTGACGACGAGGGCCGATCCTTCCTGCCGGATGGTCACATCGGAAAAAAGGCCGGTATTGAACAGCGCCTTCAGCGAACGGTCCACCCGCGAGCTGTCATAGGGAGTGCCCGGCGCAACCAGCATATAGGAGCGAACAGTATCGCTCTCGATCCGCTGATTTCCGACAACACGGATTTCGGAAATAATATTGGAAGACTGCGCGTAAGCGATCGTGCCAAATGGCCCCGATGCCGCAAGCGACGTAATTGCAAACAGGGCAATTATGATAAAAACGCGCAAACCCCTACCCCCCTGAGCGGACAGCCTCAGTTATCGACGATCAGTTCTATCAGACCTGGCATGTCAGGAAAACAAGCCCGTGAAAAAATCTTTCACCCAAGGTTTGTTTATATCATTCCAAGTCGCGAATATCATTAGCATCAGAACAAGCGATAGTCCAACCCGGAAACTATATTCCATTGCCTTTGCCGATGGGGGCTTTCCGCGCACCGCTTCATAGGCATAGAATGCCAGATGACCGCCATCCAGCATGGGCACCGGAAAGAGGTTGATCAGACCAAGGCTGATGGAGACGAAAATCATAAAATTAAAGAGAGACAGGGCATTGTCGGTCAAGCTGTCGCCCCGCTTCGCCGCATCACCGGACATCTTGAGAATACCGAGCGGACCGGAAAGCTCTGACGTATCGCGGCTGCCGGCAATCATCTGCCAAACGCCCTTCAGCGTCGCGGTCGTGACAAACCATGTCTGATCGACTGCACTGGTCAATGCGCTGAGAGGGCCGTGCTTGATAAATTCTCGCCCCGCTGAGACAATACCAAGGCGGCCGATCCGCTGTATATTGCCATCAGCGTCAACTTCTTCAACGATATGCGGGCGGACCGGAATATCCAGAACGTTCTCGCCGCGCGCTACTTTCATACGAAGCGGTTCGTCCAGCCCGATCAGGACCATGCGGCGCATTTCCTCGAAGCTTGAGATTGTTGAGCCGTTAATTTCGATCACCCGGTCTCCAGGTTGTATTCCCGCTTCGGCTGCGGCGCTTTCCGGCTGCACATCCCCGGCAACGGCGGGGGTTTGCGCCTGGCCATACACCATGAAAAGCAGCGCCATCGCCAGAATGGCAAAAATGAAATTGGCGGCCGGCCCGGCGAATACGACTGCGGATCGTTGCCAAAGCGGTTTGTGATGGAAGCTGACTTTCTGCTCCTCCTCCGTCATCTCGTCGATGTCATCGGCGGCTTCACTCGCCACGCCGCCGTCCCCATGGAATTTCACATAGCCGCCGAACGGTATCGCACAGACTTTCCAGCGGCAGCCATTGCGGTCATTGCGGCCCCAGATTTCCGGCCCGAAACCAATGGCAAACGCATCCACCTTTACGCCACATAACCGGGCGATCTTGTAATGGCCATACTCATGGACAAAGACCAAAACAGTGATCACAACGATAAAGGCGGGAATATAAATCCAGTTATTGATCAAAAAATCCATTGTACCCTACCGTTTCAAACTGTAATCGCAAATTCGGTCATAACGGAAGTTGCCAGCTCGCGGCTTTGCCGGTCGCATTCATAAATATCCTCGATCGACATATGCTCGATAAAGTCGCTGCGTTGCAGGCATTCCTCCACAACAGCGGCAATGTCCAGAAAACCGATACGCCCGCAGAGAAACCCCTCGACAGCGATCTCATTAGATGCATTTAGGACCGTCGGTGCGGATTTTCCAGCCCTCAGTGCCTCCCGGGCGAGCCGAAGGGAGGGAAAACGTACCGGGTCCGGTGCCTGAAAGCTGAGTGAACCTATCCGGGCAAGATCCAACCGCTCCGCCGGAAAGCTGTGCCTTTCAGGCCAGCCAAGCGTGTAGGAGATCGGCGTGCGCATATCCGGCGCGCCCATCTGAGCAAGAACAGAGCCATCCTCATATTCCACCATGCTATGGATAACCGACTGTGGATGGACAAGGATATCAATATTCTCGGCCGGGACAGGGAACAGGCGGACAGCCTCAATAAACTCAAGCCCCTTGTTCATCATCGTTGCACTGTCAATCGAGATTTTCGCCCCCATATCCCAATTGGGATGCGCGAGTGCCTGATCTCGGGTGACATGTTTCATTTGATCGAGGGTAAAATCCAGAAACGGTCCCCCTGACGCCGTCAGGATCAGACGGCGCACCCGCTCTGTCTGGTCAAAATCAAACACCTGGAAGATGGCGTTATGTTCGCTGTCCACCGGCAGCAGCGTGGTGCCAAATTTCTTCACATCGCCCAGCAGCAGATCCCCGCCGCAGACCAGGGCCTCCTTGTTGGCAAGGGCAACCACTGCGCCGGTGCGTACTGCCGCCAATGCCGGCGCGAGCCCCGCTGCCCCGACGATACCGAGCATCACCCAGTCAACAGGTCTCGCGGCGGCTTCGATCAACGCCTGTGTTCCGGCGGCGGCCTCCACGCTGCTGCCTGCCAGCAAGGACTTAAGCTCCGCATATTTCGCGTCATTACCAATAACGGCGAGGCGCGCACCGAACCTGATTGCCTGCTCCGCCAACAGGGCGACATTTTCATTGGCGCTGAGCACCTCGACAGCGAATTTATCAGCCGCGCCCGCAATAAGATCGAGCGTATTAACCCCGATTGATCCTGTGGAGCCGAAAATGCTGACCCGTCGCACGGCGGGATGCACCTGTCGGGTAATTCCGGCTGCGAAGGAGCCTGCACTCATAACATCGTTCCATTCTTTATCAACATTAGGGCTGCGAGGAGTGGCGCCGTCAGAAAAACACCATCCAGCCGATCCATTACACCGCCATGGCCGGGAATTAGGTTGCTTGCATCCTTGATTCCGTAATGCCGCTTCCAAGCGGATTCGGAAAAATCCCCGACCTGTGCGAGAATAGCACAGATTGCCCCCAGTCCCATCATGGCGATTGGCGCAACATCCGCCTTCACCAGAAAATGATTGGCGAGATACGCCACCATCATCGCCGAGATCATCCCCCCGATCAGCCCGGCCCAGGTCTTATTGGGGCTGATGGACGGCGCGATCTTCGGTCCGCCTATGGTTTTTCCACTGAAATAGGCCCCGATATCCGTCGCCCAGATCACAAGAAATAGGCTGAAAGCAATCGCAAAGCCAATATCCGGAAGATCCCTCAGCCACATCAGTGACAGGACAGGTATACCGATCAAAAATGGCCCGAAGAAGGCGGAGACGCCACGGCTCCGCCGCCCCGTTACCCAAATCCCCATCAGCATCAGAAGGGCGCCGGCCAGCAGAATCAGGACTGATTCATATGGCCGCAGAGTATATGAACCGGCAAGAGCGGCAATAATCGTAATCGCCATTATAAAGGTCAGCAGGCCCAGCCGGGATTCAAGCCCCGCGCGGCACCATTCATAAGCCATGATCGCCGCGGCCCCTGCCAGAAACAGCATGAAGAAGATGCCCCCGAAATAGAGCGCCGCAATGGCAATCGGAGCAAGAACAAGGGCAGAGATAACCCGCTGTTGCAACGACGACAAGGAAGACAGCGCCACAGCTAGAGCGCTCCGTAACGGCGGTTCCTATTCCCGTATTCCGTCACAGCCATTATCAGATCCTCTTTACGGAAATCGGGCCAGAGGGTATCCAGAAAGACAAATTCCGTGTAAGCGCACTGCCAGAGAAGAAAATTGCTGAGCCGCTTCTCTCCGCTGGTGCGGATCAACAGATCAGGATCGGGCAGGTCCGCCGTATCCAGATGACGGGCAATCACCTCTTCAGAAATATCTTCTGTTGAAAGCTCTCCCTTTGTAATTTTCTCGCCGATTATACGCATCGCTCCGGCAATTTCCGACTGGCTGCCATAGCTGAGTGCAATTGTCAGGATCAGCTTACTGTTATGCTGAGTACGCTCTCTTATTTCTGCAACTAGATTCTGAATATCATCTGGTAATCTTTTGATATCTCCGATAAATTTTACTTTTACCCCTGCATCAGAAAGTGCATTGATTTCTTTTCTGAAGAAGAAACGGAAAAGCCCCATCAGATGGTTTACTTCTTCAATCGGACGGCTCCAGTTTTCGGAAGAAAATGCGAATAGCGTCAGATAGCGAATACCAAGATCGCCGCAGCCGCGCACAGCTTCCCGCACCGCTTCAGCCCCCTGTTCATGGCCGCGCAAACGTTGCAAGGACCGTTTCGTTGCCCATCGGCCATTACCATCCATGATAATTGCCACATGCTCAGGGATCGGCCCCTGCCCGGAATCACGCTGTGGAAGAACCTCCATCCGTCAGACCTGCATGATTTCCTGTTGCTTCTCCGTCAGCAGATCATCCACCTTTGCAACATAGCTATCGGTCAGCTTCTGGATAGCTTCTTCCGACTTCTTGCGGTCATCTTCGGAAAAATCGTTATCCTTTTCGGCGGTCTTCGCCTGATCCATACCGTGACGGCGCACGTTGCGAATGGCAATCTTGGCATTTTCGCCATAACTGGCCGCAACCTTTGCAAGTTCGGCGCGTCGCTCCTCTGTCAGCTCGGGGATCGGAACGCGCACCGTCATCCCGTCAATCATCGGATTAAGGCCGAGGCCGGAATTGCGTATCCCCTTCTCTACCGCCTTCACATTATTCTTGTCCCAGATTTGCACGCTCAGCAGGCGCGGCTCGGGCGTGCTCACCGTACCAATCTGATTGATCGGCATCATCGCACCGTAGCTTTCCACAGTAACCGTATCCAACAGGCTGGTGTGGGCCCGGCCTGTGCGCAATCCTGAAAATTCATGCTTCAGCGCCTCCAGCGCGCCCTGCATGCGTTTTTCAAGATCTTTCATATCTGGCGCCGCCATCTTCCTCTCCTCCATCGCCGGATATGTGTCCGGCCTCATTCATCAATCTTACGTCGAGCGAAAAAAAATCGCTACACAACTTCCGTAAAACATCCCTCTTTTCTGAGGACACGGGCAAAAGCGCCTTCTTCCTGAATGGAAAAGACAAGAATTGGAATACCGTTTTCCCGAGCGAGAGAAATCGCCGCCGCATCCATAACCTTAAGATCCTTCGACAGTACATCGAGATGGCTGAGCGTCTGATAACGCGCTGCATCTGCATGCTGGCGAGGGTCCTTATCATAAACGCCATCCACATTGGTGCCTTTAAGAAGTGCGTCGCACTTCATTTCGGCCGCCCGAAGCGCCGCCGCCGTATCCGTCGTGAAATAGGGGTTGCCGGTTCCGGCAGCAAAGATTACGACCCGTCCCTTTTCCAGATGCCGTTCCGCCCGGCGGCGAATATAGGGCTCGCACACCGCCGACATTGGTATGGCTGACAGGACCCGACTGTGCATCCCGAAGGCTTCAATCGCATTTTGCAACGCCAACGAGTTCATCACCGTCGCCAGCATACCCATATAATCGGCGCTGGAACGATCCATTCCCTTGGCGGAACCGGAAACGCCGCGAAATATATTGCCACCGCCCACTACGACACAGACTTCCACGCCCATGGCATGGGCATCGCCGATATCCTTGGCTATCCGGGAAACCGTATCGACATCAATACCATATTGCTGGCTTCCCAAAAGGGCTTCTCCCGAGCATTTGAGAAGAACCCTCTTGTAGCGAGGCTTATTCGACATGTTATTCCTCAAAACAGATACATATGGTTAAGGGCGTCGGCATGACAGCATACATAAAAAGTATGATTTGAAAAGCGGCGATACGGCACATAAAAATATGGCGGCCCCGACTGGAGACCGCCATATCCATTCCATACCGGCAATGTTATTGGACCGCAGCCGCAACTTCCGCCGCAAAATCGCTTTCTTCTTTTTCGATCCCTTCACCGACGGCGAAACGGGCCATGCCGCTGACTGTGATCGGCTTGCCAATTTCCTTGGCAACCGCATCAATCGCCGCCTTTACGGTGTTTTCCCCATCGATGACAAACGTCTGTTCCAGAAGGACAACATCCTTATAGAATTTGCTGAGGCGGCCTTCGACCATCTTGCCGATGATTTCTTCAGGTTTGCCGGACTCGCGCGCCTGCTGCGAGAGAACCGCCCGCTCCCGATCAATGGCGGCCGGGTCGAGATCGGCAACGCTGATAGACTGCGGGCTGGTCGCGGCAATATGCATGGCAATCTGCTTGCCAAGGGTTGCCAGCTTGTCCGCATCGCCTTCGCTTTCCAGCGCGACGAGAATGCCGATCTTGCCAAGGCCTTCCGTCACCGAATTATGCACATAGGACGCAACAACGCCCTTCGCAACGCTGAGCTTGACGGCCCGGCGCAGCGCCATATTCTCACCGATCGTAGCAATTGCGTCGGTCAGCTTCTGCTCAACCGTCATGGAGCCACCGGGGAAGGGGCTCGCCTTGATCGCCTCAAGATCATCGCCCTGTTCAGCCGCAACGGCCGCAATGCCGCTCACCAGCTTCTGGAAATCCTCATTCCGGCCAACAAAGTCAGTCTCGGCATTCACCTCAACCACCGCGCCAGTCGTGCCGCTGGCAACAACCGCCACAAGGCCTTCAGCGGCCACACGGCCGGATTTCTTCGCCGCTGTCGCCAACCCCTTGGTGCGAAGCCAGTCAATGGCCGCTTCCATATCACCGTTGGTTTCCGTCAGGGCCTTCTTACAATCCATCATACCGGCACCGCTGACGGTGCGCAGTTCTTTCACAAGTCCCGCTGTAATCGCAGTCATAACTTATCCTCACATTTCATTTCTTAAACGGGAAAGCGCCCCGGCTTTCGCCTTTATATAGGGGCGCTTCGCTCAGATTTAAGACGCTGACGCGCCGGTGCCTTCACCCTCGGCGTCAGATGCGGCTTCCGGGGCCGCCTCGGCCCCCTCTTCTACCGGCAGATCCTCTTCAAGGGACGGAGCCTCAGAAGCGCCAAGATCCGTTCCCTGGCTTGCCATTTCCATGGAGAGGCCGTCAATCACCGCCTGCTTGAACAGGTCGCAATAAAGGCTGATGGCACGAAGCGCATCATCATTTCCCGGCACCGGGAAGGCAATCCCATCAGGATCGGAGTTGCTGTCGAGGATAGCGACGACCGGAATGCCCAGCTTGTTTGCCTCCTGAACCGCCAGTTCTTCCTTATTGGTGTCAATCACAACGATAATGTTCGGCAGGCCGCCCATATCCTTGATGCCGCCCAGAGCCCGTTCCAGCTTATCGCGCTGGCGGGTCATTTTAAGAACTTCCTTCTTGGTCAGCCCCGTATGTTCTCCGGAAAGCTGCTCTTCAAGTTTGCGAAGCTGTTTGATGGATTCGGAAACAGTCTTCCAGTTGGTCAGCATACCACCGAGCCAGCGATGGTTGACGTAGAACTGCGCGCACTGCTTGGCGCTTTCCGCCACGACATCGGAAGCCTGACGCTTCGTGCCGACGAAGAGAACGCGGCCGCCGCCAGCGACTGTATCACGTACGGCCTTAAGCGCCTGATGAAGCATCGGCACGGTCTGCTGCAGATCGAGAATGTGGATTTTGTTCCGTGCGCCGAAAATATACGGACCCATTTTCGGGTTCCAGCGACGGGACTGATGACCAAAGTGAACGCCTGCTTCCAGAAGCTGACGCATAGTAAAAGTCGGCAGAGTCATTTCTGCAATCTCCTTTTCCGGTTGAACCTCCGCAGGCCGCGGTCCGCCGGACAATCCGCCGAACACCGGAAGGCAGGGACCAACTCAGCCACTGCCCAAAGCCCGCGTGTGAAATTTACAGTGCGGTTCATATGCCGAGCCGTGGTTTGTTGCAAGAGAAAAATGTCGAAATGCGCAGATTTCAGCGTATTGACGGCCGTTGCCCCGACAATTCTCCGTAATTCCGTCTAAATGTCATGAACATCAATGATACCGGGCGTCGATTTCAACGCCTGCCGCACTTCTGGGGTGATATTGACCTGATCGGAAAGGTCAAATTCGATCTCCCGACCCTCTGCCTCCAGATTGAGGACAAGCGCGACACGCCCGCGGCCACGCCCTCCCTGTTTCAGGATCGCCGCAATGTCACCAAAAGAGCGATCATCACTCGCAAACAGGCGAACCCCGTCGGCAATGTTGGCGGCAAGGCTTTCCAGCCGCTGCACGCTTTGTACTGTCAGGCGCGGTTGATCGCCATCCAGATTGCCGGTTACGCGCAGCACAAGCGATTGCCCGACAACCAGTAGGTCGCGATATTTATCCAGGGTCTCGGCGAACATGGTGACTTCAAACGCGCCACTGCTGTCGGAAAGCTGGATAAAGGCGAGCGGTTTTCCCTTTTTGGTCCGCAGTTCCCGCTTACCCATGACCGTTCCGGCCAGTAGACCGGCGCTCTCGCTCACGCCAAGATTGGCAAGATAACCTGCCGATGCGCGAACACCGGCCTTATCCAGCGTCTTATCCCAGGAATCAAGGGGATGGCCTGACAGATAAAATCCGATGGCGTCAAATTCCTGCTTGAGCTGCTCCATCGCCGTCCAGCGGCTGACGGTGGGAAGCGCGGGGCGCGGCGCAGCAGCCTCGGCCCCTCCCCCAAACAGATTAACCTGGCCTGAACCGCGCTCCTCTTCCGACTGCTGAGCGTGCCGCAGCAGCGTCTCAATGGAGGCAAAGACCTGTGCACGATGGTCGAGAAGATCATCAAACGCACCGGCCCGAACCAGATTTTCGGCCTGTCGCTTATTCATATGCCGCGGGTTAAGGCGACCCGCAAAATCAAACAGGTCGCTGTAGGGACCCTTCTCTTCCCGCTCCCGGACGATGCCGGCCATCGCTTCCCGGCCAACATTCTTGATCGCGGAAAGGGCATAACGCACGGCGCCCTGATCCCCCTCAAACTCCACGGAAAACTCCACTTCCGAATTATTCAGGCAGGGTGGAAGAACAGGGATTTTCATCCGCTCCAGATCCTGACGGAAGATATTCAGCTTGTCCGTATTGTTCATATCAAGGCTCATGGACGCCGCCATGAATTCCACCGGATAGTTCGCCTTGAGCCAGGCCGTATGATAGGAAACAAGCGCATAAGCGGCGGCATGGGATTTGTTAAAACCATAGTTTGCAAATTTCGCCACCAGCTCGAAGATATGGGTTGCATCCTTCTTCGCAATCCCTTTCTGCTTCGCCCCTTCCGCGAAGATGGCGCGTTGCTGGTCCATCTCAGATTTGATTTTCTTGCCCATCGCCCGGCGCAGGAGATCGGCATCGCCAAGGCTGTAACCCGCCAACGTCCGGGCAATTTCCATCACCTGCTCCTGATAGATGATGACCCCATAGGTCTCTTTCAGCACCGGTTCCAGTTTGGGATGGAGGTAATCCGGATCCTCCTCCCCATGCTTACGGCGGATGTAGGTCGGGATGTTTTCCATCGGACCGGGGCGATACAGCGCCACGATAGCGATGATATCCTCGAACGCGTCGGGGCGCATTTTCCGAAGCATGTCCCGCATGCCTGAACTTTCAAGCTGGAAGATGCCGATGGTATCACCGCTGGACAGAAGTTCAAATACTGCCGGGTCATCAAGAGGTACCTTGGCATAGTCAACCTCGATGCCGCGCCGGGCCAGCAGCATTTTTGCCCGGTCCAGCACCGTCAGGGTCTTCAGGCCGAGAAAGTCAAACTTTACCAGTCCCGCTGTCTCCGCATATTTCATGGAAAACTGCGTGACGGGCATGTCAGAGCGCGGATCACGATACAGCGGCACCAACTCATCAAGCGGACGATCGCCGATCACCACCCCCGCCGCATGAGTGGAGGCGTGACGATATAACCCCTCTAGCTGCAGCGCGATCTCCAGCAGGCGGGCGACATCGGCATCGTTGGCCCGCTCCTCGCGCAGGCGCGGCTCCATCTCCAGCGCCTGTTGCAAGGTGACGGGGTTGGCCGGGTTGGCGGGGATCATCTTGCTGATCCGATCCACCTGCCCATAGGGCATCTGCAGCACACGCCCCACATCACGCACCGCCGCCTTGGCCTGCAATTTACCAAAGGTGATGATCTGCGCCACCTGATCATGCCCGTATTTATCCTGCACATAACGGATGACACGTTCGCGCTTGTCCTGGCAGAAATCGATATCGAAGTCCGGCATGGAAACACGCTCGGGATTCAGAAAGCGTTCAAACAGCAGGCCAAAGCGGATAGGATCGAGATCGGTGATGGTCAGCGCCCAGGCCACCAGTGATCCGGCGCCGGAACCACGGCCCGGCCCGACCGGAACATTATGCTCCTTCGACCATTGGATAAAATCGGAAACGATCAGGAAATATCCCGGAAAGCCCATCTGGTTAATGACGCCGATTTCATAATTCAGCCGTTCGGTATATTCCTGCCGTGCCGCCGCCTTCTCTTCCTCGCTCATGCCCGCATGCAGGACTTCTTCTGACAATCGGACCTCAAGACCTTTTGTCGCCATGGCGGCAAGCGCGCCGGCCTCGTCCCGCCCCTCGGCCGAAGAAAAGGCGGGCAGGATCGGATCACGCTGTTCCGCCGCTACCGCGCAGCGCTCTGCAATCACCAGTGTATTGTCGATGGCTTCCGGCAGATCAGAAAACAGCGCCACCATTTCCGCCTGTGTTTTGAAATAATGTTCCGGCGTACGTTTCGGCCGGTCCTGATCGCCGACATATTTCCCGGCCGCAATACAGAGAAGCGCATCATGCGCCTCATACATATCGCGATTGGCAAAAAACACCTCGTTGGTCGCCACCAGCGGAATATCCAGATCATAGGCCAGCTTTAGAAAGCCCGGCTCGGTCCGTTTTTCAAGAACAAGCCCATGACGCTGGATTTCCATATACAGACGATCCTGGAAAATCTCTCGCAGCATCCGGGTATATTTCTCCGCCGCCTCATATTGATCGCCCGCAATAAGGCGGCCAATCGGCCCCTCCGCCCCGCCGGTGAGGCAGATGACCC
>CEOG01037752.1_pt1 | contig 21393 bp, 22 predicted proteins | sample 530301 | NCBI WGS metagenome assembly CEOG01 (sample SAMEA2619903, study PRJEB7988) | marine metagenome | biome: marine biome (ENVO:00000447); feature: surface water layer (ENVO:00002042); material: "saline water (ENVO:00002010), including plankton (ENVO:xxxxxxxx)" | depth 5 m | reverse complement strand
CAAAACCACGGAGACGAAGTGTATTTTAGAAACATCAGAATTAAGGAGTTGTAGAAAAGGGCTGTTCACATAGCCCCTGAAGTAAAGCTAGAGGGTTTCAAATGTCAACAGGAACATACAGCCAAATTTATATTCAGGTGGTTTTCGCTGTTAGTGGTCGCCAAAGCCTGATTCTGAGGACTTGGGAGGATGATTTATATAAATACATCACCGGGATTGTTCAGAATAAGGAGCAAAAGATGCTTGCCATTAATGGAATGCCCGACCACATTCATTTTTTGATAGGAATGAGACCAACCTGTTGTTTGTCAGATTTAGTGAGAGAAGTCAAAAAAGCCTCTAACAAATGGATCAACAAACATGGACATGTAAAAGGGAAGTTTGAATGGCAAAGCGGATTTGGTGCATTCTCTTATAGCCACTCTGCCCTTGATGTAATCGTCTATATCATGAACCAAAAAGACCATCATCGAAAAAAGACCTTCAAAGAAGAATACATTGAATTTTTGAATAAATATAAAATCGAATTCAAAGATGAATACCTATTCGATTGGCTGGACGAATAGAATAGGTTCAACCCTTTCAGGGTTGCTGGCTTGTTCAAACATCTCTTTGCTATAAATGTGGCATCCCGATGGGATGCTCAGCAGGATTTATTCGTAATAACCGACCCCAGCGGGGTCATATCTTTATAGAAAAACCACAATGCAATATCATCTCCCGACCCCAGCAGGGTCGTACCCAATACCATCCACGAAATTATCTTAATTTCGCGACATGAAGGCTCAATACTTTTACCTCATTCGCATTCAATATTTAGGGTTTAGGTTTCATGGCTGGGCCAAGCAACCAGAGGTGAAAACAGTGCACTATATGATAGATCGTACTTTGGCTTTTGTGCTCGGGCATCGTGATTTTAAAACCATGGGCACCAGCCGAACAGACTCTAAAGTTTCAGCCCTTGATCATTCTTTTGAGCTTTTTCTGAATGAACCGATCGCTGATGAAATCGAATTCCTACATCAAACGAACATCAACCTACCTCCTGATATTAAAGCTATTGGCATAGAGAAAATAAGTGCTGATTTTAACATTATTCAGTCTCCAAAAACCAAAGAATACATCTACCTCTTTGCTTTTGGAGAAAAGGCGCATCCATTTAGCGCTCCATTTATTACCACTGTTCCTGAACAATTAGACATTGACTTGATGAAGGAGGGCGCCAAGCTCTTTGAAGGCTTTCATGAGTTCAAGGCCTATTGTAAAAGACCCAAGGAAGATACCATTACCCAGAGAGAAGTGATCTTTTCAGGTATTGAAGAGAACACTGAATTTAAAGCCAACTTCTTTCCTTCCAAAAGCTACATATACAGAGTAAGAGCCAATGGTTTTTTAAGACACCAAATTAGAATGATAGTGGGCCAGTTACTGCTTTTGGGCAAAAAAGAAACAAGTTTAGAAGAAATTAGCCTTTCACTAAATGGACAACACACAAAAGAAATCTTCCAAGTAGCCCCTGGGTCAGGTCTAATTTTGAATAAGGTAGAGTACAGCAAAGAGTAAAAAATAGCTTTTCCCAGTTATCCATATTTTGAACCAAGCCTATAACAAGCATGCATTTCATACAAAAATTCTAAAATTTGAATTTAGGAAGGTTACATTTATGAATCCGTTAATCCGTTGAAAACCTCTATTGCTACCATATTGCTCGCTTTACTTACCCTCCCGTTCGGAGGTACCTATCTATTCTTGGAAATGGAGAAGGCAAAAGCAAAGCGTCATGCGGCCTTAGTAATAGCGGGTGAAGAAAACCCTGTAGAAATGGTTCATTTGGCTTTTACAGAAGCGCAAATAAAAACAGATTTACGTTGGGAACATGACCGCGAGTTTGAATATAGAGGTCAAATGTATGACATCATTTCTAGTGAGATAAAAGGAGATACAACTTACTTTTATGCCTATTGGGATAAGTTGGAGTCCATTATCAATCATAAACTCAACGAACTTATTACGCTTCACCTTGGCGGTGAAGCTGACGAAAAGGATGAAAGTCAACTGGTAGTCTCACTACTAAAGGCACTTTACATTCATCCAAATCAAGATGCTGCAAAGATTTTAGAGAAAATAGATCCTGTCAAATTCCTTGAGATTAAAGCAATTTATAACTCCACTCTGCAAGGAATAGACGGCCCACCCCCACGTGTGAATGCATAAACTCTGCTTTATATATAAAGCACAATGGAAATCCTTTCCATGTATTATGAGTCTTTCGGGCTCAAAAAAAGTTTATACATCATTTTCTATTTTACCTATGAAGAAATATTTATTCATATGGTGCTTTGTGCTATGTGCCCTCCAGGGAATGGCACAAACCGTTACCATAGTTGATAAAAACACCAAAGAACCGCTGGAGTTGGCTACACTGAGTAGCGCATCGCCAAGAGCCTTTGCGGTTACAAATATTAAAGGACAAGCCGACATTAGTGCTTTTGAAAGTGCTGAGATTATCGAAATCCGAATGTTGGGTTATGAAAAAGCAATGGTGAGTTATGCTATTCTTTCTCAAACAAACTATATGGTTGAACTAGTTGCTTCCAAGCTGTCTATGGACGATGTGGTGGTTTCAGCCAATCGTTGGCACCAAGACCGTCAAGACGTTCCTAATAAAATCACGACAATAACCCCATCAGACATTCAACTTCAAAACTCTCAAACTGCTGCCGATTTATTGGGCAGTACTGGAGATGTTTTCATTCAGAAAAGTCAGTTGGGTGGTGGTAGCCCTATGATTAGAGGTTTTTCTACCAATAGACTGTTAATTACAGTTGATGGCGTAAGAATGAACACTGCGATTTTCAGAAGCGGAAACTTACAAAACGTAATTTCTCTTGATGCTTTTGCAACAGAAAGCGCTGAGATTCTATTTGGCCCAGGTTCTGTAATGTATGGCAGTGATGCCATTGGTGGGGTAATGAGTTTCAGAACTTTAAATCCACAGTTTTCTCATTCAAGCGAAACTTTAGTAAAAGGGTCGGCCGTGGCAAGGTACTCTTCTGCCAATAGCGAGAAAACCACTCACTTCGATATTAATGTGGGCTGGAATAAGTGGGCTTCTGTAACCAGTTTTTCTAACTCCAACTTCGGAGATTTGAGAATGGGAACAAATGGGCCAGACGACTATTTAAGACCATTTTATGTAGAACGTCAAAATGGTGCAGATGTAATGGTGACCAATGACGATCCGTTAGTTCAAAGGCCAACTGGCTATGAACAAACCAATTTGATGCAGAAAGTAAGATTCGCCCCTAACGCAAACTGGGATTTGGTTTATGGCTTACACTACTCTACCACTTCAAATTATTCTCGCTACGACAGATTAATTAGAACCCGAGGCGGTTTACCAAGAAGTGCTGAATGGGAATACGGGCCGCAGGTTTGGTTAATGAATAACCTTACTGCTACCCACCAAGGCAAAAGCCGATTGTACGATCAAATGACTGTTCGCTTAGCACATCAATTCTTTGAAGAAAGTAGAATTGACAGAGACTTTAATGGAACAAATAGAGCATCGCGCGTGGAAAAAGTAAATGCATATTCTCTCAACCTAGATTTTGATAAATCTTTAAGAACTGGCACTGAGTTATTTTATGGTTTCGAGGCAGTGTATGATGATGTGAATTCTACGGGTACTGATGAGGACATAACCACTGGCGATGTTGTAGATGGCCCAGCACGTTACCCACAATCTTCTTGGGCATCTTATGCGTTGTATGCTTCATTGCAACACCGCATTTCCCCAAAACTATTGTTACAAGCTGGAACACGCTACAACTACTTTAAACTAGACGCTACCTTCGATACTCGCTTCTTCCCTTTCCCTTTTGAAACTGCCGAAATATCAAATGGTGCGGTTACAGGAAGTTTAGGTTTGGTATACAACCCAGAAACGGACATGACAATATCTACCAACCTATCCACTGGCTTTAGGTCGCCAAATATCGATGATGCCGGAAAGGTGTTCGATTCAGAGCCAGGTTCTGTAGTAGTTCCTAATCCAGAATTGGGGCCAGAATATGCTTACAATGCCGAACTCGGAATTGCCAAAGTCTTTAACTCATCCATAAGAATAGATGTAACAGGTTTCTATACCAGATTAGAAAACGCTTTGGTAAGAAGAGATTTTACACTAAACGGACAAGATGAAATAATGTATGATGGTGAATTAAGCCAAGTTCAGGCGGTTCAGAACGCTGCATACACAGAAGTTTATGGTCTTCAAGCAGGCATTGAGTTCAAATTCGACTCTGGCTTTGGCTTCTCTACCCGTTACAACTTTCAGCATGGAGAAGAAGAACTGGATGATAATTCTGTAAGCCCATCTAGGCATGCGGCTCCATCTTTTGGTGTAACCAAGGTTACTTATAGCCAGCAAAACCTAAAAATGGATTTCTATGCGATGTATAGTGGCCAAGTCAATTTTAATGACCTCCCAGAAGAAGAGAAGGGAAAAGACTATATGTATGCGGCCAATAGCAATGGTAATCCTTATTCACCAAGCTGGTATACGCTTAATTTCAAAGCACTTTACAAACTATCCAACGGCATGACCATTAGTGGTGGGGTAGAAAACATTACTGATCAGCGTTATCGCCCGTACAGTTCGGGAATTACTGCTGCCGGAAGAAACATCATCCTTTCTTTGAAGGTTGATTTATAGTGGTTGTTTTGTTCATGGCGCGTTCTGTGTATGCAGGCGCGCCTATTTTTTGTCGTTATTCCCTACTTTTGATGGCAAATGCAGATTGAACAAATCATTGACAATATTTACCCAATCTCTCCTATTTCTAGGGCTAAACTTCTCACCCTATTTAAAGAGGTTAAATTACCCAAGCAGTCCGTTGTTTTAAGAGCCAATCAGGTTGAATCCAAATTATTATTCATTAAAAAAGGAATTGTAAGGGCCTTTGTACAGCAAGCCGAAGAAGAAGTTACTTTTTGGTTTGGAAAAGAAGGAGATGTAGTGCTTTCTATGAAAAGCTATGTAGAAGGATTACCTGCATACGAGAGTGTAGAGTTGCTAGAAGACTCCGAACTATTAGAAGTACACTCTGAGAGTTTACAAAAACTGTTTGCTCAAGATGTTGAGATTGCAAACTGGGGAAGAAAATTAGCAGAACAGGAGTTAATAAAAACTGAAGAAAGATTAATTTCTATTCAGTTTAAAACAGCATCAGACAGATATATTGAACTTCTGAATGACAGCCCAGATCTGCTTCAAAGGGTACAGTTAAAACACATCGCATCTTACCTAGGTATTACACAGGTGAGCCTCAGCAGAATTAGATCAGCCATCCGATAACTCCTTTCTTTTTTATCATTTGTATAACCGTTAGCGCTTCAGTTTACTGAAATTTGCCTCCATAAAATTTCAGAATTATGAATTGGATTCTATTGATTATCGCAGGACTGTTTGAAGTTGTCTTCGCTTCATGTTTAGGAAAAGCCAAAGAGGCAACAGGAAATGAAGTGTATTGGTGGTATACTGGCTTTTTTGTGGCTTTAGCCATAAGCATGAGTTTGTTAATTAAGGCTACTCAAACACTTCCTATTGGTACTGCTTATGCGGTTTGGACGGGAATAGGCGCAGTAGGCACCGCTTTGGTAGGCATCTTATTCTTTAAAGACCCTGCTAGTTTTTGGCGCGTCTTTTTCTTGATCACCCTTATTGGCTCAATAGTAGGTTTGAAAGCGGTTTCGCAAGCGGCATAGAAATAAAAAGAGCGACCAAGGATTTTGGTCACTCTTGAAATACCTTACTGAGCCATAAAAAAGACATCAGCTACAACTCAATATCTTTAATCTTACGCTTGGCTTTCCAGTAGCCCCAAAGTAGCTTGGGGCTTATTGCTTTTTTCCGCGTTGGGCCTCAAGCATGTCCCACATTTCTTGTGGTATTTTCTCTAAATGGCTGAATTCGCCAGCGCCTTGTAGCCACTCACCGCCATCAATGGTGACCACTTCGCCATTTACATAAGCCGAGTAATCGGACATTAAATAAGCCGCTAGGTTGGCCAATTCTTGATGTTCTCCTACCCTACCTACTGGTACCAGTTTAGCGGGATCAAATTTCTTTACCAAATCACCTGGCAACAAACGACTCCATGCACCTTCTGTAGGGAATGGCCCTGGTGCAATGGCATTCATTCTAATTTTATATTTAGCCCACTCCACCGCCAATGAGCGTGTCATGGCCAAAACACCAGCTTTAGCGCAGGCGGATGGTACAACATAGCCAGAGCCCGTCCAAGCATAAGTAGTTACTATGTTCAGTACAGTTCCCGGTTGTTTATTGGCAATCCATTTTTTACCCAAAGCCAAGGTGAAATTGGTAGTACCTTTTAATACAATATCTATTACGGTGTCGAATGCGCGGTTAGATAGGCGCTCGGTAGGACTAATAAAATTTCCAGCAGCGTTATTCAAAAGTGCATGAATTTGACCAAAACGCTCTTCTGTTACTTTCAATACATTTTCTACTTGTTCATAATCACGAACATCACATTGAACCGCTAAAACTTTTCCACCTGTTTGGGCTTCCATTTCTTTGGCTGTTTGTTCCAGTACGTCAATCTTACGACTGGTGATTACCAAATTGGCTCCCAACTCTAAGAAATAAGTACCCATTGCACGGCCAAGGCCAGTGCCTCCACCTGTCACAATTATGGTTTGATCTTTTAGCGCTCCTTCTTTGAGCATTCCGTCTGTTCTCATAGTCTCTTTTGCTTCGCTTACCAAGATAGAAATTATTAGGCATGCAGCACAATTTTTTAAGACCGTCTATCGCTAACCTCCGTGACTTTCTGATTCAGATTATTCATATTTGTGCAATAAATTCTGCCTTATGAAACAGCTCCTTTCTTATTTGTCTCTCGCCATTGTTCTTTCCTTATCTTCATGTGTAGCCAAAAAAGATTTTGACGCGTTGATGTCAGAGAAAAATGGGCTAGTAACAGAGAAATCGCAATTAGAAAATGAGCTTTCCGTAGCCAACGAAAAAATCAACCGATTAGAAGTTCAACTCAATGATTTAACCACTGAAAAAAATGCCCTCCAAAGTGATTTCGATGTGATTGATAAGGAATTAAAAACCTTGAGAGCGGAACACGGAAGAATTAAAGGGTTGTATGAAAACCTATTGACCAACAGTGGCCAGTTGAACCAAGATTTGGCACGTCAGCAAAAACGATTACTGGCCATGGAAGAAGATTTAGGGGTTCAGAAAAAAAGAAATGAAGAGCTAGCAGAAGACCTAACTAAACGTGAAGCCCGAGTAGCCGAACTGGAAAAGCTAATCTCTGACAAAGAAGCGGCTGTGCAAGCCCTTAAAAATAAGGTAACCAATGCGCTACTCAACTTTAATGAAGACGATTTAAAGGTAGAAGTAAGAAACGGTAAGGTCTATGTTTCTTTGGCCGAGCAATTATTATTCGGAACTGGAAGCATAACCGTTGACCAAAAGGGTGTAAGTGCCTTACAACAATTGGCCAATGCCATTAAAACCAATCCAGACATTAATATTATGGTAGAAGGCCATACCGACAATGTGCCGTTCTCTAGAAAAACACAATACATGAGCGACAACTGGGACTTGAGTGTACTGCGGGCTACTTCTATTGTGAGGATTTTAGTGGAAGGCGGTGTAACGCCCATGTCAATTATAGCTTCTGGCCGAGGTGAGAGCACACCTGTAGCTGCAAACGACAGCCCAGAAAACAAGGCCAAAAACCGAAGAACAGAAATTATTCTAACTCCAAAACTGGACGAACTCTTTCAAATTTTAGAGAACTACTAAACCATTTTCATCAGCATTTGATCTACTGTTATGTCTACACAAAATGAGTTTTCGAAATACACTTTAGAAGAGCTAGAGAAAAAGAAAAAGCACTTTAAAAGGCTTCAAATCATGATGTTAGTCTTAACTGCTATCTCCGCGATTATACTAGTTGTTACTGCATTGGTAAAACATAACCCGCAAGCCTATCAGTTGATCCCCTTTCTCGTAATTGCTGGCGTAGTATTCCCATTCTTGGTATTTAAACCCATCCGTAAAAAGATACAGACGGAGATTGAGAGTAGGTAAGAAATCCTAAGAAGGCAACCCCATATATAAATTTCAATACTCACAGACAGTATAACTACATTAAACATTGGAAAGCATTGAAATTTTGAAGAAATTGTTGATACTGTTTAGCACTAAGCTATGGGAGCTAAAATGAAATCATCAAGATATTCCGACATCTTTCTATTTGTTAGAATTTAAAAACCGTAAAAAAAGACCTAAATTTCTTATTTGCTAAAGAAATGCTAAGTATACTAATTGTTATAAAAATTTAATGAGCTTTAATTATATTGATTTATTTGCTGGAGCTGGTGGGCTTTCAGAGGGGTTTATTCAAAGTGGCTTTGAACCAATAGCACATGTAGAAATTGAAAAGTCTGCATGTAATACTTTAAGAACCAGAACAGCATATCACTTCCTGAAAAACAACAATCAGTATGATACATATGTAAGATACCTTAAAGGCGACTTATCCAGAAGTGAACTTTACAAAAGTGTTCCTGAAGACATCTTAAATTCTGTTATTAACCTACCAATAGGTGATGAATTCAATAACATCATACAGCAACAAATTGACGTAAATCTTGGAAACAAAAAAGTTGATTTAATTATTGGTGGTCCTCCATGTCAAGCTTACTCCTTAGTTGGAAGAGCTAGATCAAAAAACAAAATGGAAGGTGACCCTAGGAATTACCTCTTTATCCAATATGCCAAATATTTAGAAAAGTATGCCCCTAAAATGTTTGTCTTTGAAAATGTGTTAGGCCTAAAGTCTGCTAAAAAAGGGTTTTACCTTCAAGAAATGGAATCATTATTTGCTAGCAAAGGATATCAAATAAAACTTTTCACTATTGAAGCGAAGAATTTTGGAGTCCTACAAAATCGAAAAAGGATAATTATTTTAGGATGGAAAAAAGACTTGAAAATCAGAGTCCCTGACTTAGAAAATATAAAAATTAAAAGTGATCATACCGTAAATGATCTCTTAATTGATTTACCAAATATTAAAGCAGGTGAAGGCAAGGATAAATTCTTAAATTATACTGCTTCAACAACTGATTATCTTAAAACTCACTCCTTGCGTAACGGTATTGATGTTTTAACTCAACATGTAGCGAGACCACACAGAGAACAGGATAAGGAAATTTATAAAATTGCTGTTCAAAAGTGGGAGAAGAAAAAGGAACGTTTAAATTATAATGATTTACCCGAACGACTAAAAACACACAACAATCGAACTTCATTTTTTGACAGGTTCAAAGTCGTTGCAGCTGACTTACCTTACTCTCAAACAGTAGTAGCACATATTGCAAAAGACGGCCATTATTATATCCACCCTGATCCTAAACAAAACAGATCTATTAGTATACGAGAGGCAGCTCGCCTACAATCATTTCCTGACGATTACTATTTCGAAGGAGAAAGAGAAGGTGCAAATAGAACCGCTGCTTTCAAACAAATTGGAAACGCTGTTCCTCCTCTAATGGCGAAACTCATAAGTGAGAAAATATTTAAATTATTATAAAATGAAACAGCTTGATATAAACCAACATCCGATACACTTTATTCGAAGTAAGAATGAAGTTGAATTGAATGACGAACTAAAAACATGGAAGAGAAGTGACATCATTTCTTGGCTCAAATGGAATGATCGAAATGGCGTGTATGAAGACAAAGCATCTATTCGTGAATTTGGCTCTAAAATGAAAAAGAAAGAAGGGATTGAAATTATGATTCGACAAATAGTTTAACAAATTGCTATGTCAGATGAAATGAAAATAAAAGATGGTCTTTACCAAATACGCCCCGCAGGAAGGCATATTATAACCATTGGAAGAGACTTAATAAAAGACAAATATGCTGCCATAGTTGAATTGGTAAAAAATGCTTTCGATGCGGACTCCCCTAACTGCAAAGTATGTCTACTTCCTTTTGAAAAAATAATTTCCGAGGACAAGGTAGAAAAAGGAATCAAAGTCATAGTTAAAGATGAAGGACACGGAATGTCATTCGAAACGGTAACTGACAAATGGATGGTGCCCTCAACTGATGACAAGTTAAACCGAGCAATAAGCCCCAAAGGCCGTATAATGCAAGGCAAAAAAGGCATTGGAAGATATTCCGCTTCAATGATTGGTGATGATATGGTTTTACAAACCATAGATGAAACGGGAGATCTCACAACTTTATATCTCATTTGGGATCATTTTGAAAAAGCCAAATACTTAAGTGATGTTGATGTGCTAATTGAAAATTTTAAAACTAATCAATCAAGCGGCACGGAAATAATAATAATTGGTGATGAACACCATCTAGCTGAATGGAGCTCCAAACAGATTCAAAATTTAAAATTTGAGCTAAAGAAACTTATCCCACCAAAAGAGGATGATGATATAAACTCTAAAGAAAAGAAATCAGATGAATTTGAAATTGAATTAGAAATCGGGAATTTCCCGTTTGGAGAAGGATATTCAAATTACACTGAGACAATAGAGCCATATCCTCTTTTTGACTTTTTTGATTACCGAATTTCTGGAACTGTCAATCACAATGGTTTAACTTCTCTTAAATTTGAAAATAAGAGAATCAAAAACGCACCTATTGAAAACATTAGCGACTTTAATATTCCTCTCAATATTGAGACCGATGATGAAATTGGTAATGGTACATATTGCGGGGATATAAAATTTGATTTCCGTGTTTTTGATCGAGACCCAAACTCCATTGATGGGCTAATAGAAAGAGGGCTAAAAGACCCGACCACTGGAGAATATGTAGGAAGAAGAGAAGCCCGGATTATTTTAGACAAATTCAACGGCATTGGAGTTTATAGAAATGGATTTAGAATACGCCCATTAGGTGACGCTGGTTTCGATTGGTTATTACTTGATAAGCAAAGAGTTCAAAACCCATCCCTAAAAGTTGGTAGCGACCAAGTAATTGGCTTTATTCATATCGAATCGGAAGATAAATCAGGATTAATTGAAAAGAGTGCAAGAGACGGGTTAAAAGAAAATGCTCAATATGCAGGTCTTATTCAAATCGCTAAGAGTGTACTTAAAGAACTGGAAAATAGAAGATTCGCATATAGACAAAGTGTTGGATTAGGGAGAAACAACAGGGATATCAATGAAAAAATCAGAGTCCTCTATAATTTCAAGGATCTTCAAGAAAAAATAGATAAAGAGCTTGACACACTAGGTATCGAAAGGTCGAAGCGTGAAGGTATCAATAATTTAATCTCAGATAAGGAAAAGAAAAACAATAAAATTGCTGATGAATTAAAACAGGTAATCGCACTATATCAAGGTCAAGCGACTGTAGGCAAAATTGTTAATGTTGTACTACATGAAGGGAGGAAACCATTAGGCTATTTCAAAAATCAAATCCCATTAATCAATGAATGGAGTGAGGAATTGGCAAGTAATTTCAGTCAAGAATTACTTAATAAGATATTGAATCGGCTTTCTGTAATTGATGAACAAGGTCAAATCTTCATTAAACTCTTCGGGAAATTAGACCCATTATCAGCAAAGAAAAGAACACACAAAAAAGATTTCAATCTAAGGCAAGTCATTGAAAATGTAAAGGACGTCTTCCTTTCAGAACTTATTTCAAATGAAGTGAATTTCAATATTGATTGTGACATCAATTTAACCGCGTTTGGCTGGAAGGAGGATTTTTATATCATTTTCACAAACCTTGTCGACAATAGTCTCTATTGGTTTCAAAATACCACAGGTCGACAAAAGGAAATCTCATTCAAAGTTTACGAAGATGATGACCAATTAATCATTGAGTACAGAGATAATGGCCCAGGTATTGAAAAGCACTTAATCGAAAACGAAGTGATTTTTGAACCTGAATTCAGTAATAAAACAGGAGGTGGAACAGGTTTAGGTTTAGCAATTGCTGGTGAAGCAATAGATAGAAATGATGGAGACTTAAAGGCAATCTACTCTGAATCAGGAGCATTTTTCAAGATTGAAGTTAAATTACAATAGAGTAAATATGAATCTACTAATAGTTGAAGACGATAAACCAACCATTCAATCTTACCTAGATAATATTGAATCATTCAATAAAAAATCAGATGTACTAATTGTCCCAAAGGTATTCGAGAACTTAGAGGACGCTAAGGCGTCATTGATAAGTCCTGATTATGATGCAGCTATTATTGATTTAAAATTATCACCCAATTCGGTGGAGTTAGAGGGTTTGGAAATTGTTAATGAAATTCAGAATAAATTGAGGTTCCCAATGTTCATTGTTTCGGGAAGCCTTGGGCAAGTTGAACGAGAAGAAAGTGCTTTTTTCAAGAAACGCTCAAGGGACGGGAATTTTAAAGAAGTCTTAGCTGAAATAATAGATGTTTACAATACTGGCATAACTAAAATACTCGGCAAGAGGGGGACTGTTGAGGAACATTTAAATACAATTTTCTGGAACCACCTATCCAATTCAATGGATTTATGGATAAACGATGCCAAAAGGACTCCCCAAGAAAAAGAGAACTCTTTACTTCGGTATACCTTGTTGCATATGCAAGAACATATTGATGAAGAATTAGAAAAGTATCACCCAAGTGAATTCTATATTACTAAGCCTATAAAGAAGAACATTTTTACAGGTGATATTGTAGAGTTAGAGAAAACGAGATATGTAGTTCTTACTCCATCATGTGATATTGTCGTTAGACAAGGCGGTTCTCGGAATGCTGATTTTATATTATTCTGTAAAATAATATCCTTAGAGAAAACCGTTAAGAACTATGACAAGCTTACATCTGAAACATCTGAAAAGAATGATGATAGAAAAAGGTTAGTTAGCTTCTTTCAAAACAAAACCCAGAGATATCACTTCGTTCCTAAAGCAGAATCTATGGACCCTGGTTTAATTGACTTTCAAGACAAATTAACAATCTCCAATAAAGAAGTGAACACCTTGATTGAAGCCGAAAAAATAATAAGGCTTGCGACTATCTCTCAACCTTTCTTAAAAGATATAATCTCTAGATATTCAAACTATTATGCACGTCAAGGATCTCCTGACTTTCATCCAGATGAAATTTATAATTCCTTGTTCAAAATTGATTAACTACTCCTCTCAAGGCGAAACCCATTCCATTAACTGAGCGCAAAGAATAGCACCATAAGTACCAAGCGCATAACCCAGCACGGCAAGCAATACTCCCACAGGCGCTAAAGCTGGGCTAAATGCCGAAGCCACCACTGGAGCTGAAGCGGCTCCGCCTACATTAGCTTGGCTGCCTACCGCCACAAAGAAGAAAGGCGCTTTAATAATCTTCGCTACTACAATCATAATGATCACATGAACGAGCATCCAGCTGATGCCAATGGCAAACAGTCCTGGGTTATCAAACACTTCGCGAATGTTCATTTGCATACCAATAGTAGCCACCAGAATAAAAATAAATACAGAACCTAAACGACTAGCGCCCGCACCTTCTAGTTTTCTAGCTTTAGTAAATGACAAACCAACCCCAATGGTAGTAGCAATAACGACCAACCAAAAGAAGTCTGAATTGAGTGATGTCAAATTGTACTTATTCAAAAAGTCAATATTTCTTTCCATCACAGGCTGAATAGAATCGGCTCCCCAACGGGCCAAGGCGGTAGCCCCAAAAGCTACAGCCAAAATGGTCATGACTTCGGTGAGGGTAGGTACTTTAGCAATACTCGCTTGATAATCCTCTACCCTTTTCTTTAAGTCATCAATGGCCGTTGTATCCGATTTCAACCAACGGTCTACCTTTTTGGCCTGATTGGCTCCATAAAGTAAAAAACCTGTCCATATATTAGCACAGATTACATCGATTACAATCATTTGAGAAAAGAGCTCATCGCTTACTTCATAAATCTCTTTCATGGATGCTTGGTTGGCTCCTCCACCAATCCAACTACCCGCTACAGTGGTTAAACCTCTCCATACTTCTTCTGTTCCCCCAACATCCAAAACGCTTGGTGCTATGGCCGACATGGCCAGAATGGCAATTGGCCCTCCTATAACAATACCAATGGTAGCTGCAAAAAACATAATCAAGGCTTTTGGCCCTAGATTAATAATACCTTTTAAATCGATGCTTAAGCAAAGCAAAACCAAACTGGCAGGTAATAAATAGCGCGAAGCAACAAAGTATAGATTGGATGTTTCTCCAGAAATTAAGCCCAAGGGCCAATTAAGCAAGGCAGGCAAAAAGTAACAAAGCAGAATACTTGGTATAATGGTGTAAAACTTCTTCCAAAAAGGTTTTGCCGAATGTGAGGTATGAAATACTGCTGCGATTACAACTAACAGTAAACCTAGCACTACGGCATCATTGGTAAAAAATGGTTCCATGCTTATTTGGTTTTCGAACCCTAAAAAAAGGGATTTTAATCGTAATTATAACCTTCTCCCCCATCTTCTTCTAACTAATCACTCAAAGACAGCACAAATCAAGCGGTGAACTACCAGTAAGGGAATTTCTGAAAGATTTTATGACCAATGGGGGGCACGGATTAATTTAAACACATATATTCGGGTTTTAAACTATTCAAATATGGCTACAAGAGGAGGTTTTTCAAGTCGGTTAGGTTTCATCATGGCGGCTGCCGGATCGGCAGTAGGATTAGGTAACATTTGGGGTTTCCCCTATGAAGTAGGACAAGGAGGAGGTGCAGCTTTTGTGGTGATGTACCTTATTTTTTGCTTTGTGCTGTGTTATCCAGTAATGGTTACGGAAATCGCTATAGGTAGAAAAACCGAAAAAAACCCTGTTGGAGCTTTCAACGCCTTGGGGTATAAAAAATGGAATTTTGTAGGAAAAATGGGAATCTTCAGTGGCTTCCTGATCCTTTCTTTCTATAACGTAATTGCAGGTTGGGCTTTCGGTTATGTGTACGAAATGGCGATAGGTAACTTTGATATTGCCACACATTTCAGTGAGTTTACACAAGATGTATTTAAAGTGGGCGCTTACGGAATGGTATTTATGGCAACTACGGCTTACGTGGTATCCAAAGGTATTTCAGGTGGTATTGAAAAGGCGGCTAAGTTTTTAATGCCTTCGCTTTTGATCATGATTCTCCTCATTGTGGGTTACGCTTTAACCTTACCCAACGCTATGGACGGTTTGAGATTCTACCTAGTTCCTGATTTTTCTGAAATCAATACTCAAGTAGTAATCAACGCTTTAGGACAAGCTTTCTTCTCTCTTTCTCTAGGAATGGGTGCCCTAATTACCTACGGTTCTTATGTGAATAAAAAAGAAAACATTGTTTCTGCTGCAGCTTTTATTACGCTTGCCGATGTGGGTATTGCTGTTTTGGCGGGTATGATGATCTTCCCTTTAATTGGCTTTATGAGTGGTGGCGCAATGGACAATGTAGGCAGTGGGCCTGGGTTAATTTTCGAAACCTTGCCAGAAATTTTCGGAACCATTGGAGGAACTCTTGGAGCAGTGGCCGGAACATTATTCTTCGTGTTACTCTGTTTCGCAGCCCTTACATCAACAGTATCTCTACTTGAAGTGCCTGTCGCTTATGTAGTGGACGAAAAAAATGTTAGAAGAAGCAGAGCAGTTTGGTTGGTAGCAGGTGCTATCTTCTTAATCGGTATTCCTTCTTTATTAGGAAACGGATATTCTGAATTCTTCTCGAACTTTATTACATACCCTGGTTCTGAAACCGCTACCGATTTCTTAGGCTTTATTGCCAACGTAGCCAATGATACGCTTCTACCTTTGGGTGGCTGTTTAATTGTATTCTTTGCCGCTCACATCTGGAAGAAGCACAATTTGGATGAAGAGCTTTCTCACGGTGCACCTAATTACAAAGGCTCTTTCCTTCAGAAGTACTTGAACTTTGCAGTAGGCTATTTAGCGCCTGCCGTACTAGGATTTATTTTCGTAATGACTGTGTTGAAGACCTACTTTGGTATAAGCATTTTTTAATTACTGATCAGAATTTATGATATTGAACCTCTTCCCGAAACGGAAGAGGTTTTTTTATTTATGAAGTTGAAACATCTCCTATTTTTCGTAATCTTTTTGGGCCATTGTATTACGGTTCAAGCCCAATTTCAGTTTATTGAAGGGCGTTCTTACCTAAGTCATAAAACAAGCACTCCTCTCAAAATTGATGGTTTAGGGAATGAAGCTGCTTGGCAGGCAGCGCCATGGACTGATACTTTTATAGATATTGAGGGAAACAAGAAACCCAAGCCTTATTTCGATACCAGAATGAAAATGCTCTGGGATAACGACTACTTCTACTTTTATGCCGAAATGGAAGAACCGCATGTTTGGGCAACACTCACCGAACGCGATGCCGTGATCTTTTACGACAATGATTTCGAAATTTTCATCGACCCAGATGGCGACACTCACGGTTATTACGAGTATGAAGTAAATGCACTCAATACCGTATGGGATTTGCTGCTCACCCGCCCCTATCGCAATGGTGGCCACGCCATTGACCATTGGGATATCCATGGTTTAAAATCGGCTGTACATGTCAACGGAACCTTAAACGACCCTAGTGATAAAGACCAAGGCTGGTCAGTTGAAGTGGCCATTCCGTGGGATGCCCTCAGCGAAGCCACCAGCATGAAAACTCCTCCCAACAATGGCGACCAATGGCGTTTGAACTTCTCAAGGGTGCAATGGAAAACTGAAGTTATGGAGGAGAAATATGTAAAACAGAAAGACCCTAAAACAGGCAAAAACCTTCCCGAAAACAATTGGGTATGGTCGCCACAAAGGGCCATTGCCATGCACGAACCTGAGTTCTGGGGCATTGTTCAGTTTTCAGAATCAAATGTACTCAATACCGGGTTTAACACCATAAAAGTTAACAAAGCCAATGAGGAGCTTAGGCAAATACTCTACTATTTTCATCGGGCTCAAATTGATTTCAAAAGAGAACATAAAGCATTTGATCAATCACTCAAAAGTTTCAACTTACCAAACCAAGTAGATGGATCAAAGGCTGTAACCTACAGCCTGAACACTACGGAACAGACCTATTTATTAAAAGCACAAACTGCAGGTACTACTTGGTTCATTAATGAAACAGGTAGAATTTGGAAAGAAATAAAACCATGAAAAAACGCGACTTTATAAAAAACATTGGCCTTGGTTCAGCGGCCTTTATGCTGGCACCTACTCTACTTACTTCTTGCGGAACCACAACTTCTACTGAAGAAGACTTTAAATACTGGGTGTGGGTAGATGGCAACAATGAAAAAACCTTAGCCGACTGGAAAACAGAATTAACTGGACTTCGCGAAGCAGGAATTACTGGCTTAATCATTGGCGGTGGACGCCAAATGCTAGAGAAGCTAATTCCCATTGCCCAAGAACTTGGGCAAGAAGTACATGCTTGGCTTTGGACTATGAACCGCCCGGGCGACACCGAGGCACAAGCGCATCCAGAATGGTATGCCGTGAGCCGAAATGGAGAGTCAAGTCTTGAAGTCAATCCTTATGTAGGCTATTACCAATGGCTTTGCCCTTCTAAACCAGAAGTACAGGAATATGTAAAGAATTTCATGGTGTCGCATTGCGATATTGAAGGGCTTTCGGCCATTCATTTAGACTATGTGCGCTATTGCGATGTCATTCTTCCCAAAGGGCTTTGGGCCAAATACGACTTAGTACAAGACCACGAAATGCCAGAGTATGACTTCTGCTATTGTGAAACTTGCCAAGGTAATTTCGAAGCAGAAAATGGATACAGACCCGACAGCTTAGAAGATCCGAGCCAAGATGAAAAGTGGAGAAAATATAGATGGGACAGCATCACTAAACTGGTGAATCAAGTTTCGGCTGCGGTACATGCAAAAGGTAAAAAAATGTCAGCAGCAGTATTCCCTTACCCTGAATTGGCCAGAAAACTTGTGCGTCAATCATGGAACGAATGGGATTTGGACATTGTATTCCCAATGATTTACCACAATTTTTATGAAGAAGATATTCCTTGGATTGAATACGCTACGCAACAAGGCGTAAACGACCTGAATGGTAAATTCCCGCTGCATACAGGAGTGTATTTACCAGAAATGAAACCAGAAGAAATTACTCAAGCCATAGCTGCTGCCAAAGCAGGTGGAGCCAAGGGCATGTCTTTCTTTTCTAACGGAGCTTTAAAAGACGAAAGGCTTAAGGCATTTGCGGCTGTGAAAAAATCTTGACGCAAAACGCTATTTTCAAAATACAGAAGGAGCAAATCAATAAGATTTGCTCCTTCTCTTTTATAGCCCCCATAAACATCTAAATACTTTGTTCGCATTGACTGCGAACATCAAACCCTAGGTTAAGTTTCTTTTATCATTCTTTTATCCAGCGCTACATCTTAGAAAATTTTCATTAATTGTAATCCTAATTTAACCCATACCTATTTTTCCGATGAACTACCATAACCGAAAATTCAGATCTGTAAGTAATACAGCCAATGGTGAAACATCAGTTGACACTATATTTGAATACCAGCAAGAAGGGAACATTCTTACCGCCCTGTATCAAGGCGGACAAATTGTAAAAGGTCATTTAATGGGCTCGGTAGACGACCAAGGGTACATCGACATGAGATATCACCAAGTAAACCGAAAAGGTGAATTAATGACTGGTAAGTGCCACTCCAGACCCGAAGTCTTGTCAAACGGAAAAATCAGACTTCATGAAATATGGGAATGGACCTCAGGAGATTTTTCAAAAGGAAATTCTATATTGGAAGAGCTTTAGGCAGCATAAACTCAAAATACAACATGCGTCATACTTTCCTTCTGATTGGCCTTATATGGCTAGTGTCATCTTGTGCCTCAGTAATTAATGGTCGTTACTCACAAATAAATATCAAGTCTGATGAAGCCGTTAATTACATTTATAATGGCGATACTGTAATCAACAAATTAAATGAGCCCATTGCCTTTGTTGCTAAAAACAGCAGAGAGCCTTTGGCTGTATCTGTTTTCACCGAAGAAAAGTCTAAACAAGTTTATATTCTACCCAGAAAAGCAAGTGTATACTGGTTAAACGCTCTAAGCCCCTATTTTTCTGGTTTTTTGGTAGATGAGATTACAGGTAAAAAATGGGAGTACCCTAGAAAGGTGTTCATCAATATGGATTTACCTGGCAATTCATACACACCATACTTTCCAATGGACAGCACGTTGTTGTATCGAAAAAACAAAATTGGTTTCAATCCATTTTCGTTAGCAATGGGGTATCACCCAGGTATTGAAGTGGCTTATGAAAGGCTGCATGGAAATAAGTGGGCTACACAATTTTCCTACAGTCATTTCTTAAGTAGAGACAACGACTTTGCGCGGAACAGCAAAGGGTATAAAATAATACTAGAGGAAAAGTACTTTTTCAGGAATAAAGAAAAAATGCGCTGGTATATAGGTTTGGCCGCAGAATACTTATATAAAAAGCACGATGCCGATATCAGATACTACACCATTCCCAAGCCCGGTGAGCGATTTTATTTTAAAGAAAGAACCAGAATTCGTAAAGAGTTTACTTCCATTACGCCCCATATCGGGTTCCAACATTATTTAACTCGAGCGTTTGTAATTGAAACCTATTTTGGTGTAGGGTTAAGATATAGAAAAACAACCCACCCTTTAATACCTGAAAATTATATCCAACAACCTGGTTTTAGGGAATGGTTTGACTTAAGTTATGATTCAAACAAAATGGAATCAACCTTATCAACAAACCTCGACTTCAACCTAAGACTCAATTGGGTATTTTAGAAATTCACTGTTAAAACCCCTAAGCCATGAAAACCGAAATACTTCAAGTTGTATCTGTGCTGCCTTCTGCAAATATTGAAAGAGATGTAAAATGGCATGCTGAAAAAACTGGATTTCACTGGATTTCCGGAGACCACATGTATGCAGTACTCAAACGTGAAAATATTTATCTCCATTTACAGTGGCATGCCGACACGGAAGATGATCCTTTGAATGGAGGGTCGGTAATTAAAGTTTTTGTAAAAAACCTTCAGCCCATATTTGATGAATTTGTAAATCGAGGAACAGTAACCAAAGAAAAACTTCGACTTAACACGGCTTGGGGTACAAATGAATTCGGCTTTTACGACTTAAATAACAACGCGATATTTATTGTGGAAGACAATTAATCTCTAAGAATAGAATAGGCAATACTAAATACCAACTGACTCTGACGAGGCACCAACTCTCTCTCGATCAATCGTGCCAAGCTTTCTTCGGTTTTACTCAAGCCAAATTCATACTTAAAATCGAGCAGCAAGTTATTTATATCTACACCAAGGCCCAATCGCCATAAAATAGTCACCTGATTATATTCTTGAGTTACGTTAATCTTCTCGTTCAAAAAATACTCGTTCCCAGAAAGCATCAAACTAAAACCAGGGCCTGTATCCAGCCTCAAGTTGCCAATGTTTACGCCAATGGAAACTGGAATTTCAAGTGTGGTAAATTCAAAATCAGCACTAGGGTTGAACCCATTTACGCCATTATAATTCAAGAAGTCAAGTCGGTTTTGAGCAGTAGCTATTAGTAACTCGGGCTGAAAGTAAACATTGTTTACTCTGATTTTAGTAAACAGGCCAAACTGATAGCCAATCTCATTCCCTTCTTCTGGAATACGTACGTAATCGCTATCAATTCTAATTTTTGGGCTCACAATTTTAAAAACCGGCCCCACCTTGTAACTTACATCATAAATATCTTGACCATAGCAAAGCGAAAACGAACCTATCAGAAGAGCAATAACTACCCAACCTCTAAAAATGATTTTCTTCAATTTTCTCAATTGCATATCTCTCAATATTCAATAATTTTAGCTTTCAAATTTAGATAAAATACATAGAAATGGAATCAACTGAAGCGTTTCAAAACGCATTAAAAACTGTCGATACTTTAACCCAACGTCCGTCCAACGAGCAACTCCTTAAACTATATGCCCTATACAAACAATCAACCCATGGCGACAACGATACCGACAGGCCAGGAGGTTTTGATTTTAAGGCAGCAGCCAAGTATAATGCTTGGGAAAACATAAAAGGCCAAAGTAAGGAAGAAGCAATGAAAGCCTATATCGACCTTGTAAACGAATTAAAATCCGCTGAAAATTAATTTTGCAATAGCAATAGCCAGAAGTCGTTTTAGCCTAAGCGACAGCAATTAATAACATATTTCTTCGCATATTGCGAACGGTTAAATCAAAATTCAAAAAAACAACAATGGGATTATTTAGTTTCGGAAAGAAAAAGAAGAAACCT
>CEOG01004462.1_pt1 | contig 21433 bp, 21 predicted proteins | sample 530301 | NCBI WGS metagenome assembly CEOG01 (sample SAMEA2619903, study PRJEB7988) | marine metagenome | biome: marine biome (ENVO:00000447); feature: surface water layer (ENVO:00002042); material: "saline water (ENVO:00002010), including plankton (ENVO:xxxxxxxx)" | depth 5 m | reverse complement strand
CTGACTTCCATCCCGTCGCACCAGACTTCCCAGCCAAGGCCCCAGGCACCCAGCGTCGGGCTCTCCCAGTCATCCTCGACAAAGCGAATGTCATGGTTTTTCGGATCAATACCGAGGGCATAGATGCTTTCCAGATAGAGTTCCTGAATATTATCGGGGGAGGGTTTGAGGAGAACCTGGAACTGGTAGTAATGCTGTGTCCGGTTCGGGTTTTCACCATATCGGCCGTCAGTCGGACGACGCGACGGCTGGACATAGGCCGCCTTCCAGGGCTCAGGCCCCAGCGCCCGCAGCGTTGTCGCCGGATGAAAAGTCCCTGCCCCTACCTCCATGTCATAGGGTTGCAGGATGACACATCCTTTCGACGCCCAGTAATGTTGCAAGGTCAGGATCAGATCCTGAAAGGAATTGGATGGCGCGGAGGCCAGATTACCCGCCATGATTACAGACCATACTGCTTTTAGAATAATTGCGCTGCAACATAAAGCGCTGTAGAGGGCGGGTCAACCGGCCACAGGCGGCTTTTACTATTTATCCTGACAGCGGTGCTCAGCCAGATCGGCAACGAAAGCCTCACAGCGCGGGCATTGATCGAGATCGAGCATCTTATCCGCCGATTGTTCCTTAAAAGCGCCGCTTTTCGGGCGTTTGCCAAGCTTGTCCTCGACATAACGGCGATAAACGCGATGAGCCAAAAAAACGCCAAGGATCGCCAGCAGCAGCAGAATGATCTTGAATGGTGACAACAATCGCTCCCGTTTCGTCGGTTAATGAGACCGAATCACAAATCCGTCACAGGCCAAACCGCGCCCAGTGAGCCCGGTTCTGCAGCGCCTCAAGCATGGCCTGCACGGCATCTCCGCCAGCATGAGCAGAAGCCCCCAGGCCGAGTTTTTTCGCAAGGAAACCCTGCTTACCTTCAACCCGGGTAAAGCGCACCTTGTCGCCAAACCGCGCACGACAGAAAGAACGCACATCGCCAATGCCATCGGCAAGGCCAAGTTCAACTGCCTTTTCGCCGATCCAGACATCGCCGGAGAACAACTCCTTATCCTTGCGCTTCTTCAGCTTCTCGCCGCGGCGAGATTTTACAAGCTCCCTGAAGTTTTCATGGATATCGCCCTGTATTTTCAGCAGCCATTCCACATCCTCGCCTTTTTCCGGGCTGAAGGCATCCAACTTCACCTTATTATCTCCGGCGGTATAGATCCGCCGGTCCACGCCCAGCTTTTCCATCAAACCCGGAAAACCGAAGCCTGCCGATACCACCCCGATGGAGCCGATAACCGAGCTTTTGTTAATATAGATTTCATCAGCAGCAAGACCGAGCCAATAGCCGCCGGAGGCCATCACATCCTCGGCAAACGCATAAACCGGGACATCCTTCTCTTCAGCAAGCTGGCGAATGCGGTCAAAGATCAACGCCGACTGCACGGGCGATCCGCCGGGCGAATTAATGGCGAGCGCCACGGCGGCCAGATGCTTCGTTGAAAAAGCCGTTTCGATCTGCTCGGCCAACCCGGCGAGATTGAGATGCTCCCCCCGGAGCTTGTTGCCCCCCGGCGAGATGACACCATAAAGCGGCACGACCGCGACTACGGGGGCTGAATCAAAAAACCGCTTCAGCGGCGTCTTCATCATAAGTTGCTTTATTTTCATGTTTCTCAAGGTAAGGATTTAACCGGTCTGTACAAGTCTTTTCAATCAAGATAACAGGCAAGTGACGCGCCGTGGCGGTGAATGGCTTCCGACGCCACGCTCGGCCGGCCGTCCGCGTCATGCAGGACAAGCCCACGCATCAGACGCAGCGGGCTTTTCGCGCCCTTCACCCCCTGCACGATGACCCTTTTGGCCGGGCTCTTCTCATCCGGCCAGAGTGGAATGACACGAAGACGGCCGCAGCGGGCCTCCATCACGGCCAGAATCTCACTCAGCCGCTCGGCCCGATGGATAACTGTCACCGTGCCCTTTGATCTTGCCCGCGCAATGGAAAACCGCAACCAGTCGGCGAGCGGCACATCCGCTTCACGCCGTGCGAGAGTGCGGGCCTCCGTCCCCGCGGCCTGAGAGCTGTCGCGCTCGAAAAAAGGCGGGTTGGTGAATACATGATCAAACCCGGCTTCCAGCAGGGGTTTTTCGCCCGGACCTGCATGACCCGCAAAGCTTTGCCGCGCCCCGATATTGGCTTCAAGGATATGACACTGGCCGCCGAAGCCATTCTTTTCCGCATTCTGCCGGGCAAGGCTGGCAAGTTCCGCCTGAATTTCGATGCTCCAGAGAGCCGTGCCCGTCAGCCGATGCAGCGCACAATATCCAGCCGTACCGACCCCCGCACCGACATCTAGCAGCGTCTCCCCCGCCCTCGCTTCAATCGCAGCGCCCAGCAGCACAGCATCGGAACCGGCGCGGAACCCTCGCCGCGGCTGCCATATCTTCAGCGCCCCACCAAGAAATTCATCGCAGCTCAGCTCTTCCTCCCGCTCTGCGATATCAGGAACCGCCGTTGTCATTCGTGCACTTTCCCTTCACCGATATCTTCTAGAATCCGCTCGGCACGAGTGAAATCCTCATCCACCACCATGATCCGTCGTTGGATCGCGCCGATACTCCCTTCCAGTATGGAGGTATGCTCGTCGAGCAGGATCGCCGTTATCCCTTCGTCTTCCAGCAGCGCCGTCAGATAGGAAATCAGCACCGGATCATTGCATCGCATCAGTTCTTTCACATATCCTCCATAGGGGTCTCTCTCAAATTCCGCGCGGCAGACGAGAATATATCGCGCTTACTTGACCCTTCGCAATCTTAAGCTATGCTCGTCGGCAAACCAACCGGCCCGATGAGGAAAAAGTGGCAATAATCGTAAATCTTGATGCCCGCAAAGACCGCAACGGCAAGGCCTCCATCTCCCGCCTGATGGAGATTGTGAAACAGGATCTGGCGGACACCAATGATATCATTCTGGACCGTATGCACAGCGAAGTGGAGCTTATCCCGACTCTGGCGCGCCACCTGATCGCGGCGGGCGGCAAACGCCTGCGCCCTGTCCTGACCCTCGGAGCGGCGAAACTCTGCGGTTATGAAGGCGACCGGGCGAAGAAGCTCGCCGCATGCGTCGAGTTTATCCATACGGCAACGCTGCTGCATGACGATGTGGTGGATGAGAGCGACCTGCGCCGCGGCAACGAGACGGCCAATGTCCTCTGGGGCAATCAGGCGAGCGTGCTGGTCGGCGATTTCCTGTTCAGCCGCTCTTTCCAGCTTATGGTCGAGGATGGCTCACTCGAAGTGCTGGCGATTCTCTCCAATGCCTCCGCCGTGATTGCGGAAGGCGAAGTCATGCAGCTCATGAATGTGGGCGATACCAACACCACAGAGGACAGCTATCTGAAAGTTATTTCCTCCAAGACCGCCGCGCTGTTCGCCGCCGCCTGCGAGGTGGGCGCGGTGGTGGCCGAGCGGCCCAAAACGGAAGCGCGGGCACTGGAAAGCTATGGCCGCAACCTCGGCATCGCCTTCCAGCTTGTCGACGACGCCCTCGATTATTCGGCAGAGCAGCAGGCCCTCGGCAAATCCATCGGCGATGATTTCCGCGAAGGCAAGGTGACGCTGCCGATCCTCCTTGCCTTTCGCCGCGGCAATGCGGAGGAACGCGCTTTCTGGAAACGGGTGGTCGAAGACCATGACCAGCAAGACGACGATCTGGAACGCGCAATTGAGATCATCAACCGCCATTCAGCGCTGGAAGATACAATCGAGCGGGCCCGCCATTATGGCGCCATGGCAAAAGACGCCCTCGGGATTTTTGAGGACAGCGAAATCAAATCCGCCTTGCTGGAGGCCGTTGACTTCTCAATCGAGCGGGCTTTCTGACGCGGCTCTCCGCTTTTTCAGGAAAAATCCGCCCGCCCCTCATTTCGCCCTTGCAGAAGGCAGGTAAAGGTGATTATAACGCATCTGCTTCGCCGGACCCAATTTCCACGGGCCCGGCACCGGTCGGGGCGTAGCGCAGCCTGGTAGCGCACATCGTTCGGGACGATGGGGTCGGAGGTTCGAATCCTCTCGCCCCGACCACTTTATCTAATATATTGATATTATTAATATAAATTCGATTGTACGTGTAAGGATTTGTACTGTAACCTTACATGTATGAGCGACGATATGAACAGAATATACCTAAGGAAACGGGGCAAAGGCTGGGCCGTCGCTGTCTCCATCCCCAAGCGCCTCCAAAAGAAAGCTGCTATTCATTTCGGGTCTTCTTCGGGCATAAAGAAAGAAATCGTCCGTGGGCTTGGCACCCGAGACCTAGCCGAAGCCAACAGGCGAAAGCATGAAGTACTAGCCCAAATTCACTCGACGTTAGCGTCATTAGACCGAAATGAAATTCCTGATCCGATTGAACTATCGAAAGAGTATAATGCTGACCGGGACGAGGATGACTTTATCGTCAGCGATTTCGCGGAGAAATACGAAGAAAGGCACGGCCTCAAAGCAGCCCAAGCTTACTATCGAATTGCCATAGGAAAGGCTGTTCCTGTCTCACTACGAGCACAAAACTGGCTAGAGGAAATCAGAAGAGATGGTCTCAAGCAACATACTATTGACGACTATCAAGCGACTCTAAACACATTCATTGAGTGGAGTGATGACATCCCCACGCAGGATATAGACCGTCACCTAGCGAGTTCGTTTGTTGCTTATCTTAAACAGACCCCTAGCGAGAAGACGAAAAGACCAATAGCCCTCCGTACAGTAAAAAAGAAAATCACGGCTCTAACGAGATTCTGGGATTGGCTGAATCATTATGAATGGATTGAGGAAAGCAAGGCCGATATATGGGAGCGTCAACGTAGGTCGGTCAGTAAATTAAAGGAAGAAAGACAAGGCAAACGCGCTCTAACTAAAGAGGAAGCCCAAGAGTGGTTGGCAGCGGCTCGCAATTCCAGAAGCAAATACAGTCAAGCAATGATTGATATGATAATCCTTGGCTGGCATATCGGCGCAAGAGCTGAAGACATATGCAGCCTCACTTCGGACAAGCTGAAAAAGGACGACGAGAGAGGATGTATCTGGTTACATATCACAGGCGGCAAGACTGACAGCAACGAGCGTGTAATGCCTGTTGTCAGCATGGAAGCCCTAGAAGTACTCGAGAGGCGACTTGAACCAAATTCAGATGCCCCACTCTTCCCCGATGTCGAACGAGCAAAGCGTGGGAGAAAGAGATATGAGCGGCTTCAAAAAGTAATCAACAAGCTTCGACGTGAAACATTAGGAGATAAGCCAGTGGATTTTCATTCGTTCAGACGGTCCTTCAGTATTGCATGTGAAAAAGCTGAAATCGATCTGGTTCAATGGTCTCGTCTAATGGGACACGCGATGCCAACGCTCGCCTCCAGAGGCTACAATCGAGGTTATCAAGACAAAGAAAGAATTTACGACTACATAAAGAAAATCGACGCCGAATTAGGTGAGCTGACTTAGCCTCCTGACAATTCTTAATGGATAGTTTCTAAACACGTCACATTTGCTGAAACTAGGATAGCATACGCAAGCCAATCTGGGGGATTCCTTACGCTGAACGGTCAGAAGAGTTCTTCTTCTTTTTACTCTTTTGATCATCACAATTTGCTGCAACACCAGTAACACTGGTGGAACCATATCTGGTTATTTCTTCAGCCCAAGTGATATGGGTTGCCCCATTGTTGGCCGCTTGCTTCATGGCCGATGACTTGGCTTCCGCAAATCCGCTGCCCGCAAATACACCATAGGCACTACTATGACCAAAGAACTTACCTATTGGCTGGCAGTCTAAGATTGCGACAGCAGTAGTTACTGTCACCCCATGAGTATCTGTAGGCTCACCCGTAGTTACGCATCCAAACAACATCAAACTCATAAACGCAGCAGTAACTTGTCTCATTTAACAGCACTCATTTCTCGAATAGAGCGACAACAGATTTCCTCAGAATATAATCAATACCGAGCCATACAATCAAGTATGTAGGAAATTGATCTTGAACCTAAGACAAACACAATTGCTCGCCTATCAAAACTACACCTACTGAACAGTAAATCCAAAGGTACACATATTGAAGAAGTGGATGATCATAAAGCTTCCTCTGTTGGCAGTATCGCCGACATAACTCACTAATTTGCTCGTCGTCTGATCAACGGCTTGAGCGCGTAGCGCCCTGCATTTGCTTGCCAATTTACGGTGAATGAATGCGGGGCGTTTTTGCATTCTGAGAGGAATTTAGAACGAATGAAGAAGCTGAAATATCAAACTATGAGCGACCTACTTAACGCAGAAATTGCCCGACCGAAACCGCTACTCGGGTCTTGGCTGACAAATCAACAGATAAACATGGTGTTTGCTCCAAGTGGCGTGGGGAAATCCATGTTTGCCATGTCGATAGCTTTGGCAGTTGCGGGAGGTGGGGAATACCTGGGCTGGAAGGCTAAGGGTCATAGTAGAGTTCTGATTATCGACGGTGAGATGGATTTGTTTGATCTCAGGGATCGAGTGGAATTACTCTCTGGTTCTATTCCCGACCTCGATCTCGACGCTGCAAATGAGAACCTATCCCTTCTCGCTTTCCAAGGGCAAGCCGATGACACACACTGGCCTGATCTCGCTAACCCAGAGGACCATAAGATTATCTTGGATCGCATTAAGTCGGAGAAAATAGACTTGGTCATTCTGGATAACCTCTCGACCTTGGCCACCGTTGAGAACGAGAACGACGCTGCGGCTTGGAGGCCAGTTATCGAGCTACTTAGGAAAATCAAACGGCTCGAATGCACTCCTGTGATGGTTCATCATAGCCGGAAAGGGCAAAGTGCCACTTCGGACGCCTATAGAGGCTCCCAGATACTTAGCGTTCTTCTCAATGCCAATATATTGCTGGAAGCACCAAATGACGGCCACGGCGTCGGCGGAGCAACCTTTAAAGTCAGCTTTACCAAGTTCAGAGGTATGAGGACGGGCGAAACGGAAACTAGACTCGTAGAGCTAAATGAAGGCGGTCAATGGAAACATGAGATACTGGCCGTTGGGAAAGCATATGAGGTTGTTTCGGCCATTAAAAGCAGAGACTTTCAGACTCAAACTGAAGTCGCAGAGGGTCTAAGCTGGTCAAAGGGTGAAGTATCAAAACAACTGAAAAAGGCTTATGAACTGGGCCTGATAAAAAAGTACGAAGTGGAGGAATGCTTTGATGAAGCCAAGAGCATTAGCAATGAATTCGGCTATGATGACGATTTCTAGTTTCACCTAATTTTCGGGCTACGGACCTTAGGACGTAGCAGGAGTTTCCATGTTTCTTCACTCTACTAGGTTGGAAACGTGGAAACTCCAAGAAAACTGCCGTCTTTGGAAGGCCAACGTAAGATAGGTTTCCACAAGGGAGGAAATATTTTTATCAGAAAAATTCACGAAGGCATTTATCGCGAACGCGTTTTGTCATCTTCCCCCATACCCCCCAAAACTTTTTAGAGAGCAAAATTATTTTCTGTCATTAACATCAAACGACACGCTTACTAAATTTAGCATTGCTGATGAGACTAAGAATAGGTCAAACCAAACAGGCCATGAAAATCAAAAAGTTGATTCCTATTGAATAATCAGAAAACCCCCTATAAGTTGAATGCATAGATAACTGTATCTACTATAAAAAAAGATGTAGGGGGCATTTGAAATGGGCAGTACGGGATCAGGAAGATTCACAGATTACACAGGCTCACAGCCTACTAGTAAAGAGAAAAGCAGCTCTGGGGGCGGTGGTGGCTCAGGTGGAGTGGATCGATGTGAACAAGCATTTTCTTGTATGCTTGAAGAAGTTTCGCTATGCGATTACTTAGTTAATCAAGGCAATCCTCCGGCGATAAAAACGGCACTTACAATAATCTTAAATGGAAGATTATTTGCAGTAGCTCCTAATGGAGAACAAGTCGGTGCACTTCCAACTCGATTTAACTATCTCGCTGCCTGTCTAGAGGAAGGATATCGGTATGTCGGTGTTGTCACTGCGTCCTCTACGACACCTATGCCTAATGTATCTGCTGATTTTACCGTCCAATAACCGTGCCTAAAGATAGCACTCTCCTTATAGTCGGTGAAATCACTGTAGACTTCACTCTTCCCTATGCAGATTCTGAGTGTAAGCTACGGTTGGGTGGTATTACACATGCTGCTCGCGGATTATGGGCTTGTGACATAAAATATGTTGCGGCGGCAGTATGCCCGAAATATTTGGTGAACCAGGCACGTCACTATTTCATCTCTCATGGCTGCACAGATTTTATTTGGCTAGGAGAAGTTGAAGGTTCTCCAAACGTGCTTGTTGTCGGCGATCCAACCGAGGTCTCGCATCAAGGCTACGAAGACATCTTAAGGGAAGAAAAAAAAGTAAAACTCTTTGATGTAAGTGAACATTTAGATAGATATGAAGAAGTGCTTATATTTCCCGGGCATTTCGATTTAACTAATCTCCGATGTCAGTTTTCTGATTCAGCAAAATTTAATTTTGATATCGCTTACGATGTAAATGATCTTTCAGCTCTTCAAGCATACCAAGACTCAATATGCACACTAATAATCTCCACTTCGTCAACGCTATTTAAAAACATTGGGGGAGCGAATGTAGAAAATTTGACTGAGCTCGTTGTGCAGCTTGGTGCTGAAGCATTGCTATTAAAAGAAAATAGGGGGGGTAGCCGCTTATTCAGTTTTGAGAGCGGAATCGTTGAAGAGATACCCGCCACGCTCAGTTCAACAGCTAATTCAGTCGGCGTTGGAGATGTGTATTCTGCGGTTATGTCTGGGTTTTTGAAAGATGGCTTTGTAGAAGCGGCATGGCGCGGTGCGAATGCAGCAACCCAATATTCTCAGACAACTTTCCCCGATGATTTCAAAAGAGAGGTTCAGCGAAGCCTTAATGTATCGGTGGACAATTGGCGATCTCTCGGAGGAACGTTTCTGCCTTGGCATGAACGACCAGAATTCCAGATATATCTCGCAGCACCTGATTTTTCTTACGTACACAAGCCGGAAGTAGATTTCTTAGTAAGCGCACTTGCGTATCATAACTTTTCATTACGCAGACCAATTCAGGAAAATGGTGAACTAGACGTAGCTTCAAATAATCATCAATTGCAGCTAACATACGCTAAGGATTTTGAACTCTTAGATAAATGCGAAGCAGTGATTGCTGTACCACTAGATAGAGACCCAGGGACGTTAGTAGAAGTCGGTCTGGCAATTTCTATGGGCAAGCCGGTAATAACATATGATCCTAGACGGGAAAACAAAAACACAATGGTCATGGCGGGCAGCGATACGTATTCTGATAAGCTAGATACTTGTTTGAATGGTTTATTTTCTGCCTTGTCCAATATACGAAAGTCAAGACAATGAGTCGTGCTCTACTCCTTGCATCAGGAGGGTTAGACTCCACCACAGTCGCGTATCAAATGGTCAGTGACGGTATTCAAGTGGTCCCTTTATTCTTCGACTATGGGCAGCACTGCGTTGAAATAGAATGGGATCGCGTCAATGAGGTTTTGCCTAAAAGTATTCAAACGCCGGAGCGCATAAACATATCGGGGATTTTTCGAGGCTCGGCCTCTCGTCTAATTGAAGAAGCTGATCTATGGATCGAGGCCGTTAAAGATGATGACTTATATATCCCGTATAGAACTATGTTGTTTTTTGCAGCGGCGGCTGCGAGAGCACAGACATTGGGAATATTCGAAGTGTACACGGGATTTATAAATAGCAATCATGCAAAGGAAATTGATTGCACTTCAGAATTCATGAACAAGCTTGATAGCCTAACAGAAAATATTGGTCCGGTACGCTTTATTTCTCCATTTCGTTATTCATCAAAGGCCGAAGTAGCAGGCAGGGCGAGAGAACTAGAAGTTCCAATCGGTAGAACATATTCATGTCAAGCAGCAAGCAGCTTTCCTTGCGGCGCTTGTCCAAATTGTGTAGAGCGTCTGAATGCTTTGGTAAAGGCTAAATTAGCTTAAGAAAGGTATCCGCAATGACTTCAACTATAGAAGTGCTACTTGCAGCTCGCCGTATCGCTGATTTTGCAGTCCAAGAAGGGGCATTGTTGGAGCAGCGTGTTCCTCGCCCCACCTGTCAGCATATGGGCGCTATAATTGCCGACGCAATTTTACAAGCCGGGCTCAACTATTCAACAGTAGTTCGACCTCGCGTAATAGCGATCTTGCAAGAGTTTCCAGACGAAATCACAACTTCTAATTTGATTAGGTTAATAGAAAAGCGACAAACGCCTCTTTTTTTAAACTGGAATAACTCGATTAAAATAGAACGCTTTGAACGTCTTGTAGAGTTCCTATACCAACGGAATATTGAGCATGTCGCAGAACTTCAAGAAAAATTGGCTTATGACACTTTTTGTGCCGAAATGCAGAACGTAAACGGGGTCGGACCAAAAACGGTGGATTACTTGGCTTGTTTGGTTGGGCTGGATTCAATTGCAGTTGATCGTCATATTAGGAACTTTGCTCGGCGCACTGGCATAAATGATGAAAGTTATAAATTTCTTCACACAGTCTTTTGCTGTGCGGCAGACCTCTTAGCCCTTCCGCGTAGGGATTTTGATGCTTGGGTATGGAGCAAGGAAGCCTCCTCTACGCAACTTACCTTATCTCTTTAATAATTGAGAAATTTTCTCCTGAATGATGAAAGATATGCTGCATTTTCTTAGGAATTATTTCGTTGTTGCGAGCTCCTTCATTAACCCTATGACATCCTAAGCTTCGCTATACCTACTAAAATTTTTTGATGGGGTTTAAGTCAGCTATAGAGATCGCAACCTAGCGTTGGCGTAGAATCCACTAAACATTTCGCAGAATCCTATTAAGGTTCAGCTGACAAGCGCAAAGGCTCTCTGTTTGTCTCTTTAATCCCTGCCCTATTGAGACAATCTCGCGCCTCCTCTTTAGTGTCTCATATAAATAGCATTTGACATTTGAGACAGTGTTCTCACATAGTCTTATATCTATTGATACACACGAAGGCTATATGGTTATGAAGATTGGATATGCAAGGACTTCAACACTTGAGCAGATCGCGGGTTTTGAGGCTCAGCTAGAGGAGCTAAGGGCACAAGGTTGCGAGAAGACATACAAGGAACAAGTATCGTCCGTAGAGGAGCGTCAGGAGCTCTCTCAAGCCCTTGATTATCTCAGAGAGGGCGACACCCTAGTCGTAACGAAATTAGACCGCCTAGCGCGATCTATGAGGCATCTTGGGGAGATCGTGGAGACCATCAAGGGCAAAGGGGCGCATCTTCAAATCCTCAACCTTGGAATTGATACGAGCAACGCCACGGGAGAACTTGTCCTAAATCTTCTCGGCGCTGTCAGCCAGTTTGAACGTCAGATCATGTTGGAGCGCCAGAGAGAGGGCATAGCAAAGGCTAAGCGGGAGGGAAGGTATAAGGGCAGAAAGCCAACAGCCCGAGCTAAAGCTGATGACGTTCTCAGAATGAGAGAGACTGGTAAGAAACCTACCGATATTGCCAAGGAACTTGGGATAGGAAGAGCTTCTGTATACCGCATTTTAGCAGAGACTTAATCGGCTTTTTTTCAAGCCTATATGTCCACCCGTGAAGGACTGTTTTTTTGGTTTTTTATGGCGGCTAGTCTTTATCAGGCTTTTCCTTCGAGAGCTAACTAAGGCAAGAATATAGGAATGTATGAGGCGATTTCTTCATGCGAAATGAAGCGATCAAATCTCTTGGCTTCTTCAATGTTCCGCTCAAATGTTCCACTTTTAGATATCTGCTAGTTATATAGAATACTACCTATGGAAAAACTCGACATCACTAGGCATAAAAGGGAACACACTGAAATATTTGACCATTTCGGATACGGCAGCCTTGGGTACTGCATGTATTGTGGTACCTCTCAAGGTAGATTAACGAAAGAACATATCATAGGGAGAGGTATTGGGGGGACGATTACACTTGCTAAATCTAGTTGTGTTCCATGCGCGGAGATCACACGAGACATGGAGCAATTCTGCTTCAACAATATGATGAAGTTTTTTCGCCTAAAGTATGGCTTCAGAACATCTCAAAGAAGGCAAAAAACTGTAAAGGTCTGGGCGCGTGCAAACGATGAGGAACGATACCAGCTTGATCTACCTTTATATCAACTTCCGGCATTTCTTATGGTCCCGAAAGTTCCACCGCCAATGAAAATAGTGCGTGAGTGGAAAGATGAAATGGAGCTGTTTGTTGTCGTTCCGGATATGGAATGGCCAAAAAACAAGGTATTCTCTCAAGGACCTATTAAAGGCGATGTCTATGGTAGAATGTTAGCTAAAATCGCTCATGGATACGCTATCGCAGAAGTCGGGCAAGATAAATTCGAAGCAATTTTGTCTAAGATTATAACCGATGCCAACTCTAGACCCTTCGATTGGATTGGATGTCTCAATCAAACGCCAAAGATTAATTTAGCAGCTGAGCCTCAAATTCTGCATAAATTATCATTGGAATGGTGGGAGACAAAACTCGGTCTCTTACTCGTAGTTAAAATCAGGTTATTCGCGTATCTTGGAGCTCCAGAATATCATGTGATCGTAGGCAAAATTGATGAACCTCCTATTGACAAAGCCCATAGGGCTTATCGCTCCAAACCCTTATCTCTACGGAGATAATACGACCAAGAAAAATGGACTTTACGCGATGGCTTTGAATAACAACTGTTAGTTTTACCGCCCAAACCTCACTGGCCGGTCAAACTCTATTGAAACTTGCTTCGATGACCCCGAGATTTTTACAGGCTTGTGATGTTGCTTCGTATAACGTGGTTTATGCCTTTGGAATTTCGGGTCAATTGGAGGTACAATAATTTCAATATCTTGCATATCATTTAAATCTTGCTCTATTACCGCACCCTTCTCATCCGTTCTAAAACGAACTTTCGAATACCCTCCCAAAAGAGTAGGATAGCCATCTTTTAATTCAAACTTTACTCTAGGTGCTCTTTCACCTCTTCTTTGAACACGTATTATTCCGGTGCGTTTTGACCAAAAGTAAATACGATCAAACCCATGCGGAACTTGTGTAGCTCCCCACTTTAACAATGGCTCCAGCCAAGTTTCCATATTATCTCTATCAAAAAGCTCTGCTCTCTTTTCAGGCTCATGAACAATTAGCCAAACTTTGCCAGCTTTAGAGCGCCGCTTATAATCAGCTATTTTGTATCTCTTTTTTTCAATCGCTTGCGACAGCCATGAGTGGGGCTCTCTGGGCCAAACAACACTTATCCTTGCCGACTTTGTAAGAGTAGCCTCTACCTTCGCAAAAACATGTTGGTATACATCTGCTAGAGGTATCTGAGTTGCTTCACAAGCAATGAGTAAGCCGTCCTTAGAAAACAGGAAATCCGGGGCATCTTTTTGCTCTCTGTTATCATCTATTATAGTATGGCCTTGACTACGAAGATGAACCGCAAGAGCTCCATATACCATTTGTTCAACGCCGCTTTGTTCGTCTCTCATGGTTTAACCCAATATTGATCTATCAAATACCCGCAAGACAAACTAAGGCGAGCTTTTTACACGTCAACTTTGTAGTTCGATAATTTTGTCAACAACCGACAATAGACATTGCGAGTCAACAATATGTAAGGTAACATTACGCCAACTAAACCCTTACATACTTTTCGAATTATATTAATTAAATCAATATATTGCATATTTAAGGTTCGAATCCTCTCGCCCCGACCATTTAAAAATTCCCTTAAAATTTGAAGAAATTACGCGAAAAAGGCTGGCTTTATGCAGCCTTGCGACAACGGCGTTTGACGCCTAAAATCCCCGCCGTCATTGTAACTTAAAGACAAAGGGAGGTTTATATGGCAGCGCTGAAAGTCGGGCCGGTTCTGGGGCTTGAGGGGGAGGATCTTTACACAGTCATCTTTTCAACGGCTACGGACGTCGACGTCGCGAGCTGGCAAGTTGGCGGCAAGACTGCCAACTGCCGGGTCATTGCCGAAACACCCAATTCACGGGTCTGGCGGGGGGAGCAGAAAATGACTGTCCCCGCGGGCAAGAGCGGCAAGCAGATTCCCTATCAGATCATCATTGACGGGGCGGCGGCGAACGATCGAAACCGCCGCGAGGAATGGGGCTTCTATGTCCCCGGTAAGACGGAAGAGGCGCGCTTCACCTATGGCTCCTGCAACGGATTTTCCTCCCTCGACCTCATGCACAAGACGGAAGAGCCCTACCGCCTCTGGCAGGAAATGGCGGAAACGCATTTTGCTAAGGATGAGACGCCCTTCTCCCTCCTCCTCATGGGCGGAGATCAGCTTTATGCGGACAGTATTTGGACTGAGGTTGCCGGTCTCGCCACCTGGAACAAATATTCAAAGAAGGAAAAGGAAGCCTACAAGATCCCGCCGACGACCCGCAATCAGATCGACCTGTTCTTCGAAAAACTTTACGAGACCCGTTGGACTGATCCGTCCATGAGCCTGATGCTGGCCAGTATCCCCTCCGTCATGATGTGGGATGATCACGATATTTTCGATGGCTGGGGCAGCTTCCCCAAGTCAATGCAGGACTGCGAGGTTTTTCAATATATCTTCGAAACCGCAAAGAAATATTTCGAGACATTCCAGATTCGCTCCCGCTTTAACAAGAGCCTGCTGGACCCCGACGGAGCACATTATGCCTTCAAGGCGGATTTTCGCGGCTATCGCATTCTCGCCCTCGACAACCGCGCGGAGCGCACTCTGCAGCAGGTGATGAGCAGCGCGCAATGGGAGAAAGTCATCGCCTGCCTGAAGGAGGACACAAAGGCGCATCTGCTCGTCCTCTCCGCCGTGCCGGTCGTTTATCGCGATTTTACGGCGGCCGAAAAAGCATTCGATGCAACGCCTTGGGAAGAAGAGCTGACAGATGATCTGAAGGATCACTGGCGGTCAAAAAACCATGAAGGGGAACGCGCCCGGCTCATTCATTGGCTGCTGGAAAATGCGCAGATACGCAACGCGGGGCAGATGGGCGAAAAATATAAGACCGTGATCCTGTCGGGCGATGTGCATATTGGCTGTATCGGCGTCATCCATGACAGCAAGCGCAATTGCAAGGTGCATCAGGTGGTCTCATCGGGCATCGTCCATCCCTCACCAAGCCGTCTGCAATGGATCGGCATCATGACGGTGACCAATGACAATACGGAATTTCTCGATGAGGATCAGAATATCCGCATTTCCATGCTGACGCCCTTTGCTTCGGACAAATATATCCGCCAGCGCAATTTCGTTACGCTTAACATGGGCACGGATAAAAAACTCTGGGTCAACTGGCAGAGTGAGGGGAAAGATACCCCCTGCTATCCTATCCAGTAACACCGCATTAAGGACATGTACGGGGTTTAATGCTTCTTCGTCCCCACCCTCGTCCGATCGGCAGTATCGCCTAATGGCAATACACCTCTCCGGTCTTGTTGTCTTTGTGACAGCATTGGCCGGGGCGTGAGCTTTTGCGGCATCCCCCGCCATGTGCCGGCGCCTCAGTTCCGATCTGAAGGACGCCGATTCTCTCCATACCGGCCATCGACACGCCTGCGGTATATGGCAGCACCGCCGCAAGAATGAGGCATCCCAAACTCTTTATCAGTATAAACGGCAGTTTTCTCGCATTTTCTCTCCATTGCACCTAAAAAGGATAAATTTTAATAAAATTCTATTAATGCGTGAAACAGAAAAATCATATATATTTCCCAATCCTGCCGGGTTTGACACTTGTTATTGACAACTTTCAGGTCTAAGATTCATCGCTTGAAGTTGTAGTAAAGGACAGGGAGGCCGCAAATAGCAGGGAATTTGCGGAATTTGCCGATGACGTGGAGGCAAGTTGGTTCCGGGGAATATGAAAATATTTCTTTTGAAACCAGGGAGTATAAAGGCGAATATTTACATATCATTACGCCTGCCGGTGCCCTGACGCGGGAGGATCGGCTTCCTGTGTATCAGGCAACGCTGGACCTCACCCGTTCAGACAGCTACCTCTGCATGCTTGACAATCGCAAAGGCCAGGAACTCTCTCTCACGGGAGAGGATATCGTCTATTTTGCGGATATTCTCGCAGACCATGGCATCCGCCGCGTTATCTACGCCGTTGTCACCAACGATCCGGGATATGGCAATATCATCAAGCTGATTAAGGCAATCGCCGAGACGAAAAACATAGCCATGCACGCCATGTCGACCACAAAATTCGACGAGGCGGAGGAGTTCTTCCTTGCGGAGATCGAAAAACTCGCCGCAGAAAAGTGAAGGCCACGCGCGCAGGACGGCGCGGCCTTCACAAGATTTCTATCAGACTTCGGTATAGCGCAGGTAAGGCCGCACCTCATCCCATCCTTGCGGGAACTTCTCCTTGGCCGCGTCGTTGCTGACGGATGGCGGAATGATGACCTTCTCGCCGGGCGTCCAGTCCGCCGGAGTTGCGATGGTGTTCTTGTCTCCCGCCTGCATGGAATCGATCACGCGCAGGATTTCGTTGAAGTTACGGCCAACGCTCATCGGATAGGTCAGAGTGAGACGGATTTTCTTGTTCGGATCAATAATAAAAACAGACCGGACTGTCTGGGTTTCGCTCTGCTCAGGGTGCAGCATGTCGTAAAGCCGGGCGACCTTGAGTTCGGAGTCGGCAACGATTGGAAACTGCACATCGGCATTTTGCGTTTCGTTGACATCGCCGATCCACTTCAGATGAGATTCAACCGTATCCGTAGACAGGCCAAGCGCCTTTACATTGCGATCTGCAAACTGCTGGGAAAGCTTCGCGGTACGGCCCAGTTCCGTCGTGCAGACTGGCGTAAAATCAGCTGGATGGCTGAAGAAGAAAACCCAGCTATCCCCCGCCCATTCATGAAACCTGATCTTCCCCTTGGTCGTCTCGATCTCAAAATCAGGGGCGATATCACCAATTCTCAATGTCATTTCATACTCCTCTTTGTCGATTTGGCTTGAACGGCAAGCCGGCGGAATGCTCGGAAAACGGGTTCACAACAGATTGAATCCCATGGACTCAAGACAGCAAAAAGCGTTCCCCTGTGGCATGTAAGATTTATTCATACTGTAAATAAAATCCAGAATATCGGGCGACTTCCGCAGGCAAGCCCGCGAAGGAAACCATTCCGGTTTCCGGAAATCTCCCGTTTCGTTGCTTCTCCACCCGCAGAAACGCCCATTCCGGCGCCTTCTTCTTGAACAACGAAATCAACTTTTTCATCCGGCATCTCCCACATATACATATCGCCGAACCACCGAATGATCGGAAGGCTGCGGCCCTATGACGACCGCAACAGAAACGGGAATACCACATTCTGATCATAAAAACACCTGTCTTGGCGGTTTAATTGACAGTTTCCGCCAAATTTCACATAAGATAACATTCCTGTTGCCGCTCCCGCTCATATGGTTACAATCTTCAAAAAACCGGAAAGAGGAATATGGCGGTCACGATCCCCTTCAAGAAAGAATTGGCATTCGAATACGGGACTTCGGAAACTCTGAGTCCCAACATCCGCCGAGTCATTGCCCGCAATCCCAGCGCCTTCACCTTTCATGGTACCGGCACCTATATCATTGGTCACGGGGAAGTGGCCGTGGTTGATCCGGGGCCGCTCGACGGCGCGCATGTCGGCGCGCTGATGGCGGCGCTGAAAGGCGAGATGGTGACCCATATTCTGATCACCCACACCCATCACGATCATTCCCCGGCGGCTGAACCGCTTAAACAACTTACCGGCGCGCGCACCTATGGCTTCGGCCCGCATGGTGGCGGCGTCTCTGAGTTCAAGCTGGAGGAAGGCGGCGATACGGACTTCATGCCCGATGTCAAGCTGGAGGATGGCGACGTCATTCTTGGCAATGGCTGGACCGTTGATGTCATCCATACGCCCGGGCATCTGTCCAATCATGTCTGTTTTGGCCTGCGCGAGGAAAAAACCCTTTTTACCGGCGATCATGTGATGGGCTGGTCCACCACCGTCGTCTCACCGCCCGATGGCAATATGAGCGACTATATGCAGAGCCTGGAAAAGCTGCTGCAATTTGACTATGACGTCTACTGGCCAACTCATGGTCCGGCAATCACCGAAACGAAGCCTTTCGTCGAAGCGCTGATCGCCCACCGGCAGGAGCGGATGGACCAGATCCGCGGCTGCCTCACCTCCGGGCCGATGTATATCCCGGATATGGTGCGGCGCATGTATAAAGACGTGCCCGAACATCTGCATGGCGCGGCGGGGCGCTCCGTCTACGCTCATATTCTGCATATGATCAATACGGGCGAGGTGAAATCCGATGGCCCGGCGACATCATCCGCGCTTTATTCTCTCTGCTGATCCGGGCATTTCACCTTAAAGCACGGGCGCAGAGACTAATCCTGCCCCTCTCCCCTGCGTCTGTCACGATGGGCTAGTCGCGGAAATTTACATATTGCAGGGGCAGCTCCTGTTTCAGCCCCTTGCAGAAAGCGATGGTTTCCTGCAAATCATCGCGCTTTTTACCGGTCACGCGGAGTTCATCCCCCTGGATGGCGACCTGAACCTTGATCTTTGATCCCTTGATCTCCTTGACCAGCTTTTTCGCCAGCTCCTTGTCAATTCCCTGACGAACAACAACCACCTGTCGAACGCTCTGCCCGGCTGCTTTTTCAGGGGTTTTATAGTCCAGCACGCCCGCATCAATCTTCCGGCGGGTCAGATGCGCCGCCAGAAGTTCATGCATCTGCTTGAGCTTCAGATCATCATCCGCATGGATGGTGATGACCTCCTCGGCCCTCTCGATGCGGCAATTACTGCCCTTGAAATCATAGCGTGTCTCGATCTCGCGGCGGATGTTGTTAAGGGCGTTATCCACCTCTGCCAGATCGGTTTTTGAGACAATATCAAATGAGGGCATGGTTCTCTCCTTCGGCTATGTCCCTATGCGGACTGTTCTTTCGTTTTGAGGAAGCGGATTGCGGGCCAGTCCTTTTCCGCCCGTTCGAGATGCCAGCTGTTGCGTGCAAGAAATACCGGCGCATCATCATGATCCTCGGCAAGTGAGGCCTGATTGGCGTCAATGAATTTTTTCATCTCTCGCGTATCATCGCATTCGACCCAGCGGGCGGTATAAAGCTCCGTCGGCTGGAAATTCACCGGAATGTCATATTCGGTGCGGATACGATCGGCCAGCACTTCGAATTGCAGGCCGCCAACAACGCCCACCACCCATTCGGAACCAAGCCGTGTCTTGAAGGTGCGGGCCGCCCCCTCTTCCGCGAGTTGGATAAGCGCCCGTCCAAGATGCTTGGCGCGCATCGGATCGACGGGGCGCACCTTCTGCAGCAGTTCCGGCGCGAAGCTCGGGATGCCGGTAAAGCGGATTTCCTCGCCCTCGGTCAGCGCATCGCCGATGCGAAGATTGCCATGGTTGGGAATGCCGATGATGTCGCCCGGCCAGGCCTCCTCTGCCAGTTCCCGGTCCTGCGCCAGAAACAACACCGGGTTATGAATATTGAGAATTTTCTCGCTCCGGACATGTTTCAGCTTGGCGCCACGTTTGAAATGACCCGACACCAGCCGCATGAACGCGATACGGTCCCGGTGTTTCGGATCCATATTCGCCTGGATTTTGAAGATAAATCCGCTGACCTTGCTTTCAAGCGGAGAGACCTGCCGCCCCCCTGCCGGGGCCGCGCGCGGGCTTGGCGCCGCATCGGTCAAACCGTTCAGCAGCGTTTCCACTCCGAAGTTATTGACGGCACTGCCGAAATAGACGGGCGTCTGCGTCCCGTCAAGAAACGCCTGCATATCGAACTCCGGGCAGAGGCCGCGGGCCATTTCCACATCCTCACGCAGCTTCGCGACCGCCTCCGCAGGCAACAGCTCGTCAAGCTTCGGATCGTCAAGACCATTACAGGTCACTCCTTCATCCGTATGATTTTCCTTGCTCTTCGAAACCAGAACCAAACGGTCATTGAACAGATCATAACAGCCAAGAAAATTACGCCCCATGCCGATCGGCCAACTCGCCGGGACCACGTCAAGCGCCAGAGTCTGCTCGATATCGTCAATGAGATCGAACGGGTCAAGCGCCTCCCGGTCGAACTTGTTGATGAAGGTGGTGATCGGCATATCGCGCAGGCGGCACACCTCAAACAGCTTGCGGGTCTGGCTTTCAATACCCTTCGCGCCGTCCAGCACCATCACCGCGCTGTCCACCGCCGTCAGGGTGCGATAGGTATCCTCGCTGAAGTCCTCATGGCCCGGCGTATCCAGCAGGTTAAAAGTCTTGCCGCGATAATCGAAGGTCATGACGGAGGACGCCACGGAAATGCCCCGCTCCCGCTCCACCTTCATCCAGTCGGACCGCGCGCGCCGCTGTTCCCCACGGGTTTTCACCGCACCGGCAAGCTGAATGGCGCCGCCGAACAGCAGCAGCTTTTCGGTCAGTGTCGTCTTGCCCGCATCCGGATGGGCGATAATTGCAAAGGTCCGCCGGTTGGCAACCCGTTCTTCCAGCATCGTCATGGTAGGTCCTGATGGCCGGATCCCATGCGGGTCTCCGGACGTAAATCTCAAAAACCCACGATCACAAACCATCTCGCAGGCTCGCGTTTAATTAAGCCGTTCAGGGGCAAAAATCAATCCTTGGCTTTACCGAGCGGCAACTCCGGTCCGTCTTCAGGCTCGGCTATCAGTCCCAACCAGCGCGCCACCAGTGAGATTGACCAGCCCTGCACGAAAAGAGAGGCAATCACAACCACGAAAACCACATCGAAAAATCCGGAGCCAACAGGTCCCGGGCTGATCACGGGGATAATGGCAAGAAAGATCGGCACCGCCCCGCGCAGCCCCACCCAGCCGACAAAGGCCTGCTGACGCCAGCCGATCCGAAACGGCGCCAGGCAAAGGACCGTCGCCACTGGCCGAGCAATAAACATCAGCACGACTGCAACGCCAAGGCCAAGGGCGATATGATCCAGCAGATCACGCGGCGCAACCAGCATCCCGAGCATGAGGAAGAGGACAATCTGGCTGATCCAGGAAAGACCATCATGAAACTGTCTCACCCGCTCCATCTGATGCGCCATGCGATCACGCAGCACTACTCCGCCAATGAAAACCGCAAGAAAGCCGCTTCCTCCGAAAATTGCGGTAGTGCCGAAAATCAGCAACGCCGCCGCCGTCGCAAATGGCGCGAACAGTCCGACCGGCATCTTCACCCGGTTGATCAGCACCGACGCAATAAAGCCGCCAATCCCGCCCAGCAGCAGGCCCAACCCAAGCTGCATGACCAGTTCGGGAAGGAAGGAGACCAGCGTCGGTATGGTGAAAGGCAGGTTATTATCGACGATGGCCACCATGGTGATGGTGAG
>CEOG01033720.1_pt1 | contig 21581 bp, 20 predicted proteins | sample 530301 | NCBI WGS metagenome assembly CEOG01 (sample SAMEA2619903, study PRJEB7988) | marine metagenome | biome: marine biome (ENVO:00000447); feature: surface water layer (ENVO:00002042); material: "saline water (ENVO:00002010), including plankton (ENVO:xxxxxxxx)" | depth 5 m | reverse complement strand
GGCGCGAACCAGACGCGGTAAAGATTCTCTCCGGTGTGTTTGAAGGCAAGACCACGGGCACGCCGATCAGTCTGATGATCGAAAATGTGGACCAGCGGTCTAAGGACTATGGGGATATCAAGGATAAATTCCGTCCCGGCCATGCGGACTATACCTATTATAGCAAATATGGCATCCGCGATTATCGCGGCGGCGGCCGTTCCAGTGCGCGGGAGACGGCGGCGCGCGTTGCGGCGGGGGGCATAGCCCGTAAGGTGCTGGGTGACTCCATCCGGATTACCGGCTATTTGATCCAGATCGGCGACAAGCCGATTGATCGTTCCCGCGCCACATTTGACGAGATTGATAACAATCCTTTCTGGTCGCCCGATCCCGGTATTGTCGGGGAATGGACGGAGTATCTGGACACCATCCGCAAGGCCGGTTCCTCCGTCGGCGCGGTGATCGAGGTGGTTGCCTCCGGCGTTCCGGCTGGCCTTGGTGCACCGATCTATGGCAAGCTCGATTCCGATCTGGCGCAGGCGATGATGACCATCAATGCGGTGAAGGGCGTGGAAATCGGCGATGGTTTTTCCGCCGCCGCGCTGACTGGAGAGACAAACGCCGATGAAATGCGCAGCGGCAATGACGGCTTTCCGCGGTTTCTAAGTAATCATGCGGGCGGTATTCTGGGCGGAATTTCAAGCGGTCAGGACATCATTGTGCGCTTTGCTGTTAAGCCGACATCTTCCATCCTGACGCCGCGCGCGACCGTTGACGTGCAGGGAAATGAGACGGAAATCCTGACCAAGGGTCGGCATGATCCTTGCGTCGGCATCCGCGCCGTCCCGGTGGGGGAAGCGATGATGGCCTGTGTGCTGGCTGATCACCTGTTGCGTCATCGGGGGCAGAACGGCTGATGACAGACCCGTAAAAACAGGGTAGATGAAGTGTATAAAAAATACACTTAAAACATGGAGAATACAGATGTCGCAGCCTAAATATATTCACGCCCTCGATATTCCTATCCCGGCCCGCGAAGAACTTGATCCGGCGACACAGAAATATTTTGCACTCTGTGACGAGAAATTGGGAATGGTGCCGAATGTGCTGGCCTCCTATAGCTTCGATGCGGTGAAACTGCGCGCTTTTTCCGATATGTATGGTGATCTGATGCTGGGCGATTCCGGCCTCAGCAAGCTGGAGCGCGAGATGATTGCCGTTGTCGTCTCTTCGGTCAATCATTGCTACTACTGCCTGACCGCCCATGGCGCGGCGGTGCGCGAGCTTTCAGGCGACCCAAAATTGGGCGAGTTGATGGTCATGAATTACCGGGCGGCGGAATTGCCCGCCAAGCAGAAGGCGATGCTCGATTTCACATATAAACTGACCAAGACACCGGAAGAGATAGAAGAGATGGACCGGCAGGCGTTGCGCGACGCGGGCTGGACGGACCGGGATATCTGGGACATTGCGTCAACGGTCGGTTTCTTCAACATGAGCAATCGTATGGCCATTGCCATCGATATGATGCCCAATCCCGAATATCATAGCCAGGCGCGCTGAAATCACTGGATTTTCCTGTCGGAAGCGGTGTCACGGATAAAACCCGCGAGAAGCCGCCCGGCCGGGCCCAGTTTTTCCGGTGTGGGGAGGACGAGGGTGAGCGGCACCAGCAGTTCAAGCTGATCGCGGGTTTTAAGCGGCGCCAGATCGCCGTTCAGGAGATCATCCTCGAACATATGTGTTGGCAGCCAGCAGAAACCGACGCCGGTGAGGAGGATATCGCGGGCCTGCTGAAAATCGCTGACAGTCCAGCGTTCTTCCGATTTCAGCCAGCCGATAGGAGCGGGCGGGGACGATTTGGTGCGGTCGCTTATGACAATCTGAAGAGTGCGCTGTAACTCTTTGCTTTCAATGGGAACATCCGTTGTCACAAGTGGATGGTCCCGATGCGCAAGGGGAAGCATGGAAATGCTCATCAGCGGCGTGCCGAGATATCCTGAGGGGACAATTGGCGTGATCACGAGATCGGCGGCGGCATTTCGGATCGCTTCTACCGCACCGTTCAGAATCACATTCTCCACCTTGAGACGGCTTCCCTGACCGTGTTCGTGAAACCGGCGCAGCACCTGCATCAGGGCGCTTTTGGGATAGATACCCTCCACCGCGAGGGTGATTTCGGTTTCCCAGCCCGCGCGTACGGTCTGTCCCAGCCTCTCCAGACTTGTCGCATCCTCCAGCAACAGTTGTGAGCGCCGACGCATGACTTCGCCGACAGGTGTCAGGGAAATCTGCTTGCCCTCCACCCGCAGAAGCTCGACCCCGAGGCTTTCCTGCAATTTTTGAACAGCATGATGCAAAGAGGAATGGCTACGATTTAGCTTATCCGCCGCCTGCAGATATCCGCCATGTTCGATAACGGCGTTAAAAATCCGCCATTGTGCGAGTGTTGTCTTCAACATGTCGATAATTTAGACAATAAATGCCGAAATAATTCAATTTTTATTCTATTTGAACGACATAAAATAGGCGATACTGTTCCTTTCTGATAGTTGGAGTTGATGACGATGGAAAAACTTAATCCCCTCTTTGACCTTGCCGGGCGGATTTTGATGGCTGTCCTTTTTGTGCCGGCCGGTTACAGCAAGATTACGGGCTATAGCGGAACGGCCGGATATATGGAATCCATCGGCGTACCGGGAATCCTGCTGCCGCTGGTGATTATTGTCGAATTGCTGGGCGGGCTTGCCATTCTGCTAGGCTGGCAGACCCGGATTGCGGCTTTCCTGCTGGCCGGTTTCTGCCTTGTCGCTGCGCTGCTGTTTCATTTTCAGCCCGCCGATCAGATGCAGATGATCCTGTTTACAAAGAATCTCGCCATCGCGGGCGGACTCCTGTTTCTCGTCGCTAATGGTGCTGGCGCCTACAGCCTCGATCGGCGGCTCGCAAAAGCATAACGCAAGATCTGCTAATCAAAAACGGAGAGGGCCCGGGAAGTCCGCCATCCGGCGGCGTGGGCCTCCTCCTCGGAGCAGAACCAGCGTTCTCCTCGCTCGGTGTTAATCCGCGTCTTGTCATAGGCCGGACTGCCCGGCAAATGATAGATGCGGCCGCGGTCGCTGATATTTCCCTTGATAGTGCAGTTTTGTACCATCGTTACCGTCTGGCGGCTCTTCTCGCGCCAATCCCAAGGCATATCGAAAGGGCCCTGCCAGAGCCCCTGACCTTCGGCTTTCGCCGTTTGCTCGGCGAACACATATTTATGAGAATATTGCCTGTAGGCGACGGCCCAACCATTTTGTACCATCGCGGCATTGATATTGCGATCATTGATAAAACAGGTTGCCAGCAAGCGTCCGTAATTATCTAAATCCTCGCCCTTACAACGAAGAAGGGCTAATCCTGTCAGATCCTTCAGGTGGATTTTCGCCGTCTTGCCGCAAGGATAGGATTGGTCTTCGTGATTTTTGCAGCTCTGTGTTGCTTCCGGTGCGTCGATCCCCTCAAGCCGTACACGTGTTCCGTCGATCAGAATCGTATCCCCATCCATAACATGGGCGACGCCTTCAAGATGGTTTTCGGAAGTTTTATCCGGCGTAATAATAGACTGTAGAAGGTCCAGGGTAACGGGGGGTGCGTAGGCAATGACAATCCCTGCCATAACACTGAATGCGGCAACTAATGCAAATGGGACAAGACTTCTCATCAGCCGGTGCGAATGATACGCTTTTAGAGATATGAGTTTTCTCGAGTTAACGGGAGCTCGCCACCGCACATGCGGGCCGGAATTACCACGTAATCGCCTTGAATTGGTTTTCACATGTCTCATCACTATTCCGTCAGTTCAGATATGACGAATTCAGTTTGATTATGTGACGTTGACCTTAATAAATTCGTAAGTGGGCCGGGGTTTTTCAGCCGGTTTAACGCGATCGGGCGGCGGCGTCGGTCAGGATATGAATTTCGGCGTCCTTTTTATGGGCGTTTTCGGACAGATGCCGCCGCCAGGCGCGGGCGCCGGGGCGCCCCTGAAACAGGCCCAGCATATGCCGGGTGATGGAGTTGAGCGGCACGCCTGACGCCATCTCCCGCGCGACATAGGGTAGCATCTGTTCGACGATTTCACGCCTTTCCGGCGTCTCATCGTCAACGCCATAGTAGCGCCGGTCAATTTCAGCCAGAAAATACGGATTCTGATATGCTTCGCGCCCTATCATGACGCCATCAACTTTTTCAAGATGGGCGTCAATCTCTTCGTGGCTGCTCACGCCGCCATTGATGATAATTTCAAGGTTCGAAAATTCCGTCTTCAACCGGTAAACCCGATCATAGTCAAGCGGGGGAATGGTGCGGTTCTCCTTTGGGCTGAGGCCGGTCAGCCAGGCTTTTCGCGCATGGATGATAAAGGTACTGACGCCCGTCTCGGCAATGCGGCCGATAAAATCCGCGAAATAGTCATAGCTGTCTAGATCGTCGATGCCAATACGCGTCTTCACCGTGACGGGGACGGAAGTTGCGTCCTGCATGGCGGTGACGGCAGCGGCAACCGTTTCCGGCTCCGCCATCAGGCAGGCGCCGAAGCGTCCGTTCTGAACCCGATCGGACGGACAGCCGACATTGAGGTTAATTTCCTGATAGTCGTAGCTTTCGGCAATTTTGCAGCATTTTGCGAGCGCGTCGGGGTCGCTGCCGCCCAGCTGAAGCGCCAGCGGCTGTTCCGCCGGATCGAAGCGCAGGAAGCGGTCCGCATCACCGAACAGGATCGCCCCCGTGGTTACCATCTCCGTATAGAGGAGGGCGCGCGTGGTGATGAGGCGTAGGAAATACCGGTCATGCCGGTCCGTCCAGTCCATCATCGGGGCAATTGATATTCTACGGTCGAGTTCGGGTTTCATCACAAAAATATATGGCGGCGGAGCGCTGTTGCAATCCGCCGCCAAACTATCGGAACTGGCCGAGAGAGGCCAGATATTTCTGCTGTCGCCGTTTGCTACCCTTATCCAGCCTTGGACAGGCGGGTCACGCAGTCATTAAGATCGGTAATCCCGCGAGAGAAAAATTCCATATTCTGTGAGATTTCGTTGGTAACCACCGATTGTTCCTCGATTGCCGAGGCGACGGCGGCAACATATTCATTGACGGATTCAGTCGATTTGGCAATCACGTCAGTACTGGTAACCACATCATTGGAGACGGCCTGCATGGCGACGATTTCCTGGTAGATATCGTCGGTTGCCTTGGAGGTTTGAGTGGCAAGATTCTTCACCTCGCCTGCGACGACGGCGAAGCCTTTGCCGGCCTCTCCGGCGCGCGCGGCCTCAATGGTGGCGTTGAGGGCAAGGAGATTCACCTTGCTCGCGATCTCGCGGATCATCTCGACCACGCTTTCCATGGATTTTGAGGTTTCCTGAAGCCGCGAGGTAAGCAGCTTCGCCTGTTCCGTCTTGGAGACAATGTCACTGACAGCCTGTTGCGACTTGTTCATATTCTGGCTGATTTCCTGAATAGAGGCCTGCATTTCCTGCGTAGCGCCGGCGACGCTCTGCACCTTTTCCTGAGTATCGGCGGAAAGATCGCCAGCTTGAATGCGCGCTTTCATCTGATCCGTGATGTCGGTTGCATATTTCACCACTTTGAAAGGTTTGCCCGCTTCATCCAGAATGGGATGATAGCTGGCCTGGATCCAGACTTCCCGTCCGCCCTTGCCGAGGCGGCGAAATTCATCCGTAAAAAACTCGCCCTGACGGAGTCGGTCCCAAAAAGTGCGGTAGTCATTGCTGGCCGCGTAAACAGGGTCTACAAACAGGCTGTGGTGGCTGCCTCTGATTTCAGTGATGCTGTAGCCCATGGCGCCGAGAAAATTCTGATTGGCGTCGACGATGGTGCCGTCGAGTTCAAATTCGATGAGAGCCAGGGATTTATCGAGGGCCTTCAGGATGGCGCTCGTGGTTTCTTCGCTAAACAACATGCTCATATCCAATCCATTAGAGAGGGAACAGGCTCCCTCATTGCCTGTAGCATAGCGAATAATGGTAAATATTCAGTTAAACCTAATATTGGCGTCACGTATTGCGATGTAAAACGTTCTTTTTACATGTATAAGGGGCTTTTTTATTGTGGCAGCAAGGTTTGCTTTGCTCCCTCCGGCTTCTTCCTGTAAAAGGCGCATCTGTAGTTGACATGAGAAAAAGCGGAAAGTCACAGCCAAAATGACCAGACATCTGATTACCTCGGCCTTGCCCTATATCAATGGCGTGAAGCATCTTGGAAATCTGGTCGGTTCCATGCTGCCTGCCGATCTTTACGCCCGCTATCTCCGCGCCCGCGGGGAGGAAGTTCTCTACATCTGCGCAACCGATGAACATGGCACGCCTGCTGAGTTGGCGGCGCGCGAGAAAAAGCAGGATGTGGCTGAATTCTGTGCCGAGCAACATCAGGTGCAGGCAGAGTTGGCCAAGGCCTTTGCCCTCTCCTTCGATTATTTCGGTCGCTCATCCTCTCCGCAGAACCGCGAACTGACCCAGCATTTCGGTAGCAAGCTGTTCGAGAACGGCTTTATCGAGGAGCGTATTACGCGTCAGGTTTACTCCATCGACGATGGGCGCTTCCTGCCGGATCGTTATGTGGAAGGGACTTGTCCGCATTGCGGCTATGACAAGGCGCGCGGGGATCAGTGTGAAAGCTGTACGCGGCTGCTCGATCCGACCGATCTGGTGAGCCCGCGTTCCGCCATTTCCGGGAGCACCAATCTGGAGGTGCGGGAGAGCAAGCATCTCTTTCTGCTGCAATCGAAGCTGGCGGAAGAAATCCGCGAATGGGTCACTCGGCATAAAGAAAGCTGGCCGGTGCTGGTTTCCTCCATCGCGCTCAAATGGCTCGATGAGGGGCTTAATGACCGGGGCATCACGCGGGATTTGAAATGGGGCGTGCCGGTGGATCGCGCGGGTATGGAGGACAAGGTCTATTATGTCTGGTTCGACGCACCCATTGAATATATTGCAGCGACAAAAGAATGGGCCGATGAGGATCCGCAGCATCGCGACTGGCGGAGCTGGTGGTACAATGCGGATGATGTGCGTTACGTACAGGTGATGGCGAAGGATAATGTGCCGTTCCATACGGTGACATTCCCGGGCACGATCCTTGGCAGCCGGGAACCCTGGAAGATGGTGGATTTCATCAAGGGGTTTAACTGGCTGAATTATTATGGCGGGAAGTTTTCTACCAGCCAGAAACGCGGTATTTTTATGTCCGATGCGATCGGGTTGCTGCCGTCCGACTATTGGCGTTATTATTTGCTGGCCAATGCGCCCGAGACGTCGGATGCGAGCTTCACCTGGGATGGTTTTGCGGGGACGGTGAACAAGGATCTGGCCGATATCCTTGGTAATTTTGTGAACCGGACGCTGAAATTCTGTTCTTCGAAATTTGGGAATAGCTTGCCCGAAGGCGGCAGTTTCGGTGCGGCGGAGGCGGCGCTCGCTAAATCCCTCACCGAACGGCTTGAGGCGTACAACACCCATATGGCGGATATGCAGATCCGCAAGGCGATGCAGGAGCTGCGGGCCATTTGGGCGCTCGGCAATGAATATCTGACAGAAGCCGCCCCATGGACCGCCTTCAAGACCGATCCGGAGGCGGCGGCGCAATCTCTGCGTGTTGCTGTCAACCTGATCCGCCTATTCGCCATTCTGAGCGCGCCGGTTATTCCGGAGACCGCGGCAAAAATGGCGGCTGCGCTTGGTCTCTCGCTGAGCCAGACAGACTGGATCGAACGGGATATGGAAACGGAGTTGCAGACGCTGAAAGCCGGGCATGGCTTCGATATTCCTGAGGTTTTGTTCCGCAAGCTTTCCGATGCGGAAGTGGCCGAATGGGAGACGCGTTTCGGCGGCCGCGACTGAGGCGTCGGTTGATTGCCGGAAAGGGGCGACTATGCCCCTTATTTGAGGCGGATTTCGCCAATTTTATGGACTTTTTAACGCGCCATTAAGGGCCTTCGATTATCCTTTTTGTATATATTTGCAGAAGGATCGTTGGTAATGGCGATACGCAGGCTTTTGAGGCGCAAGGTAGCAAAGGCGTTTGCGCAGGATTCCCTGGGCGCGACGGCGGTTGAGCTTGCGCTGATTGCGCCGCTGCTGATTGTCTTCCTGATTGGCATTATCGAGCTCAGCATGGCCATGTTCATCAATACGGTGGTTGAGGGCAGCCTGAAGGATGCTTCCCGTCTTGGTCTGACCGGCCAGATCCAGCAGGGCAGCAGCAATACGCAGGCGCTTGTCGATATGCTGAACGAAGCATCGCTCGGTCTCGTTGATCTCACTACCGATGATATCAGCATCCTGGTCTATGAAAATTTCGCGCAAGTCGGGCAGGGCGAGGAATTTACCGATCTTGATGGCAATGGCGAATGGACCTCGGGCCCCTATACCCACACGGATGGCACCGTCTATCCGGATGGGGAGCCATGGGTCGAGGTCAATGGCAATGGCATTTATGATGCGGATTTCGGCGTTGCCGGAATGGGCGCGCAGGGAGACATTGTTCTTTATACGGTGCGTTATAACTGGAACTTCCTGAGCGGTCAGGTCATCCCCATTCTGAACGGGCTGATCCCGATGCGCGCCTCCATCGTTATTCGCAATGAACCTTTCTAAGGCCTTCTCTGTGCTGCTTGAGGGTGATATGAAACATTTGATCAAATCCGTCAAACGCCCAAAGATGAGTTTGCTGGGCCGTTTCCGTCGCAATCGCCAGGGAGTTGCCATGGCGGAATTTGCGCTATTTCTACCGGTGTTGGTTCTGTTGGCGGCGGGCAGTTTTGAAGTGGCGCGCTATGCGCTGATGACGCAGAAGCTGGACCGCATTGCGGCGACGTTGTCGGACCTGATCGCCCGTTCGGGTACGGAAAATATCAGCGAGACGGAAATTTCCAATATCATCGACAGTGCGATCTTCATGGCGCAGCCGTTCGATATTGCGGGGGAGAATATGATCATTCTGACCTCCGTTCAGGGCCGGGCAGGGGAGGCGCCGGAAATTCTCAGTCAACGGGTTGCGGGCTCCGTTGACGGGGCGAGCAGCAGGATCGGAGATACGGTCGGCGGCGATGCGACGCTGCCATCTGTCTTTCCGGACGCAGGCTCGGGAGAGACGCTATCCGACGGGGAGACGTTGATCGTCGCCGAGGTTTATTATAATTTCCGGCCCTATCTGCTTGGCGATATCGGCTTTTTTGGTGATATGATGATCAGCTCTCGCGCCTTCTTCCGCCCACGCTTTACGGACATGATAACCTTCCCGTCCGGGAGTTAAGAGAGATATTTCCAGATAACGAACACAAAAAAAGGCGGTGATATGTCACCGCCTTTTTTTGCGCCTCCACAACGGAAGTAATGTTCATGCGATCCCTTATTTCGAAATACGCAGATTGCTGAGTTCTTCACCTATCGTGTTGAAGTTGTCCTGCAGTTCTGCTGCTGATGTTGCAACAAATGCATGCTTGGGAGATGTTGCACAATCGCGCATCATGCTGGAATTTCCGTCGACGAGTAAGACCGTATAAACGATAATGCCTGCGTTCTTCATAGCAGTACAGGTCGCAAGTACCTTATCGTCAAGGATGTCGGGATAGTTGGAATACGGACTACTATATAACGCGCTCTGGTTAAGAAAGCCTCTGTAGTCATAATAGTATGGAGACGTTGGGGCATGATCGAACAGCTCCTGCCGGGCAAACGCATGATATATATCATAAGCAGAAGTATTGAGACCAAGAGTATTCTCACCATCCGTCATCAGAATAACAACTTTGTCCATATGCATTTCGTTATACTCAAGCGGGAGATTTGTATAGGCTTCATTGGGAGAAACCTTTGTATTCATTGGCAGATTCAGAGTTGATGATCCATGCCAGAATCCTCTCCAACGGGGAGAAATGGCCCGCCAGCCCCAGGTCATGCCGATATTGATGGCCGTTCCACCATCTGCAACCATATCGTCAATATGCGATTTGATGATGCTCTTCTCGGCTGTCAGAGGCAGGATGGGCGCTGATGGGCAGTATTTATTGGGCCCCTTGCTGGAAGTGATGGATATATCCCCGTCAGACTCCCGCCAGTCATTTCTCGTTACACTGTCGCCACCGCTATTATCACCATTAAAATCATTGTCGGAATCTCTGGCGTAATCGTTCCAAAAATAAGGAACAAAATCGTCCGCAGGTGGATCATCGGAAATATCGATGGTACCATCAATCAGGTGATCTCGCATTTCAACACAGCCTTTCCATCCGTAGACTGTGCCGCCGCTATCAAGGGCTGTATTAGTAGAATCATGGGTGAAAATGCTATTTGAATTGCTTTTTAAATTGGTTTTATAAAATGGTTTGAGCCAATCGATATTTTGCGGCCCGACATTTACGGCCATTGTGTACGGGACTATACCAACCCAGAGCTTTTCCCGAGTTTCGTCATTGCCGTATAACGTATCAATCAAATTTTTAGCGGAAGTTTTTAACACGGCCATGCGGGTACTTCCACTCAGACCTTCGCTCATCGATCCTGTATTATCGAGTACCATGACCAGTTCCATACCGCGATTCTGTCGTTTGATTTCCGTGGCCGATCCGACGGTGAGGGAGGGCATGCCCAGCACATTCATGAAGGTCGTCCCCATATCGGCATGGACGCTGAGGCGGATATTTTCCCTTGTCCCGTCCCATTGTACCGTCTGGGCATTCATGGTGATGGGGTCGGTCCCGAGGAAGCCGGAAGGGAAGTTGGCATCAAAATATTTCTGTGCATCGGCATAGATTTCCGCATCCGTTGGGGCGAAGATATTTCGCCCGACTGCGAGGCCCGCCGCATCAAGAGCTGTGGACAGCTTCGATTTCAGAACATAGGCGCGCCCAAGGTCGATGGAAAGCCCAATAGCGCCGAAAATTGGAATGGCCAGAAAGGCGATGATGACCGCGGACGCGCCGCGGTTATTCCTTGCAAATTCCCTGATTGTTCGCTGAAACGCGCCGGAATAAATTTTCCTGATCATGCTGACACCCTGAAATGCAGAACAGACTCATATAAATGCAGCATCAGATAAAAATTTTAATAATTCATTAAAACTACGAGATGATTTCAATAAAATTCTCTGAAATTAAGTAATTATTATGAAATAATTTTAAAATTCATCATATTATGCATAATTATAAAATAATAAATAAATATAAAATCAAAAATAAATAAAATTATAAACAATATATATGGTAAATTTTCTGTTTAATAAAATTTTACATAGTTTTAACTTTAAATAAATGACGGTAATTTTAAGTCTTTTAACTATTGATTAATGAATTGGGGTTTAAATGCACTCCAAGGCGCGAGGCAAGACGAACTTGGGAAGCGCTTTAAAGAAAGGGCTTTTCAGGTTGCGGCTGACGCGGGCTTGAAAGTCTGAAGGCCGAAGGGCAGTCGCCCGAGGTTTCAAAACCAGGTTTTGTTAAGTGTCAGGATAAAATCCTGAGGTAAGGAGACTTAAAATGATCAAAGTTATTCGTTCTTTCGTTAAAGACGAGACCGGCGCGACGGCTATCGAATACGGCCTCATTGCAGCTCTTGTCGCTCTTGTTGGCGTTGTTGCCTTTACGGCTCTGGGTGACACCATCGTTGGTGCATTCGATGACATCGCAGAAGCCCTTTGTGAAGGCACCGGCGGGACCTATACTGCATCGAACACGGAAACCGGTGTAGCAGGATCCTGTGCTGCTCCGGCAGACACAGACACCTAAGAGTCTGTCTAGAAGGGCGTCTTCAAAGGCGCCCTTCTTTTCTAAAAAACTCCTTGGACCGATATTTTGGCAGCAATCGAATAAGATAATCCGGAGGTTGTTATGGCTGATTTGCTTAGGGATTTCATTGCTAACGAAACCGGCGCCACAGCCATTGAATACGGTCTGATCGCGGCGCTTGTGTCCATCGCCGCCGTCGTTGCCTTCGGTTCAACCGGTGAAACTATTTTTGAAGCCTTTTCTGGTATCACCGAAGATTTCTGCGTTGCGATTGGTAAGGATTATGAGCTTACCGAAGATGGTAAAGATAGCTGCGGCTGATCTAAGCAGCATTGAATTGGCTGCTGTTAAATGGTTTTTTCCAAGCCTTAACGAAGCAGTTTTTCTGCTCCTGATTCCTATAAATTTTAAGCAATTTGGCCGCGTCCTGAATCAGCCGATTCTGCGCGGTTTTTAGCGGTTTTTTGCCGAAATTATATCTCCAAACAGTAATAAATTTAACCGGAAATTAATGACTTGCGGCGTAGTCTCACTGACAATTCAAATTTAACGGATTAGCACCATGGCGCGAAAATTTATTTTAATCCTGTTTGCCTTGATTATTACCGGCTCCACCGTCTGGTTCGTGCGGAACTGGGCGGGTAATCAGAAACCACATACTGTCGAAACCGCTGCCGTTGAAAAGGCTCCGGTGATTCAGAATATCAAGATTCTGGTGGCGGCGGCTGATTTGCCTGCGGGGACGCTGGTGCAGGAACAGCATCTGAAATGGCAGGCCTGGCCCGAAGATGACGATCTGGACGAGATCTATATCGTCGAGAACAAGCGCCCGCTTGAAGATTTCATCGGCACGGTTGTGCGCCAGGGCGTTGTCACCGGAGAACCGGTCACCGATGCGCGGCTGGTCAAGCCGGGGCAGGCAGGCTTTCTCGCCGCCGTTCTCAATCCGGGTAAACGCGCCGTTTCCATCCCTGTGGACATGACAACGGGCATTGCCGGTTTCGTTTTTCCGGGGGATCGGGTTGATGTGATCCTGACCCATTCGCTGGTCAAGGAATCGGAAGTCGAGGGCGATGGGACAGGTTCCCGCCGGGCGAGTGAGACCATCCTGACCGATGTCCGCGTTGTCGCCATGGATCAGTCCACCAATGATCAGGTCAAGGAAGCATCCGTCAGCCGCGTTGCGACGCTGGAAGTAACGCCGAAAGGGGCAGAAATTGTCGCCGTGGCGACCCAGCTTGGCCGTCTCACCTTATCGTTGCGCGCGCTCGCGCGCATTGAGGATGAGGCGAAAAGCAAAAATGGCGAGGTTGCTTTCAAGGATGAACGTGGGCGCGGCCATACCTGGGACAGCGAGGCAAGCCGCCTGATCACGGGCGGGACACCGCGGACCGGTATCCCGACGACCGTTATCAATGTCGTGCGTGCTGGCGAAGCCAAGCAGAAATTGTTCGACTAAGGAGTAGTTGCGATGTTGCACAGATTAATCCAGCTTACGGCCACGCTTGGTATGGGGACGTTTCTGGCTTTTGCTGCTCCGGCCACGGTCGACGCCGCAGAGGTGATCAATTCAAAAGGGGACATTCTGGAGCTGACCTTGAATTCGGGCAAGCTTGTGCAGCTTGACCGGGCGGCCACCTCCGTCTTCGTCGGTAACCCCGAGCTCGCCGATGTTCAGGTACAGTCGCCGACCATTATTTATGTGTTTGGTAAAGGAACGGGAAGCACCAATCTGTTCGCCCTTGATTCAGATGGGAAAGTACTACTGAATTCGCCTGTTTCTATCACCCATGATGTCACGTCATTGAATGCCGCGTTGCAGGATATCAGCCCCAATGGCGGCCTGCGTGCGCGGTCCACCCCGACAGGTATCATGCTGACGGGAAAGGTTAAATCTGCGGCGCAGGCAGAAGATGCCCGACGTATGGCGGCGCTTTATCTCGGCGGCGGTACAGTGTTCAACCGGATTGAGGTCGCCGGCGCCATGCAGGTCAATCTGCGTGTAAGAATTGCGGAAGTCTCCCGTTCGGTCACCAAGCAGTTTGGTGTTAACTGGGAAGTCTTTGGCCAGATAGGCAACGGATTTCTCGGCTTCGCAACACCGACAGATATTGTCGGTGGCGCAGGCGGTAATATTACCCGGCTCGGCGCGGGCTCCAATTTTATTTCCGGATACAGCGACAGCAATGCGAGCGTTCTGAATGTTATTGATGCCCTTGACGAAGAGGGCTTGCTGACCATTCTGGCGGAGCCGAACCTGACCGCACTCTCCGGTGAGACCGCAAATTTTCTGGCAGGCGGCGAATTCCCCATTCCCGTGCCGCAGGAAGATGGGGCCATCACGGTTGAATATAAGCCGTTCGGCGTGTCGCTCAGCTTTACGCCCACCATCGTGGATGAAAACCTGATCAATCTTCGGGTTGCGCCTGAGGTAAGCCAGCTTTCCTCCACCTCCGCTATTAATGTGGGCGGGGCCTTTATCCAGTCGCTGCTGACGCGGCGGGCGCAGACAACGGTGGAACTGGCCAGCGGCCAGAGCTTCGCGATTGGCGGCCTGCTCAGCAATGATGGTGACAACAATATTTCGAAAACGCCGTTCCTCGGCGATATCCCGATCCTCGGCGCGTTATTCCGTTCATCCTCTTTCCAGAGGAACGAAACGGAACTGCTGATTATCGTAACCCCCTATCTGGTCAAGCCGAGTAATTCGCGGATTGCCGAGCCGACCGATGGGTATATCCCGCCAAACGACAAGGATCTTTATATCGGCGCGCGGAATTTCCGCCCGACCCTTGGCGATGCGGCGCCGGTAGCCGATCAACGCGACGTGGCACAAAAGACCGCGGCGAGTGATGTGAAACTTGTCGGTCCGGCTGGCTTTATTCTGGAGTAGATCTGATGCGAGAGAATCTGTTGAAGAAAAGCATAACGCTGGCCGGGCTTGTCGGATTTGTGATATTGACGGCTGCCTGCACGTCACCCGAAGGGTTGTTTGGCGCGCATGACATCACGGCAACGCCGGAAAAGGCGAAGGTTGAGAAAAAAATTACCGTCAGCCAGCTTACCCCGACGATCGTTGTCGGTTTTCCAGGTGGGCGGGCCAACCTCAGCGATATGGAAAAGGGACGGCTGCTCGGCTTTATTGATGCGCAGGATATCCAGTTTGGCGAGAGCGTCGAGGTTGAATTTCCCAATCATGGCGGGATAGGCCTGAATGAACAGCGATTCGCCGAAGTCGCCGCTTTCCTTCAGGATCGCGGGTTTGAGGTCGCTCCCCGTGTCAGCGCCGAAAGCGAGCCGAATGCGCTGCGGGTCTATTTCGTGAAATATGTCGCGACTGTCGATCCGAGCTGTCAGAAGGGCTGGTACAAGCCTGACGGTCTTGGATATGAAAATCTTCCGCTTCCCTATATGGGATGCGCGAATGCGGAGGCGCTTGCCGATATGGTCGCCAATCCGCGGGATCTGGTCGATCCGTCCGCTGCGGACAGGGCGCTTGGCGAGCGGGCCGCAAAAGCTGTTGAAAAATACCGCAGTGGCAGCGGCGGCGGGGCTGCTGCCGCACCGGCTAATTGAGGAGGCGACCATGGCTAAAGCATCATCTCTGAGCACGCTTTTCGGTAATGCGGTCTGTGAAGATTTCATGGCCTTTGTCGAGGATGACAAGTCTCTTTCCGTAAGCCGCGAAGTCTGTGCGGCCCTTGAACTGTCGGAAGATGCAACACAGGATGGCGGCATTGCCGCCGCACTGAACCGCATTGAACCCGGTAACTCTCCGAAGGTGGTTATGGTCGATGTGACCAGAAGCCTTGATCCTGACGGAGACATCACTCGCCTGATCCGCAAAATGGGAACGGAGAATACGCTGATTGTTATTGGCGATGCCAATGATGTGGGCGAGTTCCGCAAAATGGTGGCGCTGGGGGCAAGAGACTATCTGGTCAAGCCGCTGACCTTCGAGTTGATGAAGGATGCCATCGAGAATATTGACCGCCAGTCGCAGGCCGTGAAAGCATCACAGAGTGGCCGCCTGACCGTGGTTATCGGGGTGCGCGGCGGCGTTGGCGCAACGACTATCGCCACAAATCTCGCTTGGATCATGGCGAATGAGGAAAAGCTGCCGACGGCCTTGCTGGATATGGATCTGCATTTCGGCACGACGACATTGTCGCTCGATATCGAAACCGGTGGCGGCTTCCGTGAGGCGCTGGAAAATCCACATCGTCTGGACAAGCTGTTTCTGGACAGCGCCATCGTCAAGGATGGCGAGCGTCTTGCCGTTCTTGGAACGGAAGAGCCGATCGACGAGCTGGTGGATGTCAGCGAGGAATCCATCGACGCCCTGATCGGGGAAATCAGTCAGGATTACAACCAGCTTGTGATTGACCTGCCGCGGCATATGCTGCCAACGCAGGGGGCGCTGCTGGCCGCAGCTGATGCCGTGATTCTGGTATCCGACCAGACGCTGGCCGGAATTCGCGATATCAACCGGATTACTCAGGCCATGACATCACTGCAAACAAAGGGACGTATCCTGAAGGTGGTGAGCCGTGTCGGATCAGAACGGGCGGCACAAGTTTCAAAAGCGGATTTTGAACGCGGCCTCAATGAGCCGGTGAGCTATATCATCCCGGAAGATGCCAAAACCCTGACTGTTTGCGCCAATGCCGGCAAGGCGGTCGGGGAAGTGGCAACCAAGACGCCGATTGTCAAGGTCTTGCGGGAACTGGCGGCAGACGTGTCGGGATATGAAAAGCCGAAGAAAAAAGGGCTTTTCACGATTGTTCCGGGCGGCAGGAAAAAGAAGTAAGCGAGGCCTGAACCGTGAGCTTATGGCGTTCATCTTCAACGGACAGCAAGGATAGGGCAATACCTGCCGCGAGCGCGGCGGGGCCCGTTGCCTCGGAGCTTGTGGCGAAATTCTCGCCGGAAGTGATGGAGAAGCTGCTGCCGCAAATCGATGTTAACGAAAATCGCTCCGCCGTTACGCAGATGGTCAAGACATATTTGCGCGAAACGATGAAGCGTGAACGGATCGATCTCAATGTTCTGGAGCAGCGCGCGCTGGTCAATGACCTGGCGCAGGCTGTCTGGTCACGGCTGAACGAAAAAAAGCAGCGGATCGCGGCCGCGGTCTCAAAATCATCATCAGAGCGGCCGTCTTCCGGCAACGGGTCGGAAATGTCCGCGTCTTATAGCGCCCGAATTGTCGAAGAAGGCGTGACTGTTTTCGGCGCTGACCCGGATGCGCCGGTAGAATTGCAGGCTGAATTCGACCGACCGGCCGGATATGATGCATCCTCCTCAGAAATGGAGGAAGATGACGACGAAGATATCGTCCCCGTCGTGCCGCTGGCGAAACAGGAGGATGCTGAACCTGTTGAAAAAGAAGAAGTAACTTCTGCTTCGCTGTTCAACCTGTCGATGGCGCCGGAGACTACCGGTAAGCCGATGAACAAGCATCTGGAAAGCATCAAGCAAACGGTCCAGCCGCTGCTGATGGAGCGTATCGATATCAGCGCCGCCGTGACCATGGACCGTCTCGATCTGGCGCGTGATATTTCCGATATTGTCACGGATATCCTGATCGAGGAACGGATCCAGCTTAATCAGCGCGAGCAGCGCGAGCTGACCGAAAGCCTGATGCATGACATGCTCGGCCTTGGTCCGCTGGAGCCTTTGCTCGCCGATGAGGGCATCACCGATATTATGGTCAATGGTCCCAAGCAGGTGTTTGTCGAACAGAAAGGCAAGCTGGTGCTGTCCGATTGCCAGTTTCGTGACAATGCCCATGTGATGCAGATTGCGGGGCGGATCGTCAGCCATGTGGGGCGGCGTATTGACGAATCGAATCCGCTGGTGGATGCCCGTCTTGCAGATGGCAGCCGAGTGAATATCATCATTCCGCCGCTCGCCATTGATGGTCCGTCTATTTCCATCCGTAAATTCGCCAAGCAGAAAATCACCCTCGACGTGATGGAGCGACAGCAGAATATGTCGCCCGCCGCGGCCACCGTGCTGCGTGTTGCGGGCCGTTGTCGGTTGAATATCCTGATATCCGGCGGTACGGGTTCCGGTAAAACCACCATGCTGAACGCCATTTCTCAGCTGATTGACCCGGGTGAACGTATTGTCACCATCGAAGATGCGGCGGAACTGCAATTGCAGCAGCCCCATGTGGTGCGGTTGGAAACCCGCAGCGCCAACCTGGAAGGCGGCGGCGAGATTACCATGCGCGATCTTCTGAAGAACGCCCTGCGTATGCGCCCTGACCGGATCATCCTCGGCGAAATTCGCGGCAGTGAAGCCATCGATATGCTGCAGGCCATGAACACCGGTCATGACGGCTCCCTCTCCACCATTCATGCCAACCGCCCGCGCGAGGCGCTGACCCGGCTTGAAAATATGGTGGGCATGTCGGGTGTCAATTTGCCGGCAAAGGCCGTCCGCACGCAGATCGCTTCTGCCATTGACCTGATCGTTCAGGTCAGCCGCATGCGCGATGGTGTCCGCCGTATTACCTATATTTCCGAAGTGGTCGGCATGGAAGAGGATGTGATCACCATGCAGGATCTGTTCTGGTATGAGTTTCATGGTGAGGATAAGGGCGGCCGTCTGCTCGGTGAGTTCAAGTCATCGGGCCTGCGTCCGCATTTCGCACCACGGGCGGCCTATTTCGGCCTCGAAAAGATGCTGTTGGGAGCTATATGATGGATCAGATGACCATGATGCTCGTTGTTGGCGGCGCGACGCTGCTGATTTCCCTGCTGCTGGTTTTTGCCTTTGCCGGCGGCGACGGGCACAGCCGCGACATGAGACGGCGGCTTGCGGAAATCAGCGACGGTCAAAAGCCCACCGGCAAACCGACAACCCGCAGCTCCGCCCGCCGGGCACAAGATACCAGCGGCTTCCGAATTCTCGACAGTATTATCAAGACGCTTGTCCCGAAACCCGATCAGCTCAAGATCAGGCTCGAAAAGACTGGTTACAAGATTTCCATCTCTCGCTACGCCACCTTTACCGGCATTCTGATCCTGCTGATCATCGGCGCGGGCCATTATCTTTATGATTTGCCGATGTTTCTCGCCATTCCAGTGGGGCTCGCTTCCGGGCTTTTTCTGCCGCATTTCACGATAGGCTTTCTCGGCAAGCGGCGGATCAACAAATTCATGAAGACCTTTCCCGAAGCGATTGAATTGCTGTGTCGGGGCCTGCGTGCCGGTCTGCCGATCAGCGAGGCGATTGTCACCGTCGGTAAGGATGCGCCGGACCCGGTTGGCAAGGAATTTCGTGGCGTTGCCGATGCCATGCGGGTAGGCCAAAGCCTGGAGCAGGGGCTGTGGGATGTGGCGCGACGCATCGACGTTCCGGACTTCAAGTTCCTCATCATTGCCATATCCATCCAGCGCGAAACAGGCGGTAACCTCGCGGAGACCCTTGGCGGACTTGCGAGCACGCTGCGCAAGCGGCGCCAGATCAAGCTGAAGATCAAGGCAATGTCTTCTGAAGCGCGAGCCAGTGCCTGGATCATCGGCTCCCTGCCTTTCATCATGTTTTTCCTGCTGTGGCTGGCCAACGATTCCTATGTCATGACCCTCGTCAATGATCCGCGGGGCATGTACATGATCGGCGCCGGCCTCACCATGATCGGGTCCGGTGTCGGCGTCATGGCGAAAATGGTCCGCTTCGAGATCTAGGAGGTCACTATGGTCGATATCGCCACCCTTCTGCCCGATTGGCTGCGTGATGAGAATATGCTGGCCCTGATTGCCGGGGTGGCTTCCTTCGCGGTGGTGCTGATGATGTGGAATGCGCTGCTGGTGAAGGACACCTTGCCCGGACGCATCAAGAATCTCGAAAAGCGGCGCAGCAAACTGAAATCGGAGATGGTCGGCCAGACCAGGCAGCGCAGCAAGCTGGTGATGCGCGAAACCTTCATGCATCGCATCGTCAAGAAGCTGCAGCTCATGCGGGGCGAACGGGCGCGGGTTATGGCGGCGAAGTTGGCAAAGGGCGGCTGGCGCTCGAAAGATGCGCTGGTGGCCTATCTGTTTGCAAAAATTTCTCTGCCTCTTCTTTTTGCGGTGCTGACAGGCGTTTACCTCTTTGGCACGCATGCAGTTGAATGGGGCGCGGCCGTGAAGTTGCTGGTCTCCGGCGGTGCCGGGCTTCTCGGCTATCTTTTGCCGGACATACTTGTCAAAAACCGGGTTTCAAAGCGGTATGAAGCGATTCGCAAATCCCTGCCGGATGCGCTTGACCTACTTGTGATCTGCACGGAGGCCGGGCTTAACCTTGACAGTGGGCTGGATCGGGTCTGCCGGGAGATTTCCAATTCCTCGCCTGAACTCTCGGATGAATTCGGCCTTGCCTCCATCGAACTTGGGTTCTTGCCAGATCGCAAGATGGCACTCGCCAATTTAGCGGCACGGGTTGATTTTCAGGCAATGACAACGCTTGTGAATACATTGATCCAGACTGAGAAATACGGCACGCCGCTGGCTGTGGCACTGCGTGTGCTGGCCAGTGAAATGCGGGACGAACGTCTGATGAAGGCGGAGGAGAAAGCCGCCCGGCTGCCCGCCATCATGACAGTGCCGATGATTGTATTCATTCTCCCTGCGCTCTTTATTGTGCTGATCGGTCCCGCGGTTCTGAAGGCCATTGACGCTTTTGCGGGCGGGGGCTGAGCCCGCGCTCATTATTCAAAATATAAAAAGATATCTGTCTTGAAAACGGCGCTTCTCCGGCGTCGTTTTTTAATGCCACGCCTCAGAGCCATAGGACAGAAGAAAGAGAGGATGGATTGGCTATTCATAAGATGAAGAAGCGCCGGACAGGAGAAGGGGCACGGGGTGAATAAAGCCGAAAAGATTACACAAAATAAAAGGGCCGGTAGATAACCGGCCCTTTTTTGTTGCTATGCGCAGCTGTCAGAAAGCGCCGAAACTTTCTTCCGTATCGGCGATCATGCCGGGTTCGCTGGCGGGTTTCTCTTTGTTGGCAGGAGGTGTTTCCTCCACCATCCGCTGTTCAGGAGCGAGGGTTGGCATCTTCTGCTTTATCGGACCGGCTTTTTCAGGGGCTGGCATAAAGCAGTCGAAATTGCGGTCGCGAAGCGTGGCGCAGAGGTTCATCATACGGGGCCTGTCCGCGAAGCCACCGATTTGCAAGCGGTAGTGAACGCCCCCCTTGTCGCCAAGGTCGGCATGATGATAGACCGGCTCGACATCATCCAGCAGGTCGATGTTCTGCGACTGGATAATATGCCAGCCTTTTTCGGCAAGCGGCATATCCTTATAGGAACCGATCTGCAAATAATATTTACCGCCATCGGGCTTGTAGGCATTGGCAAGCGGCGTAAAGGACGCTTTGACAACCGTCGCCTCGTCAGTTTTGTCCGCCTTTACGGCTTCCACCTTTGCGGTAGCCGGTGGCGTGGGCTTTGTTTCAAGCGTCCATTCACGGGCCGGGGCAGGGGTGATCTCCTGTGTTTTGGTCAGGTTTTTCGCGGCAGTTGCTTTTGGCGCCTCTGCCGGAGCTTCCGCTTTTGACACTGCAACCGGGCTCTCAGCCTGCTTTTTAACGGCTTCCGCATGGGCGACCACCATTTCATCAGAGCTTTGCGGAGCTGCGTTCTTTGTGATCACGACCGGTGCGATATCTTGTACGGCGGGTGATTTTGCGGTCACTGTCGGCGCGGCCGGTTCCGACTTCGCCATCATGACGGGGGCGGCGGGGGGCGGCGTTAGGCTTTTCGGATTGCTGCGGGCCGGGGCCGCAGGCTTGCTTGCGGCCGCATCGGTGCCAA
>CEOG01002003.1_pt1 | contig 21765 bp, 17 predicted proteins | sample 530301 | NCBI WGS metagenome assembly CEOG01 (sample SAMEA2619903, study PRJEB7988) | marine metagenome | biome: marine biome (ENVO:00000447); feature: surface water layer (ENVO:00002042); material: "saline water (ENVO:00002010), including plankton (ENVO:xxxxxxxx)" | depth 5 m | reverse complement strand
CGAAGTCGCCGTCTCTGGGCGGCTTGTCACGTTTGATTGAGCTGCAAGCCGCTAACACCGAGGGCCCGGTGCGTGAAAACCTGACGTCATTGCAGAAGCTGGTGGCGCGTCTGCTCGCGGAGCGGCCCAGTTACCGCTGTGGCCATTGCGGCTTTTCCGGCCGTCAACTTCACTGGTTCTGCCCCGGTTGCAAGCACTGGGGTACCGTTAAATCCATTCGCGGCAACCGGGTCGACTGAGCGTCGCCGCAGTTAATTAAGGCGTGTTTTGATGCAATCTCCCGTTCTGGTCGCTCTCGACTATCCCGATGAAGCCTCGGCCTTCGCGCTTGTAGAACAGCTGTCCCCCGAGCTGTGTCGACTCAAGGTGGGCAAGGAACTGTTCACCCGCAGCGGCCCGGGCCTCGTGCGGCGGTTTCAGGATCAGGGTTTCGAGGTGTTTCTGGATCTCAAGTTCCACGATATACCCAATACCGTAGCCTCGGCGGTGCGTGCTGCGGCGGACCTGGGCGTCTGGATGGTCAATGTGCACGCCAGCGGGGGGCGCCGTATGATGGAGGCGGCGGCAACGGAACTGGCCCGCCTGCAACAGGCGCCACTGCTGATAGCCGTCACTGTATTGACCAGTATGACAGACGAAGATCTGCGCGAGCTGGGTTGTACCGAAGGCGCGCTGGCGCGTGTCACAGCCCTCGCCGGCCTCGCGTCGGACTGTGGCATGCAGGGGGTGGTCTGCTCGGCCGAAGAGGCTCCTGCATTGCGCGCACAGCGTGGTGGGGAGTTCCTGCTGGTGACGCCGGGTATTCGACTCGCAGGTGATGCACCGGGTGATCAGCGCCGTGTGGTGACGCCCGCCGCAGCGCGTGAGCGCGGCGCCGATTTTCTGGTCATTGGTCGCTCCATAACCGCAGCTGCCGATCCGCTCGCCGCGCTGCGCCGGGTACATGACGAACTGGGTGTGCCGGCCAGCCGCTGAACGCGGCGAACATCATCAGATGTGACCGCGGGCCTCTCTTCTTCAATCAGGACTGCTAGACTTCGCTTCGATACGGATGTGCAGGGATGCCACAACGTCATACGGAGATAACGCCATGTCGATCAACCAACCTATCCAACACCTGTATGGGGCGTTCGAGCGCCTCGTCTTGTTACGCGAGCGTCTTCCGCGGTGGCCAGCGTTGCTGGGCACCCTTGCCGTTTGCTTATGCCTGGGCGGCGTCACCGCGCCGGTCTCGGCTGCGCCGGATGTGCCGCCCCTCGCCGCTGAGGCGAGCGTCGCCCGGGTCAACATCAACACGGCGGATGCCGCCACACTGGCCGCCAGGCTGAAAGGTGTGGGGCTGTCCCGCGCGCAGGATATTATTCGTTACCGGGAAGCCTATGGGCCCTTCAAGTCGGTGGAGGAACTGGCTGATGTCAAAGGCATTGGCCAGTCCACCCTGGAAAGAAACCGCACTGTCATAACACTGGATTAGGCGGCCGGCATCCGTATCATGGGGGCTGGTGCCCCCATTTTTTTTTGGCGCGCCCACGAGGGGCTTGCAAGGGATCCCGTGCATTAACGTCACGCCCGCGTGGCACGTGGTAACAATGCTGTAGAGAGGTCTGTATGTCAGTTCTGGTGACCGGTGCCACCGGCTATATCGGCCGTGCCTTGACTGAACGCTTGCATCGGGACGGGCAGTCGACCGTGTTGCTCAGCCGCCGGGGAGCGGTTTCCGGGCCCGGCAAGCCCAGCCACGCGGTGGACCTTTTGACCGGCAGAATCAGTGACGAGATGCTGCGCGGTGTGGAGACTGTCTACCACCTGGCAGGCATCGCCCACAGGCAGGCGCCGGACGGGCGACACGCTGCTGTGAACTGCCGCGCTACCCTGGCGCTGGCAGAGGCTGCCGAACGGGCGGGGGTCAAAACCTTCGTCTTTATGAGCAGTGTCAAGGCCATGGGCGCAGCGGCCACCGCCATGCCGCGTCGGGAGAGCGAAGTGGCACCGCCGGCCGATCCCTACGGCCGCTCGAAGTGGGAAGCGGAGTGCGCGCTGCGTGAGCGCTATGCCAGTAGCACGATGACGGTGATTATCCTGAGGCCTGCACTGGTATATGGCCCACGACCCAAGGCTAACCTGAAGTGGCTGCTGCGCGCCGCGCGCTTCCAGATACCGGCCCCCCCGGAGGGTGGCGCGCGTTCCATGATAGGTCTCGACGACCTTGTCGAACTGCTGCTCCTGCTGCCCCGCTGTGGGCTGCGTGGAGTGAGCACGTTCAACGTCACCGACGGGCACGCCTACAGTGCACGTGAGAGTTTCCTTTTGCTGCGCGCGGCGCTGGGCAAGGAGGGGGCAGGCAGAACCGGCCCCGCCTGGCTGTGGCGACTGCTTGCGGCGCTGCTTGATTTTTTCCAGCGCCAGCCACAGGGCACCAGTTATGATCGGCTGTTTGCTGCAGAGCGCTACGACAATCACGCCGTGGTAGAAGCAACCGGCTGGAGGCCGCGTCAAACCCTCGCCGCAGTCGCCCCGTTGATGGTTCACACAGAAGCGCCGCCGCCGTGATCCTTGCGCTGCTTACGGCGCCGGTGGCGGTGGCGCTGCTGTGTGCGGTCTGGTTGCGGCTTGCGCGCAGCAGTCGTTGGGTCGATACACCCGGCCACCGCAGCGCGCATCGACAGCCTACCGCCAGCGGCGGTGGTGTGGGTATTGTGCTCGGTTTGGCGGCATCGGTCTGGGTCGCAGCGCTTGCGGGTGTCCTGTGGCCGCCTGTTTTCGAGGTGTTGCTGGGGCTCGCTGCCCTGCTGATGCTGGTCGGCCTGCTCGATGATCGATACAACCTGCCAGCGCTGCTGCGGCTGGGCTGTTATGCACTGGCCTGCGCGCTGCTGACGGCTGCGCTTTACAGTGCGGTGCTGCCGCCCGGGGGGTTTCCGGGGCTGCCGCTGCCACTGTGGCTGCAACTGCCTTTACTGACTCTGGGTCTGCTTTGGCTGGTCAACCTGTACAACTTCATGGATGGCATCGATGGTCTCGCTACCCTGCAGGCCTTCCTGGCAGGGATGAGCGGGGCGCTGCTCGCACTGCTGGCGGGTGACACCTCGCTGGCGCTGATGTGTGCGCTGTTGGCGGTTAGCCAGCTGGGTTTTCTCTATTGGAACTGGCCCCCGGCTCGCCTGTTCATGGGTGATGCAGGCAGCGTGCCGCTCGGTTTCCTGCTCGGGGGGCTCGCCCTGGTTGCGGCCGGTCACGGTACGCTACCGCTGGCCTGCTGGCTGGTGTTGCTGGCCGCCTTCATTACTGATGCCACCTGGACCCTGCTGGCGCGCTGGCGCGCGGGTGCCAGGTTGTTCGAGGCACACCGGGACCACGCCTATCAGCGCCTGGCCCGGTACTGGAACTCCCACCTTGCGGTGGACTTTCTGTTGATCGCGCTCAATGCACTGTGGCTGTTTCCTTTGGCGTGGACGATTCTGCGTTGGCCACAATTCCAGCTTTTCTTGGTAATTTTGGCATACCTTCCGCTCCTGCTTGGCATGGCGAAGTTGCGGCGATTAACGTAACATCGGATTCTCCGGGTTCGCGCGACTACGAAGCACTGCAAGCGGGCCTGTCACGACCATCCGGAGTGGGAGGGATTTTGCTGAATCGGCTTGGCAATGGTGTGCTGCAAGCGATATCCGGGGTGCTTGGAAGCGTTCGGGATGCACTGGAAAAACTCATAGAACTCCCGCGGAATATCAAGCAGGCTCTCCTCCTCGCACTGGATATGGTGTTCGTGAGCGCGGCCATGTGGTCGGCGGTCGCCCTGCGCCACGGCAATACGGACTTCACCCTCGGCACCACAGAAATTGCCTGTGGTGCCATCACGGTTGTCATCAGCGCGATTATTTTCCTGCGCCTTGGCCTGTATCGCGCCGTCATCCGTTTTATGGGACAGCAGGCGATCTGGGCGGTTATCACCGCCGTCACCTATTCAACGCTGATACTGTCTGCCTCGGTATTCGTCGCCCAGGCTGAAGTGCCGCGGACCATGCCATTTTTCTACTGGGGCATTGCTTTGTTGTTGATTGGCGGTACGCGTCTCACCGTGCGCGCCTACTATCAGGCCAAACTGCGCTCGCTTTCACGCAACGTCATTATCTACGGCGCCGGTGAATCTGGCCGGCAGCTGCTCACGGCATTGCACCACGGTGACCAGTATCGGGCTGTGGTCTTTGTGGACGATGATCCGCGGCTGCAGCACTCGGTGATCAACGGCCTGCAGGTGGCGCGCCCCGAGGAGATCAAACGTCTTATCGGCGAACACAACATCACCCAGGTGTTACTCGCTATTCCGGCCGCGTCGCCGGAGCGGCGCCGAGAGATTATCAACTCCCTGGTGGGGTTACCGGTGCACGTGCGCACGGTGCCGAAGATCAATGAACTGGTGGCGGGTCGGGCCAGCGTCAACCAGATCCAGGACATCGACCTCGACGACCTCCTGGGTCGCGACCCGGTACCACCTCATCCCGAACTGATAGACCGCTGCATCACCGACAAGGTGGTGATGGTTACCGGGGCGGGGGGCTCCATAGGCTCGGAGCTGTGTCGCCAGATCCTGACCTCCGGGCCGCGCGAGCTGGTCCTGCTGGACAACTCCGAGTATGCGCTGTACCGCATCGAACGCGAGCTGCGGGAGATGGGCCAGGCACTGGGCGCCAGCGTGGAGATCATAGCGCTGTTGGGGTCGGTGCAGGATCAACGCCGGCTGGAGACCGTGTATCGCACCTTTGCCGTGCAGACGGTATACCACGCCGCCGCATACAAGCATGTACCCATGGTCGAGTACAACGTGGCGGAGGGGGTGGCCAATAACGTATTCGGCACCTGGTATTCAGCAGAGGCAGCGCGCAAGGCGGGGGTGGAAACCTTTGTTTTGGTGTCTACCGATAAAGCCGTGCGGCCAACCAACATCATGGGCGCCTCCAAGCGCTTCGCAGAGATGGTGTTACAAGGCCTGGCTCAGCGCGACTCCGGAACGCGTTTCTGCATGGTCCGCTTCGGCAATGTGCTGGGCTCCTCTGGCTCGGTCGTGCCGCTGTTTCGTGAGCAGATCGAGGGGGGCGGCCCGGTGACCGTCACCCACCCCGAGGTGTCGCGCTATTTCATGAGTATTCAGGAGGCGGCACAGCTGGTGCTGCAGGCCGGGGCCATGGGAACCGGGGGCGATGTCTTTGTTCTGGATATGGGGGAGCCGGTTCGCATTGTCGATCTTGCCCGCCGCATGATCCGGCTGAGCGGCTACGAAATGCAGCACGACAGCCACGCCCATGACCACATACAGATCGAATTCATTGGCCTGCGACCCGGGGAAAAGTTGCGGGAAGAGCTGTTGCTGGGCAGTAACGTCACCGGGACAGGGCATCCTATGATCATGCGTGCCGAGGAGGAGTGTCTTTCCTATAACCAGATTCATCGCATGCTCACTGAACTCATGCAGCATTGCGATGCGATGGACTGTGCCGGAATCACATCGGTACTGAACGCCGCGGTGAGCGGCTTCAATCTGCACGAAGTGCGCTATGACCATGTCTGGCGCAAACAGGCCATGGCAGGGCGCTCTGTGCTCGCGAAGCCCAAGCAAAAGCCGGCGGCCGTCGGTTTGTCAAACGTTCAGGAACTGTTTCCGGACAAGTCCTGATCGCTGCTGTAAGGAACCAGAATGGATTACGATGTCTTTAACGGCGATGCGGATGGTCTGTGTTCGCTGGTGCAACTGCGTCGGGCGGAGCCCCGTGATGCAACGCTTGTAACGGGTGTAAAACGGGATATAGCCCTGTTGCAGCAGGTGCAGGCGGGGGACGGTGACCGCGTGGCAGTGCTGGACATTTCGCTGGACAAGAATCGCGCCGATCTGCAGCGGCTGTTCAACGCCGGGGCAGAGGTGTTCTACTGCGACCATCACTTTGCCGGCGAAATTCCAGAGAGTACCCGGCTCGACGCTGTCATCAACCCGGCGCCGGATGTGTGCACCAGTCTGCTGGTGAATGGTCGGCTGCAGGGGGCCTATGCGGCCTGGGCCGTAACCGGTGCTTTCGGCGACAATCTGCGCGACTCTGCACAGCGTCTGGCGAAAACGCTGGGCCTGGATAACGCGCAGTTACAGGCTCTGGAGAACCTCGGTATTTACATCAATTACAACGGCTACGGCCCGTCACTGGAAGATCTTCACTTCGCGCCGGCAGATCTGTATCGGCTGCTCGAACGGCACGATGATCCCTTCCAGTTCATGGCGGCTGAGCGCGCGCATTTCGAGCGGCTGGAGACAGGTTATCGGGAGGACATGTCCGCAGCAGCCTCGCTGAAGCCTATCTACCGTGGCGATAGCGCTGCCGTGTTCCTGCTGCCCGATGCCGCTTGGGCGCGTCGTGTCAGCGGGGTCTTTGGCAACGACCTTGCCAATCAGGACCCGGCTCGAGCCCACGCGGTAGTGACGGAGAGAGCTGACGGTGACTACCTGGTCAGCGTGCGGGCGCCGCTGGATAACAAGACGGGTGCGGATGTGCTGTGTCGGGAGTTTCCCACCGGCGGCGGCCGATCGGCGGCGGCGGGAATCAACGCACTGCCGGCAAGCCAGTTACAGGCCTTCGTTGACCGTATTGCGGCCTTCTACGAGTAGGGGTTGCGGGCACCCTTACGCACCCCCCTCGGTGTTCTGGACACCACCTGTAACGGCGATGCGCATGGCCTCCTCGACGCTCAGGTCGACGGCTTCAAGCTGGTTCGCGGGCAGGTAGACCGTATAACCCCCCAGCTGATAACTCATGGGTAGATAGACGCCGACGACCGATTCGTCGACAGCTCCCCGCAGACGCCGGGCGGGTTCGCGCGAGGTGACGAAGCCCAGAAGCCGCATATTATCGCCGACCTTCACAAGGACCACAGAGTCCGCCTGCTGTTTGTTGGCAATGCTGAAAGCACGCAGCACATCCTGAATGGCGCCGTGTACCGACTTCACCAAAGGGATTCGGCTGAGCAGCGCGTCGCTCAGGCGCAGCAGGTGGCGTACCGCGTAGGCATTCACCAGCACTCCAATCACCGTCAGCAGAACCAGCCCGGAGATCACGCCGAGGCCTGCAAAATACCAGTCTGCCGGGAGAACTGCTCTCAGCGCAGTACCGGCCATGGCCTCAATGGTCATCAGCAGCCAGTACACCAGATAGATGGTGAGTGCGACCGGCAAGACAGCGACCAGCCCTTGTAGAGTGAGTGCAGCGAGGCGTTTCATGGCAGCCCTTTAGTGATGTGCAATTGAATAGACGTGTGTAGCGTACACGGTTGCAGTGCTGGCTACACGCCGGGGGTGTCATGCCGCCAGCGCAGCCTCCAGCGCGCTTTGCCAGCCCAGTGCTGCAGCGACAACCTCGAATTCGCTGCCTGGGCGGGCCCGCAGCTGCAGCGCACAGCCTTGCGTCGGGTGTTGCAGGTTCAGTCTGATACAGGCCAGTAACAGCCTGTGGCAGTTGAAGTGCCGTTGAAAAAAACGGTTGTGAATCCCTTTTCCGTGGTTCGCGTCACCGATTATCGGATGGCTTATGTGCTTCAGGTGTCGGCGCAGCTGGTGCCTGCGTCCGGTAATTGGGCGCAGCAGTACCAGGCTATAGCGCGTAGAGGGGTATCGGTCCACGGCTATGGGCAGATCCGCTGTCGCCAGGCGCTGGAACAGGGTGACCGCGTCCTGCGTGCGCGGCTGCAACGGGCCGCCGAACCCCGTCGCCGTGTCGCGGCTTTCGGTCAGGGGATGCTCGATGGTCCCCTGTTCTGGACACCATCCGCGCACGATGGCGATATAGGTTTTGCCTGCGCTGCGATGGGCAAACTGGCCGGCGAGTGCAGCCGCTGCCTCTGGTGTCTGTCCAAACAGCAGAATGCCGGATGTGGGTTTGTCGAGGCGATGGACCGGGTAGACCCTGTGTCCCAGCTGGTCTCGCAGCAATTGCAGGGCGAAGCGGGTTTCGCGGGGATCAATGGGGCTGCGGTGAACCAGTAACCCGGCGGGTTTGTTCACTGCGACGAGGTCTTCGTCGCAGTGCAGTATCTCCAACACCCTCCGGGGGCCGCGTGCTAACTCTTGATGGCACAGCTTTCGCGGGAATTGCCGGCATCGAAATAGGCCTGGAACACCTTGGGCGTGCGACCGCGGCCGGTCCATTCGTGCTTCTTGCCATCAATGACCAGACGGTACTTGGGCGCGACCGTACCGGCCTTGCGGCCTTTGCCAGCCGGTTTGCGGCTGCGGCCTGCCGCTGGCGCCTTTTTCAAATCCTCGGGTTTAAGGCCACTTTCCGCCAGCAGGCTATTCACCTTGCGAATGGTGGCTACGCGGTCTTTCTCCAGTTTTCTTTTTGCCTTGTCTTTTTCTGCGCGCAGCGCCTCATTTAACGAGGCGATCAGCTTTTCGAGCTCTGCCTGGCTAAGCCGGCGGGCCTCTGCCTTGGCTTTTACCTTGGAATTCGCAAATACCGCCAGCGCTGATGGTTTGACTTTCATTTCAATGCTCCTGCCAGTTAATGCCGGAATTATATTCGAAATGGCGCGAGCAAGGCAAAAATCGATTTAAATGATTAAATGCAGCAACGGTTTTTATCCGGGTGTTGCGGAGACTTCAATAGTTTGAGTGCCGCCGGGCTGAATAGCGATCTGGAAGAATATTCGGCGTTCGTTTTAACCCCTTAATCAACCGGTTCTGCAGTACGCGTCGCGGTTATTACCAGCAGCCAGATGACACCTTCATCCCTGATTGCATTTACCTCGTTATCAGAGTAATTCACAATTTCAATTGGCCAGTCGTTAAATTCTTTGTCTGAGGGTGTATATCGTTCCAGCGGCGCATGATTTTCCCGCCACCGTTCGATATTTACATTCTCCCAGTAAGGTGTGGCAAACAATTCACGCACGCGATCAATATCTCCCATGATAAATATTTCATTACCATGGAAATGTATCGGAGCATCGAAATACACCCGGCCTCCGGGTTTTGTGACGCGAGCAATTTCCCTCAGGCAGTCCTCATAGCGTGCAGGTTCCCGCAGGCCACCTGCGCGTTGCCCCCAGTGCTCAATGGATTGAACGCCAAATACACGGTCGAAGGTCGCAGTGGCAAACGGCAGCGCGCTGGCCAGTCCGTGGCCGCCAGTGCCGAGGCGGGCGGGACGCGAGGCAGGTTGTTGCGGGTCAATACCGGTCCAGCGACCGCCATTGCGGACGACCAGGTTACGCGCCAGTTTGAAGCGTCCGAATCCAACCTCCAGCACCTCTTCCCCGACGCAGTCGTGAAAATGCGCCTCCACGGAGGAGACAACGCATTTACGCAGGGGCGTGCCGAAGCGAATGCTGCAGCGCTGCCTGGCTGCGTCAAAGCTTCGGCAACTGGCGCAGGATATCCTGCGCGCATCACCATATTCTTGCCAGTACTGTCCCTGCCATTTTTGGGCGCAGGCGGCAGGGGAAATCGTCGCGCTGTGCAGGCGCTTGAGCAGGGAGTCGCGTTTCGAGTGCATCATTTCGCTCCGGACACAGAGTGTGACAGGGAGCTAGGATAACCAAGATGGCGGCAAAGTATAGGAGGATGTAGGGAGGGCGATAAAAAAGGGGTTGCAATGCTGCAACCCCTTTTTTGTTTCGAATATGGCTCCGCCTGCTGGGCTCGAACCAGCGACCCATTGATTAACAGTCAATTGCTCTACCAACTGAGCTAAGGCGGAATGGTGTCAACCGAGGCCGCGTATGATAATGATGCGCCCCATACAGGTCAACAGCTCGCGAGGTATTTTTCGCAATTCCGCCTGCGTCCGTCTGCGGCTGCAAATCGCCTGCCAGTGGCTCATAATAACCGGTTAGCAACTTATCGGGCCTTTTCTTCATGTCCAAACCGTTCAAAGTGCATTCCAGTTACGCCCCCGCCGGTGATCAGCCCCGGGCCATACGGGAACTTGTGGAAGGTGTGAACGCAGGCCTGGCCTCCCAGACGCTGCTTGGGGTAACAGGTTCCGGTAAAACCTTTACCATGGCCCACGTGGTGGAGCAGTTGCAGCGCCCGACCATCGTCATGGCCCACAACAAGACACTGGCAGCGCAGCTCTACGGCGAGTTCAAGGAATACTTTCCGGATAACGCCGTCGAGTACTTCGTGTCCTACTACGATTATTACCAGCCCGAAGCCTATGTGCCTTCATCGGACACCTTCATCGAGAAAGATGCTTCCGTTAACGAACACATTGAGCAGATGCGCCTGTCGGCGACCAAGGCGCTGATGGAACGTTCGGATTGCCTGGTGGTGGCCACCGTGTCGGCGATCTATGGTCTCGGTGACCCGAAGTCCTATTTCAAGATGGTGCTGCACCTGTCGCGCGGTGAGCTGATTGATCAGCGGCAGGTGCTGCGCCATCTCGCCGAGCTGCAGTACACGCGCAACGATGTCGACTTTCATCGCGGCACATACCGCGTGCGCGGCGACGTAATCGACATCTACCCCGCAGACTCCGAGCGCGAAGCCGTACGCGTGGAGCTGTTTGATGAAGAGATCGACAACCTCTATTTCTTTGACCCGCTGACAGGTGTTGTCGAGCGCAAGGTGCCGCGGGTGACGATTTTTCCAAAGAGCCACTACGTGACCTCACGCGATGTGATGCTGGAAGCCGTCGCGCATATCGAGGCTGAACTGGAGCAGCGCGTGGCGCAGCTCAAGGAGAATGACAAGCTGGTCGAGGCACAGCGCCTGCAGCAGCGAACGCGCTACGATGTCGAGATGATCCGCGAGCTGGGTTACTGCAACGGTGTTGAGAACTATTCGCGCTACCTGTCGGGCCGTGGGCCGGGCGAGCCGCCGCCAACCCTGTTCGAATATTTGCCGCAGAACGCGCTGGTGATTATCGACGAATCCCACGCCACCATCCCGCAGATAGGCGGTATGTATCGCGGTGACCGCTCCCGCAAGGAGACGTTGGTCGAGTACGGCTTTCGCCTTCCCTCCGCGCTGGATAACCGGCCCTTGCGCTTCGAGGAGTGGGAGCGGCTGGTGCCCCAGGCGCTGTTTGTCTCCGCGACACCCGGTCCCTACGAGCAGGAGCATGCAGGGCGCACGGTGGAACAGGTGGTTCGCCCTACAGGTCTCATCGACCCGGAACTGGAGGTGCGCCCCGCAACAACCCAGGTGGACGACTTGTTGCAGGAGATCCACAGCACCGTAGCAAGTGGGGATCGAGTCCTGGTGACCACCCTGACCAAGCGTATGGCGGAGGATCTCACCGAGTACCTCACAGAACACGGTGTCAGGGTTCGTTACCTGCACTCGGACATCGATACGGTAGAGCGGGTGGAGATTATTCGCGACCTGCGTCTGGGTGAGTTTGACGTCCTGGTGGGCATCAACCTGTTGCGTGAAGGCCTGGATATGCCGGAAGTATCGCTGGTGGCAATTCTCGACGCGGACAAAGAAGGGTTTCTCCGTTCGGACCGATCTCTCATTCAGACCATCGGGCGCGCGGCGCGCAATCTCAAGGGGCGAGCCATTCTCTACGCCGACAAGGTGACTGGGTCGATGGAGCGGGCAATGGCGGAAACTGCCCGACGCCGGGAGAAGCAGCTGGCGTATAACGCCGAGCACGGTATTATCCCTGTGGGCGTGAACAAGTCCGTCAAGGACATTATGGAGGGCGCGCGACGCATGCCAACCCGCGGCCGTGCCAAGGGCAACAAGGTGGCCGAGCAGTCGCTGGCGTTCAGCGCCGATATCGCCCGCCTCAGCCCTGCGGCCCTCGCGCGGAAACTGCAGCAGATGGAAGCGCAAATGCAGGAACATGCGCGCAACCTCGAATTTGAGCAGGCCGCAGCGCTGCGCGACCAGCTGGCAGAGGCCCGCCAGCTCGCATTCCTCAGCTGACGGCGTTGTCCTCCCGGGGCAGCAGCAGGGTGAATACGGCGCCGCTGCCGTCGTCGCCTGTCGCGGCGTGTGCGCTGCCGTGGTGGTATTCGGCGATCAGGCGAACCACATACAGCCCCAGCCCCAGGTGCACCGAGTCGGCGCTGCGTGATTCGCGCAGTGAGACCATGGCCTCGAAGAGGCGTCCCTGCATGTCGGAGGGCAGGGCAGGTCCGCTGTTACTGACACTGATGGCCCAGTCGGGTCCCTGTGGTAGCAGGCGCACTGCGATCTCGCTACCACGGGGCGCAAACGACGCGGCGTTGTCGACCAGTTTGTCCAGTGCCTGAACCAGCAGGTCGGCAGAGCCGGTCACCCAGGCACCCGCCGGGGGCACGGAAAGAGTGACAGTGTGGTCGCTGTATACGTTGCGATAGGCGGCACGGAGTGATTCCAGCAGTGGCACCAGATCCAGCCGCGTGACATCGCGCTGGCGCAGGCTTTCTTCCAACCGCGTTGCCTCGGTCATCGCGTCGAGTATTCCACTGAGACGCGACAGGCCCTGGCGTGCGCGTTGTACGTAGACGTCACGCTCGCCAGCCAGTTCGTTGGCGGCCAGATTGTCCAGTGATGACTGTATGACGGCGATGGGGGTGCGCAGCTCGTGAGACAGTTTGCGGCTGAGGGTGCGCAGGTACTCATTGTACTCGTGCAGTTCCTCCAGCAGACGCGCATAGCTTCGCGACAGGTCGCCGATTTCATCGCGCGCGCGGCTGCGCGGAAATCGGGAAAGCTGCACACCTTCGCGGCCAAGGACGCGGCTTGCGGCCCGGCTCAGGCGTCCTATGCGCCACGACAGCACGCTGGCGAACAGCAGCAGACCCAGCGCCGCCGAGGCGAGTGCCAGGGAACTGTAGCCGAGCAGGCGGCTGAACGCCCGATCGGTGAGCGACAGGTACTGCTCGCTGTTCTGCTCCACCACAACCGCGCCGATCACCTGTCCCGCATCGCGCACCGGAGCCGCCCCGGCCAGCAGGTGCCGCCCCGCGCTGTCCGAACGGTACCAGTGCTGGATGGCTGTTCCCTCCAGTGCCGCGGTGATTTCATTCCCGCGCAAATAGCCATTGCTCTGCGGCGGCTCCCTGTCGTCCGTGACCTCTTCAGCCAGTATGCGTCGGTACAGCGCCTGCAGCAGCCAGAAGGTGTCAGCACCGTCGTCGACGCGGTCTTTGGCCGGTGCCAGCGCCTCCGCGAGTAATCGTCCGTGTCGATCAGTGACGCGGAGTCGCTGACCCGGCTGCGCAAATCGCGCCAGATCGGCTTGCAGTGCCTGCGGCGGGTAGATCAGCCAGGGCGGTGCTGTGAGGTCCAGGGGGCCAGTATTACCGGCGGTCCGCCAGCCGCTACTGCGATGCCCGTCGACATCAATGGCGTACACCCCGAGGCGCTGTCCGGTTATCGATAATGGCAGTGCGAGCTCTATTGCATAGCCCTCTCGGGTGTCCTGCCAGAAGCCACGAATCTGCCCGGCATCCACCCCGGGATGGCGCGGGCTGGCGTGCTGGGCGCGCACGCTGCCTGGGGCGGGTGTGGCGATGACATAGTCCTGGCGCCTGTTGTTCAACCAGGTGCGCAGTATCAGCCGATCACCGTTGGGCTCCGGGCTGAGGCCCGGATCGTGGTAGGTGACGGACTCGTCAGTGACCTGCAGCATCAGGTAGAGCGTGCCGTCATAGACTCCCGCACGATAGTTCAGGCTGGGCACGCGGGACTCCAGGCTGCTGTAGTGCCCCTGAATGGACGAGTCCCAGCCATCTTCGTAGCCGTCCAGCAGCGGAGGGCTGTCCAGTAACGGGGCATACAGCGAACCATCGGGATCATCGGCCGTACGCAGCCGTTCGCGGTTGGGATACAGCGCCTCGGGCCGCTCGGCGAGGCTGGCGGCAATTGCGGTAGCGGTCGCGGCGACTGCCTGCGCTTGTCCCTGACGCAGGGCGATCTCCATTTCGCGCAGGAACTGGCAACCGGCCCAGGGCAGGGTCAGCAGCATGAGGCTGACCAGTACGAGTTGTCGACGCAGGTTCACGCGCTAGCTGCCCTGCCAGCGGTAGCCCATGCCGTAGGCGGTTTCGATGCAGTCGAAGTCAGGGTCGAGTGCGGCGAACTTGCGGCGGATGCGTTTGATGTGCGATGTGATCGTGTTGTCGTCCAGCACGACGTTGGCACTGTCCATAAGCTGCTGGCGGTTCTTCACATGCCCGGGATGCCGCGCCAGCGTATGCACCATCCAGAACTCAGTGACGGTCAGGGGTACCGGTGTTCCGCTCCAGTGTGCGGTCATGCGCTCCAGGTTCAGGCTCAGCGCGCCCTGCTCGACGACGTGTTCCTGCAGCTCCGGTGTCCGCAGTGCCTGCACCCGCCTGAACAAGGCAACAATCCGCGCCAGCAGATGAGCCTGACTGATGTTCTTGGTCAGATAATCGTCCGCACCCAGACGCAGCCCGGAAATGACATCCAGCTCACTGTCGCGCGCTGTCAGGAAAACGATAGGCAGGACCGGGCACAGGCTGCGCAGTTCACGACACAGTTCAAAACCACCTTCAATGTCATCCCCCAGTCCCACATCGATGATGGCGAGATCCGGCAGCTGGCGACGGAACGCATCGCTGGCGCTGCGCCGGTCGCCGAACAGCGATACCCGGAAGCCCTGGCGTTGCAACGCATCGCGGTAATTCGCGGCCAGGGCGGCCTCGTCTTCGACAATGGCAATGTGGTGTCGCATGCAGTGTTGTCCGGCGGGAGAGGCTGCCATGGTTCCAGAATCAGGCCGCGCGCTCAAGCGCTGCCACAATTCGTCACAATTCAGCATCAGCCTGCCACAAGGATGCCATCAGATCGACAGCTCCCAGCGTTTCAATAGCGCTGTCCAACACAGAGGGAGAGGTTACGATGGCCATGCATTTGTTGAATCGGGGCAGCACAGCGGGTGTTCTGTTGCGGGTCTGTTTTCGGTTTCTGCCGCAATGTCTGGCGGCGTTGCTGTGCCTGCTGGTGTTGAGCGCGGGCATGGCACGAGCGAACATTGACGAGGCCCCCGGCTCGGGCCAGCTCCTGCTCCAGCGCCCGGGTTTGCCTCCTGCGCCGGCGCTGCTCCAGCACAGCCGCTTCGACGTGCAGGTGTCGGGCATGGTCGCGGTGGTGCGGCTGGAACAGACTTTCGAGAATACCAGCGCGGATTGGGTGGAAGGGGTATATGTTTTTCCGCTGCCGGGAGACGCGGCGGTACGCGCCATGGAAATGCGTGCGGGTGACCGCCGAATCGTTGGCCGGGTGCGAGAGCGGCAGGAGGCGCAGGCCATTTATCGGCATGCGGCCAGCAGCGGGCGCAAGGCCAGCCTGGTTTCACAGCAGCGGCCCAACCTGTTCCAGAATCGCATAGCAAATGTGGCTCCCGGCGAGACGGTCACTGTGGTACTGGAGTTCGTGCAGCCAGTTGAATTCACCGACAGCGTATTCAGCCTGCGACTCCCCATGACATTGACGCCGCGCTACATCCCCGGTGTGTCTCTGCCACTGGAACGCGGGGAGCGGGCGACGCCGGACTACCTGAGCTGGCACTCGGCCACGGACCAGGTGCCTGATGCGCCACTGATATCGGCCTGGCAACACCCCGTGGAGGGCTCCGATGCCCTCCCGCTGAACCCGGTCTCAATTTCTGTCGGGCTCGATGCGGGCTTGCCGCTAGCCCGTGTCGATACGCCCAGCCACGCCATGCGCTTGTCCCGCGAGGGAAGCCGCTATGCGCTGCAGCTGGCGCGTGGCCCCAGCGAGATGGACCGGGATTTTGTCCTGCGTTGGACGCCCGCCACCGGCAGCGAACCCAGGGCGGCCTTGTTCACGGAAGCTGTGGGCGGGGACCACTACGGTATGTTGCTGGTGGTGCCGCCCGGATTAAAGCAGGCTGCTGCCGCGCCCCCGCGTGAACTGGTGTTTGTGGTGGACACCTCCGGCTCGATGGGCGGTCTGCCTCTGCAGCAGGCGCGCCAGAGCCTCGCCGCCGCGCTGGATGGACTGCGCCCCACCGATCACTTCAATATCATCGCCTTTGATCACGGCTACCGATCCCTGTTTCAGGAGGCACGTGCGGCGTCTGCAGACGCTCTGCAACGGGCGCGCCGTTTTGTCGGCAGGCTGGAGGCAGGGGGCGGTACCGAAATGCTGCCACCATTGCAGCATGCGCTCGGCCAGGGGCTGGACAGCAACGGTGTGCGGCTGCGTCAGGTTGTCTTCCTTACCGATGGCGCAGTGGGGAATGAGCAGGCCATTATCGACATGATCGCAGCGCGGCTGGGCTCCTCCCGGTTGTTTACTGTGGGTATCGGGTCTGCGCCGAATAGCTGGTTCCTGCGCAAGGCCGCGGAGCTGGGTCGTGGCCGTCACCTGCATGTGGGCGAGTTGAGTGAGATCAGCGCGCAGATGGACGCGCTGGTGGGTTATCTGTCCGCGCCATTGTTGACCGACGTGCGGGTAGACTGGCCGCAGGCGGTTGTGGACGCGGGTGGCCCGGTGCCGGACCTGTACGCGGGAGCACCGCTGGTGCGCAGTGTGCGCTTCAATACGCCCCCGCAGGGGGGCGTGATCCGGGTGACGGGGACTCTGGCCGGTCAGCCCTGGCAACAGGAGCTGACGTTGGACGGGCAGACACAGTCAGCCGCTCCCGGTGTCGGCAGCCTTTGGGCGCGCTCACGTATACAGGCGCTGCTGGACGAGCGCTTCACCGGTACCAGGGAGGAGGTGATCAGGGCCAATGTCCTCGCGGTCGCCTTGCAGCATCAGTTGCTGAGCCCTTACACCAGCTTTATCGCCGTAGAGGAACATGCGCAACGGCCCGCCGATGTGCCGCTGAAACCCGACGCCGTGCGTAATACGCGTCCCCGTGGCCAGGACCCCCAGGGCTTTGCTTATCCGCAAACCGCAACTACCGCCGCGGCCAAGCTGTTCATTGCCTGCCTCTTGCTGTTCTTCGCCCTGCTGGTCTGGGTGATGCGTGGACCGGAGCTCGACCATGTGCCTGATGACGCTGCCAAGTAGGCGCCGGCGCCGAGTACTCCTGTGGCTGGTTCTGCTGCTGGCAGCCTGGCAGCTCGCCGGAGCCGGGTGGATACACGCCAAGGCGATGCTCGCCCAGCACCTGTTGGCTCGTGCCTGGGAGGATACCCGTGAGGACGGCAGGCCGCACAAGCCCTGGCCCTGGGCAGACACCTGGCCTGCAGCGCGCCTGGAGGCACCGGCATTGGGCGCTGATTACCATGTGCTGGCCGGTACCACCGGTCAGGCGCTGGCATTTGGTCCGGGGCTGCATGAAGTCTTTAATGGGTCAGCGGGGCGCTGGACTGTCATCGCCGGGCATCGCGATACTCACTTCCGCTTCCTGCAGGCGCTGCAACCCGGTATGACCCTGCGGCTGGAGGAACTCGCGGGGCCCGTTCGGCACTTTCGGGTGGTTTCTGTCCGTGTTGTGGACAGCCGTGTGGAGACGCTGCAGCCGCCCGCGTCGGGCGCTGACGGCCTGCTGCTGGTGACCTGCTACCCCTTTGACAGCTGGCAGCCCAATGGGCCTCTGCGCTATGTTGTTGAGGCGCGCCTAGTCCAGTAGCTCGCCGACCTGCTCGGGGCGCAGGGGATGACTGAAATAGTAGCCCTGGCCCTGTATGCCGTGTTGATGGCGAATGAAATCGGCCTGCTCCGCATTTTCGATGCCCTTGGCGACGACTTTCATGCCCAGCGCCCGGCCCATGGCAATCACGGTATTGGCAATGATGGCCTGCTCCGGGTCGCCCGGCACATCGTGCATGAAAGCCGCGTCAATTTTTAGCGTTGTGACGGGCAGTGCGCGCAGATACTCGAGGGCGGCGTAGCCTGACCCAAAGTCATCGACAGCGACATCGACGCCCAGCGCTATCAAAGCCTTCAGGCAATCCTTCGCCGCCGGCCGCTCACCCAGCAGGGCCAGCTCCTTGATTTCGATCTGCAGGTGGTGGGCGGGAATGGCATAGTCGCGAAGGAAGCTGCCCACCGCATCTGGCAGGCTTTCGTCGGTGAGTGAATGAATGCTCAGATTTACGCTGACCACCCCCGGATCGTGCCCCTCGTCCAACCAGCGGTGCAATTGCCGACACGCCGACTCAAGCGACCAGCGATCCAGGCGGCGGGCCAGCCCTGCCTGCTCAGCCAGCGTGATAAAGCGCTGGGGCCCGAGGCTGTCGCGCCCCGGTCGAGGCCAGCGAGCCAGCGCCTCCACACCGACGGTGCGTCCCGTTTCGCAATCGAACTGGGGTTGGTACAGCTGCGTCAGGCTGTTGTCTTCCAGTGCAGAGCGCAGGGCTTCAATCAGCTCAAGGTGCTCCATTGCCGCGCGGGTCATGTCTGCCGTGTAGAAGCGCCAGTCATTGCGGCCCTGTTGCTTGGCCCGGTACATGGCAGTGTCGGCATAACTGAGCAGGCGGGAGGCGTTGTCGGCGTCATCCGGGAAAATGCTGATACCGATACTGCAGCTGATCACCACTTCCGTGCCTTGCAGGTCGAAGGGGGTGCACATGTCGTTCATCAGTTTCCGGGCAACGCCCGAGGCGCTGTCAATGCTTTCCAGATCGTCCAGTACGACCACGAATTCGTCGCCGCCAACACGTGCCAGGGTGTCACTCTCACGCAGCGTATTTTGCAGGCGCCGGGATGCCAGCTGCAGCAGCAGGTCACCCGCGGCGTGCCCGAGTGTGTCATTGACATCCTTGAACCGGTCGAGGTCGATGAACATCACGCCCATACGCTGCTGGTTGCGCCTGGCAGAGCGCACACTCTGCTCCAGCAGCTTGTCGAGCAGCGCACGGTTGGCGAGCCCGGTCAGGGCGTCGTAGTGGGCCATGGACTCCAATTGTTTCCGTGCTTCATGCAGCTCGCTGAAGTCGCGCACGACACACACGGCCTGCTGATGGTCGCGCAGCGCGCTGATGCGCGCCTCGAACCAGGCCTCCGCACCGTGAACGGAGAGCTGGTATTCGAAGGAGACCACTTCATCGGTTTGCGCTGCTTCGCTGAGGGCCTGCACGAACTGCGCCGCTACAGCTGCGGGCAGTACCTCCTTCACGTGGTGGCCGAGGAACGCCTCTGGCGGTACGTACAGTTGATCCTGCTGGCGGCCGCGGAAATCCTTGATAACCCCGTCCATGTCCAAGAGAAAATAGAGATCCGGCATGGCCTCAAACAGGGCGCTGAGGAAGTCAGTCTGCAGATACTGCTGGGGGATCTGCGAAGGATTCACGGCAGTGGACGGCCGGGCAGAGGTGCAGCTGACTGCCTGAAGGTCCGGCGTGGTTGGCCGGATAGTATACTGAGCGCTCTGGTTCCCTGCATGGTGCCGCTCTCGAAGTGGGTGCACGCCGGAGTCACTATAGAACACGTGGCGCTGATTTACTGCACACGCTGCGCTTTACAATCGCCAGCAGCCTGTGCTGGCTGCGCACGCGCTCGCCGGGCAGGCTGTATTCTGTGACCTGTCGCGCTGCCTGTGTTATGATTCGCGGCCCGAATTTCGGCGAAATGGGGCTGCACGAACCCTGATCTCCAGCTTTTGATTGTAGCCCGCTCACGTGGCCTTTAGTAGGGGTCACCACTGACACCAAGGAAAACGCATGCTTTCTATTACCCTCCCCGACGGCAGCCAGCGCCAGTTCGACACACCCGTCTCGGTTCACGATGTTGCCAGCGCAATTGGCCCGGGCCTGGCCAAGGCTGCGCTGGCGGGTGTTGTGGACGGGCATCCGGTGGATACCAGTCACGTCATTGACCGCGATGTCAGCCTGGCGATTATCACGGAGCGCGATGAGGCGGGCCTGGAGGTGATACGGCATTCCACTGCGCACCTGCTGGCCATGGCGGTGCAGGAACTGTTTCCGGGCACCCAGGTGACCATTGGCCCCGTGATCGATGATGGCTTTTACTACGATTTTGCCAGCGGTCACCACTTTACCCCGGAAGACCTCGAGAAGATCGAGCAGCGCATGGAGCAGATCGTCGCCGATGACCTGCCGGTCGAGCGGCTGGTCATGAGTCGCGAGCGCGCTATTGAGCTGTTCCGCAACATGGGTGAGCACTATAAAGTACAGATTATCGAAAGCCTGCCGGCAGGAGAGGAGCTGTCCATTTACCAGCAGGGCCCTTGGATGGACCTGTGCCGTGGGCCGCACGTGCCCAGCACCGGCAAGCTCAAGGCATTCAAGCTGACCAAGGTGGCGGGCGCATATTGGCGCGGCGACTCCAACAACGAGATGTTGCAGCGTATTTACGGCACTGCATGGGCCAACAAGAAGCAGCTCAAGGAATACCTCACCCGCATCGAGGAAGCGGAAAAACGCGATCACCGCAAAATCGGCAAGAAGCTGGACCTGTTCCACACGCAGGAGGAAGCGCCGGGTATGGTTTTCTGGCATCCGGACGGCTGGACGCTGTATCAGGCGATTGAGCAGTACATGCGGCAGGCGCAGCGCGCGCACGGCTATCAGGAGATCCGTACGCCACAGTTGGTGGATATGTCGCTTTGGGAGCGTTCCGGGCATGCCGATAAATTTGGCGATGACATGTTCATGCTGCAGGCGGAAGATCGCCAGTTCGCGGTCAAGCCAATGAACTGCCCCTGTCACGTACAGGTGTTCAACCAGGGTTTGAAATCCTACCGAGACCTGCCGCTCAGGCTGGCCGAATTCGGCAGCTGCCACCGCAATGAGCCCTCTGGCTCCCTGCACGGCATCATGCGCGTGCGCGGATTCACCCAGGACGATGCGCACATCTTCTGCACCGAAGAGCAGATCCAGCCCGAGGTGGCAGCGTTCATCGACTTCCTGCACGCTGTGTACGCGGATTTCGGTTTCAGCGAAGTTATCTACCGGCTATCTACCCGGCCGGAGCAGCGCGTGGGTTCCGATGCGGATTGGGATCGTGCCGAGAAGGCTTTGGCCGACGCCCTTGATGCACACGCACTGCCCTGGCAGGAGTTGCCCGGTGAGGGGGCCTTTTACGGGCCCAAGATCGAGTTTTCACTGAAGGACTGCATTGGACGGGTCTGGCAACTCGGCACTATTCAGGTCGATTTCTCCATGCCGGGCCGTTTGGGCGCGCAATATGTCGCTGAGGACGGCTCGCGGCAGGTGCCCGTGATGTTGCACCGCGCGATCCTCGGGTCGTTCGAGCGGTTTATCGGTATTCTCATAGAGCACTACGAGGGTGTATTCCCCACCTGGCTGGCGCCCACCCAGGCGGTTGTGCTGAATATCACGGATAAACAGTCCGATTATGTCCGTTTTGTGGAAGATTCCTTGAAAAACAAGGGCTTTCGGGTTCAATCGGACTTGAGAAATGAGAAGATCGGCTTTAAAATCCGCGAGCACACTCTCCGTAAGGTGCCTTACCTGTTGGTGGTAGGGGACAAAGAGGTGGAAACACAGACTGTGGCCGTGAGGGCTCGTCGTGGTGAAGACCTGGGTTCAATGAGCCTGGAAGCGCTGCAAGCGCTGATCGCCAACGATGTAGCGCGTCGCGGCCGTATTGTATTGGAGAATCAGCATTAAGAAAGACATGGGAAAGGGCGCCTCCAAAAAAGCCCTGATAAATGACCAGATTACTGTCAGCCCCGTCCGCCTGATTGGCCCGGACGGTGAGCAAGTGGGTATTGTGCCCCTTAAAGAGGCTCTGGCCGTCGCGGAAGGCGCCGGTGAAGACCTCGTGCTGATTGCCGATTCCGATCCACCTGTCTGCAAGGTGATGGATTACGGCAAGCATATCTTCGAAGCGAAGAAGCAGAAGAACCTGCAGAAAAAGAAGCAGAA
>CEOG01108602.1_pt1 | contig 21840 bp, 16 predicted proteins | sample 530301 | NCBI WGS metagenome assembly CEOG01 (sample SAMEA2619903, study PRJEB7988) | marine metagenome | biome: marine biome (ENVO:00000447); feature: surface water layer (ENVO:00002042); material: "saline water (ENVO:00002010), including plankton (ENVO:xxxxxxxx)" | depth 5 m | reverse complement strand
CACATTGGTCGCACCGGGATCAAAACCACTACCCAGCAATGCTGTTAAGCCCGCTTCTTTAAATTTATCCTGATAAGCCCATTGCCATTTGTATTCAAACTTGGCTGTATCCAGTGGTTCATAGTTAGCCGTATCCAGATAATCCACCCCGGCTGCCAGACAGGCATCCATAATGGTCAAATCCTGATACGGCAAGGCCACATTAATCACTAAATCGGGTTTCTCTTGTTCCAATAACGTGGTCAATTCAGCGACATTATCCGCATCAACCTTCGCTGTTTTGATAGGTCGGTCTAACTGGGCTGCGATCGCTTTGCATTTTTCTTCTGTTCGGCTTGCCAATACAATTTCAGAGAATACTTCTGGTAACTGTGCACATTTATGTGTGACTACGCCACCGACACCGCCGGCACCAATAATCAGGACTTTAGACATTGCTGAATTCCTTTAACTCGTCTCAATTAACGTTCAAAAAAAGTATAGCCATGCATACTTTCTTTAAAAGCATGCAACATTTTTTGGCGCATAGGCACCGAAATACGTCCGTCTCGCACAGCTTCTTCAGCGATACGCCGGAATTGTTCTAACATGTGTTTAGGGTCGTACTCAACATAACTCAGTACATCGGCAATACTGTCGCCGTGGAACTCGCGGCGGAAATCAAAGCCGCCTTCTTCGTTGATATGCACACTGACGACATTGGTATCGCCAAACAGATTGTGCAAATCGCCTAGCGTTTCCTGATAAGCACCAACAAGGAAAACACTTAAGTAATATTCTTCACCGTCTTTAAGCTCATGCAATGGCAAGGTTTTCTTCACGCCCGTTGGTGAAATAAAGTTATCAATCTTACCGTCACAATCACAGGTCATGTCTGCCAACACGGCGTCTCTGACGGGGGCTTCATTTAAGCGATGTATGGGCATAATCGGGAATAACTGATCGATGGCCCAGATATCCGGCAAGGACTGGAACAAACTGAAGTTACCATAATAAATATCAGATAAAAGTTCTGGTAAGGCTTCCAGCTCCTGAGACACACGTCTTGCCTGTGGCAGCAAATTCGAAATCTTTTCAAGAATGGCCAATGCCAGATTTTCAGCCAAAGCACGTTCACGAATGGTCCCTTGACCATGATGAAATAACTCACGCATTTCATCACGGTAATACAAAGAGTCGTTATAGCACTCTTGTAAATTTTCCGGACTCACATAGTCAAGCACACTGAATAAGTTAATGATGTGATCGTGACTGTCTTCTGGCGCTTCAGCTGGGAGCGGTTCCGCTTTGTGCTCTCGCACTTCCAATACATTAAAAAGCAGCATCGATGAGTACGCCACCAACGCACGACCAGACTCAGAAATAATGACCGGATGCGGAATATCGAGTGGGTCCAGGCTTTCCTGTAAAGCTTCAACGATGTTGTAGCAATATTCATCCAGACCATAGTTCATGCTGTGTGTGCTGTTACTTCTGGCCCCTTCATAGTCAACAGCCAGACCACCGCCCATATCGATGTAGCCCATTGGGGCACCTTCTTCGATTAGGCCCGCGTAAAACCGACATGCTTCCATAACACCGGTACGGATATTACGAATGTTAGGGATTTGAGAACCGAGATGGCTGTGCAATAACTGCAAGCAATGCAGCATATTCGCTTGCTTGAGTTTATCAACCACACCTAATAAAGCACTGGTGGATAAACCAAAGATAGATCGATCACCACTGTCTTCATTCCAGTGACCTTCCACCATAGAAGCCAAACGAATGCGAACCCCAATCAGAGGGTCAATCCCCAGAGCACGACTACGCTCAAGGATAATATCCAGCTCCATCGCCGTTTCCAAAACAAAGAAACACTTGATCCCCATTTGACGGGCATACAAACCAAGCTCAATGAACTCTTCGTCTTTATAACCATTACAGACAATCAGACTGTCGTGATCACGTAGCTGTGACAAGGCGATAATTAATTCAGCCTTACTGCCGGCCTCCAGACCATGATGATAACGGCTACCGTAATCCGCAATCTCTTCAATGACGTGACATTGCTGATTCACCTTGATTGGAAATACGCCACGGTAATGATTTTTATAATCTGCTTCTTCTATTGCACGTGAAAAGGCTTCATTAAGCTGAGTAATACGCTGATCGAGCAGATTTTCAATGCGTAAAACGGCCGGCATATCCAGCCCACGTTCACGCATGCCATTGACGATATCGATGATGGGCACTTGTATGGTTTTCTCACCAAACTGCACGCTGACAACCGCATTGCCATCTTCAGACACATCAAAATAGTCACTTCCCCAGTCCCTGACTCCATATAAACGAGCACTATGTTCAGCACTCCATTCAGTACTTAAATCCAGCTCGTTATCGATAGTAGGAAAAGGCGTTTTCTGCATTGACGATTATTCCCGTCTTGGTTAGTTAAAGGGCGCGATTTTCACTAGTTTGCAATGAAAAAGCAAAGAATTATTTCAATTATTACATTGGCGAGATGACATCAAAGTGACACCTGCTCAAATTATCGGTAATTCATCAGGCACTGCGGTATCTGTTGCTGGATCCAAATCCGTATGAAAAGCCAGCACACTATCAGCCACTTCGTCCGGTTTGTTAAACCTTGCGATATGAAACAAGGCCTCTCCCTCATTCACTAGTGGAATATTGGTACGGCCGATGACGATACCTGAACTGCTCGCCAGCACCTCTGTTTCAGAATCCCCTTTACCATAGGGAGCAGCCACCATGCCTAGTAAATCTCCTTTGTTCACACTGGCGCCCATGGGCACCAGCATTCTGAAGATGCCACTTTCCGGCGCTCTGACCCAAACACTGCTTCGAGCGACAAATGGCTCGTGTTGACGTTTTTTGTGTCGAGTCGTTGCCAACATACCAATGTGACGCATCACAGCCAAGACGCCTTTCACACCAGCCCTGATTGCCATTTCATTAAATCGTAAAGCTTCACCAGCTTCATACACAATTACTGGCACATCATATGAAGCGGCCGCATAACGTAGTGACCCCTGAATCAGACTCGAGTTCACTACCACAGGCGCATCAAAAGCATGAGCCATCATTTCTACGTCAGGATTGGATAAGTCAGCTCGTATCTGAGGTAAATTATCGCGATGAATGGCAGCGGTATGGAGATCGATACCATGCGTACACTGACTGACGACTTCTTTCATAAATGAGTCAGCTAATCGGGCAGCCAGCGAGCCTTCATCTGAACCAGGAAAACAGCGATTCAGATCGCGTCTGTCTGGTAAGTAACGGGATTGATTGAGAAAGCCATACACATTAACCACGGGAATCGCGATGATGGTGCCTTTCAGACCTTTTAAACTCTTACTTTTCACCAACCTGCGAATAATTTCAACGCCATTGATTTCGTCACCATGCACGGCGGCTGATACAAACAGAATCGGGCCTTTGCGACGCCCACGTATGACGTGCACAGGCATGCTCAACGCAGTCTGCATATAAAGGTCAGGCAAAGGCACATCGATAATCTTACTTTGCCCTAATCTGACTTCCTCGCCAGCCAGAACTAAAACGTCAGACATGCGCTTAGCCTCGACCCCGGGTTTTTGTTTTACCAGAACGGGCATTTCTCTCGATAAAATCGATGATCATGCTGGCAATATCTTTACCGGTTGCGTTCTCAATACCTTCCAGTCCCGGTGATGAATTCACTTCCATCACAACCGGACCGTGATTTGAACGCAGTAAATCGACACCACAGACATTCAAGCCCATAGTTTTCGCAGCACGCACAGCCGTGGCTCGCTCTAAGGGTGAAATACGGATCAAGTTAGCACTACCACCACGATGCAGATTAGAACGAAATTCGCCTTCTTTTCCCTGACGTTTCATTGATGCAACGACTTTATCACCGACCACAAAACAGCGAATATCGGCACCGCCAGCTTCTTTGATAAATTCCTGCACCAGGATATTGGCTTTCATGCCCATGAAGGCTTCAATAACACTTTCCGCGGCTTTTTCAGTTTCGGCCAGTACCACACCAATACCTTGTGTCCCCTCCAGCAACTTAATCACCAACGGCGCGCCACCGACCATTTTTATTAAGTCGTCTACATCATCCGGACGATGCGCAAAGCCTGTCACAGGCAAACCAATGCCTTTTCTGGATAATAATTGAAGCGCGCGCAATTTATCTCGTGAGCGGCTGATAGCCACTGACTCATTAAGCGGATAAACATTCATCATTTCAAATTGACGAAGCACCGCTGTGCCATAAAAAGTGACGGATGCACCAATTCGTGGAATGACAGCATCATAACCTGTCAGAATTTCCCCTTTGTAATGCACTTCAGGTTTTAGCGAGGTAATGTTCATGTAGCATCGAAGTACGTCCAATACATGTACTTCATGACCTCGCGCCTCTGCTGCCTCAACCAGTCTACGCGTTGAATATAACTTGGGGTTACGAGAAAGAACGGCGATTTTCATCAGCTTTCTCCATCAAAAAATTCTTTAACAGGCTGTTCATCATGCTCCTGAACACTTTGGCCAGTCATAAATGACATGGCAGGATTGACAATAAGATTGCCGGCGGTCATAGCGGTTCGACCCAACAGCATTCTAAACAGCATATTATCGCGGTTTGTCAGAGTGACTTCTATAGGCCATTGTTGATTGCCCAGAGATACCTCAGTCTGAATCACATAACGTTTTTCAGTATGCCCTCCAGAATCCGTCACATTGCGCTGATCAATGACTATCGCTTCACACCATTTAATAGTGTCAGTATCACCTTGATTAGGATGAACGCCAAATCGCACCCACAGTTGCTGCTCTTGCTCAAATTCTTCTACTGAGAAGGCGTGGATGGCAGACGTTCTGGCCCCCGTGTCCACTTTCGCTTTAATTCGATTCAAACCAAGTTGAGGTAAACTAAGCCACTCTCGCCAACCTACAATGATAGGGTCGTTGGCGATAGGTTCGTTTTTATCTTCTGTCATCAGATATCAGCCGTTTGTTTTGCTAGGATTAATGATAGCACTGGGCAGAATGCGTCAACGATTCTGATAAAGCAGACGGTTCATTGTGGTAATAGCGCTGACCTTGATCTCTTTAGGGCAAACACGCTCACATTCTCGATAGTTACTACAACTACCAAAACCTTCTTCTTCCATTGCGTGCAATAATTTTGCGGGACGTTGTTTGTCCATTTGTCCTTGAGGCAAAACCGACAAATGTGCAATTTTTGCTGCTACAAATAATGTAGCTGAGGCATTTGGACAGACTGCGACACAAGCACCACAGCCAATGCAGGTAGCTGCATCAAATGCCTCATCGGCAACGTGCTTCTCTATCGGTAAAGTATTCGCTTCACAGGCCGAACCTGTCCGGATAGGAATATAACCGCCAGCCTGAATAATACGATCAAAGGCACTTCTATCGACGATGAGATCTTTGATAATGGGGAAAGCAGTGGCTCGCCAGGGCTCAATCCACAGTTCTTTTTCATCTTTGTAATCCCGCATGTATTGCTGACAGGTTGTTGTTGCCTGTTGTTTACCATGCGATGTGCCATTGATAACAAGATTGCAGGATCCACAAATCCCTTCCCTGCAATCAAAGTCGAATGCCACCGGATCTTCACCTTGTAGTGTCAGCTTATCATTTAGTGCATCCATCATTTCCAGAAACGAGGAGTCTTCACTCGCCTCAATTTCATACGATTTGAAATCACCCTTTTTATCGGGTCCGGATTGTCGCCAGATATTCAGTTTAAAAATCATTGGTAATTTCTTATGCTGGGTCGAACAAAATCAAAATGCAGATATTCACGATAAAGCGTTGGGTGACTGACATCACCACTATACTGCCATGCCGCCACGTAGGAATAATCCATATCGTTTCGTTTGGCCTCACCCTCCTCTGTAAGGTGTTCTTCACGTGCATGGCAGCCACAAGATTCTTCCCTGTCCAGCGCATCAATACACATCAATTCCGTCAATTCAAAAAAGTCGGCCACACGACCTGCACGCTCTAACGTTTGGTTTAATCCCTCTTCCGAGCCTGATATTTTAACTTTTTGCCAGAATTGCTGACGCAGAGCTTGTATGTCTTTAATCGCTTCTTCAAGTGAAGACTTGGTTCGCGCCATGCCACAGGCATGCCAGAGAATCTGACCAAGTTGCCGATGAAATTCATCAGGCGTGATTGATGGTTCCGGCGCATTCATCAAACGGTTGATACGAGTTTTGGCTGACGCCATCGCTTCATCAATCTGACTGGAATACTGCTCTGCCTTGATGGGTTTCTGTTTCGCTAAAAAATCCGCTACCGTGGTCGGCAAAATAAAATAACCATCCGCCAGCCCCTGCATCAGTGCACTTGCGCCCAACCTGTTCGCACCGTGATCTGAGAAATTCGCTTCGCCACCGGCAAACAAGCCATTAATCGTTGTCATTAAGTTATAGTCCACCCACAACCCCCCCATGGTGTAATGCACAGCGGGATAGATTCGCATAGGGGTTTCATAAGGGTTCTCAGCAGTTATACGCTGATACATTTCAAACAGGTTGCCGTACTTTTCTTCGACGGCAGCTAATCCCTGCTTTTTGATAGCCTGAGCAAAATCAAGATAGACGCCCAGTTTTTTCCCTTCAATTTCAAAGCCGACCCCACGGCCTTCATCGCAGATTAACTTCACTGCTCGAGAGGCAATATCCCGTGGCACCAAATTACCAAACGACGGATACATTCGTTCGAGAAAGTAATCGCGATCCTCTTCAGGAATATCTTCTGGCCGTTTATCACAATCCGCTTTGTTTTTTGGTGCCCACACACGACCATCATTGCGTAGCGATTCACTCATCAATGTCAGTTTGGACTGTAACTCACCATGTTGTGGAATACAGGTAGGATGAATCTGGGTAAAGCAAGGATTAGCGAACAAAGCGCCTTTTTTGTGGGCTCGCCAAATCGCAGAGGTGTTACAACCTTTGGCATTAGTAGATAAATAAAAAGCATTACTGTAGCCACCGGTACAGAGCACCACACAATCAGCAAGATGACTTTCCAATTCACCTGTCACTAAATCACGGGTCACAATACCGATAGCCCTGTCACCATCCATTATGAGCTCTTGCATTTCACAGCGTGAACGGTGAGTAATCGTTCCTTCTGCAATCTGTCTACTCATCGCCTGATAAGCACCGAGTAAGAGCTGCTGACCCGTTTGTCCTCTGGCATAGAATGTTCGCGAGACCTGAGCGCCACCAAAGGAACGATTGGCTAAATACCCCGAATATTCACGTGCAAACGGCACGCCTTGAGCCACGGCTTGATCAATGATCGCCGTGCTCAATTCGGCTAGACGAAAAACATTGGATTCTCTGGCTCTGAAGTCGCCGCCTTTAATGGTGTCGTAGAACAGACGCCAGACACTGTCGCCATCATTCTGATAATTTTTGGCCGCATTAATACCACCCTGAGCAGCAATACTATGAGCACGACGCGGGCTATCCTGAAAACAAAAGGTTTTTACATTAAAACCCATTTCGCCTAATGAGGCAGAAGCAGAAGCCCCAGCCAATCCCGTTCCAACCACGATGACTGTATATTTTTTGCGGTTGGCCGGACTGACAACGCGAGAGTTATATTTATGTTGCTTCCATCTGTCCTGTAATGGCCCTTTGGGTGCATGACTATCTAATTCAAACTCATTCATCACACTAACCACACATAAACAGGAATAGAAACAAAACCCAGTGCCAACACAGCCACTGCCGAATGAATAGCAATATGGTGCATTTTGGATGAAATCCCTAAGGTTTGAAGAACATTAATCAATGAATGCTGTAAATGCATCGTTAATATAAACACGCCCATCAGATAAAACAGTGTGATGAATGGAGAGCTGAACCAGTCGAGCAAAGACGCTCTGACATCAAATGGATTCACATACAAAGACTGCAGAATATGAACGATAATAAATAGGAATAAGAGGATAATGCTTAAGGTCACCAGGGAAGCGGGTATATGAAACTTATCGTGTTTTTTATAACTAACCTGTCTGGCATGACTGTTTTTACGGCGTATATTGACTGCTGCCCGAACATGAACCCACAAACAAATCAATACGATGGCTAACACTGGCCAACGTATCCAGGCTGAATTATAAATCTGATAAAACTGGTTAAAGCTATCACCAAAAAAGAAACTGAGATTGGACAACATATGAAACAGGAGATAAACGCTTAATACCGTTCCTGCAATGGTCATGGTGCGTTTTTGTATCTGTAATAACGTCATGCTCAGCTTTCCATATCCAGTCTGGCATCCTTGCTGTCAGGTCGCGGTTTCAGGTTTTCTTTTTCAATGGTTCGGATACAGCTATTCCAACGTAGTGTAGCCTCATCATTATGTTCGGGACGTATTTTTTCCGCCTTCTGATAAAACTGTAGCGCTTCGATAAAATAATCATAAGCAAACACTCTGGCCATACTTTGAGTCAGCATAAACCTGGCGCGGCGCTCATGAAGGAGCCCCGTGTAATAAAACTGTTGATAGCGACTTTGTAACTTTTCAATGGCTTCTTCAATCGACTTTACTTGCGTCTTTTTACCGGCATGATGTAGCTGGTCACTTAAGGCCAGTATGTAGAGCACGATGGCTTTTTGGTTATCAGGCTCGATATGCAAAATATCCAGACAAATACTTTCGGCAATCTCAGGCTCAGCAAGTGAACGATATTGGCGTGCTTTTTCCAGTGCCAGCTCAACCGAATCAGCATGAATATTATGTAGATGAAGATCCATTAATTACCCCGAAATGGCAGACGTAACACAAGCAGTGTTAACTCCAATCTAATGCAAAGACTGATGCATTTCAATATTACGATGAAACAGCGAGAGAAAGCGGATGTTTACATGGTGTAAACACCCTAATTCTGGTATCTTTTATGGCTTTTATCACGGTTAATTTCGGTTCACTCATGCAAAGAAAAATTCTGGTCACCAGCGCTCTTCCCTACGCCAATGGTTCAATTCATCTGGGCCACATGGTGGAATACATCCAAACTGACGTCTGGGTTCGTTTCCAGAAAATGCGTGGCAATCAATGTTATTACGTCTGCGCAGATGATGCGCATGGCACACCGATTATGCTGCGTGCACAAAATGAAGGTATTTCGCCTGAACAGCTGATTAGCGATGTCAGTAAAGAGCACCAGGCTGACTTTTCTGAGTTCAATATTGGTTTTGATAACTTTCATAGTACCCACAGTGACGAAAACCGAGCCTTAGCCAGTCAGATTTATTTAGCTAACCGAGATGCGGGTCATATTGAAGCCAGAACCATTAGCCAAGCCTACGATCCAGAAAAAGAAATGTTCTTACCCGATCGGTTTATTCGAGGCGAATGCCCAAAATGTGGTGCAGCGGATCAATATGGTGATAACTGTGAAGTCTGTGGTGCCACTTATGAACCCACTGAACTCAAAAATCCGGTGTCTGCTGTATCAGGTGCCACCCCTATTACCAAAGAATCAGAACACTATTTTTTCAAACTCGGTAACTTTGAAAAAACACTAAAAGAATGGACTAATAGCGACCATCTACAGCCTGAAGTCACACGTAAACTCAGCGAATGGTTTGATAGTGGTTTGCAAGACTGGGACATTTCACGTGATGCCCCCTACTTCGGTTTTGAAATTCCAGATACGGATAATAAATTCTTTTACGTATGGATGGATGCACCGATTGGTTATTTAGCCAGTTTCAAAAACTTCTGTGATCGTACAGGTGTGGATTTTGATGAGTTTATGAAGCCCGGCAACAACACTGAGATGGTGCACTTCATTGGTAAAGATATTATCTATTTCCACGCCCTATTCTGGCCTGCCATGTTAGAAGGCGCGGGTTTCCGTCAGCCGGATAATATCTATGCGCATGGGTTCCTGACTGTCGATGGCAAAAAAATGTCGAAATCTCGGGGTACCTTCATTAAAGCACGTACCTATTTGAATCATCTGGATCCAGAATATTTACGTTATTATTTTGCAGCCAAACTCGGTAGTGGCATTGATGATATCGATTTAAGTCTGGAAGACTTCCAAACCCGAATTAATGCTGACTTAGTCGGTAAAGTCGTCAATATTGCCAGTCGCTGTGCGGGTTATCTGAGTAAAAAATGTGATGGTCAGTTAACTGATTCATTGGCTGATGTAGCCTTGTTTGAAAGCTTCACCAATCAAGCTGAGTTGATAGCAGAACGCTATGAAAAACGTGAGTTTGGTCAGGCCATGCGTGAAATTATGGCTTTAGCTGATCGGGCTAACCAATATATCGATGAAATGAAGCCGTGGGCGCTGGCCAAAGAAGAAGGCAAAGAACAAGAAGTCCAGGCCATTTACAGCATGGGCATTAATTTATTCCGTGTGTTAATCGCTTATTTAAAACCAGTATTACCAAAAACGGCTGAACAAGCTGAAGCCTTCCTTAATATCGAACCATTGAACTGGACTGATATTGCATCGCCACTGCTTGGTCATACGATAAATAAATTCACACCGTTGATGACACGTATCGAAAAAGAAAAAATCGATGCGATCATTGAAGAATCAAAAGAAAATATGACAGAAACAAAACCAGCAGAAAAGCAAACTACAAGCAATACGAATATTGATCCGATAGCTGATGAAATCCAATTTGATGATTTCGCCAAGATCGATTTACGCATTGCCAAAATCGTCAATGCAGAGCATGTGGAAGGTGCAGATAAATTGCTTAAACTCACCTTAGATATTGGCTTAGGTGAACGTCAGGTGTTTGCAGGCATTAAATCAGCCTATTCTCCAGAAGACCTTATCGGTAAATTAACCGTGATGGTCGCCAATCTAGCGCCACGTAAAATGCGTTTTGGTTTATCAGAAGGGATGGTCTTGGCTGCAGGACCAGGTGGAAAGGATTTATTTATCTTAAATCCAGATAATGGCGCTCAGCCTGGGATGAGAGTGAAGTAATCTCACTTAGTACAGACGAAAAAAAGCCCCGCATTGCGGGGCTTTTTTAAGTCAGCTTAGTGAAGCCATTAACATAACTCGGCTCTCGCACAAACAGTAGTCCAAGTAGTTGTTCCATTAGCAAAGTTACCAGTCATAGTAAACGTATCTGCAGCAGTAATACCACCCACTGCATTAGGTGTCACAACAATTGTTCCTGCACCATTATTCCAAACAACATTGTCAACCATTTGAGTAGGGTCTGTACCAGCAGCCATGTTAGCAGGAACACCATTACTACCAGCCGCACAGCTAGCAAAACCATTATTGACTTGAGCACATGTTTCAACAGCTGTTTTAACAGCAGTAGCTGCCATGACTACTTCCGTGTAACGTGCTTTTTGCGTGTACTGTTGATAAGCAGGTAATGCAATTGCAGCCAAAATACCAATAATCGCAATGACGATCATCAACTCAATTAATGTAAAACCTTGTTGGACTTTTTTCATGTTTTATCTCCGTATCTTTTGATGTAAGCACTACGCTTAAACTTCACTAATACAGTTATTGTGCCAACTGTACTTCCATTGATTTTTCATACACTTATAGAAATAGATTGAATTACTTATTTATTACATATGTTAGCCAGTGTCAGAAAGTGACACTTTATGTCACTTTCTTGAGCAGGTTGCTAAATATTTCTTTAAGCCACCATTCCATGGATAAATCTTTAATGCACGTTCAGCAACTAAACAACTTTGTTGTTTAGCCTCTAACGCCTCAAAGCCGTTAATGACATCTTCAAATAGTTTTAAGTCAGGATTAATATCTAATTCCTGTTGAAACTGATTGAGTAGTTGGGTGATTTTCTGTTTATCGTCATTTTTAATTGCATAGTAGAGCACGCTACGGTTCGCCATCGCTCTGGCATCAGCTTGAAAATAAGGATTTATCAATGCCTGCTGAAGTGGCTTATCAGTTGAGCGACCATAGACATAATCAGTGATATCTTTTTGTGCCGAGGCTGTTTGTAATAAAAATATTAATGAAGTAAGGCCAAATACAAATGTAATACCCCGGATAGAATGCTTTGCCTTCAGACTAAGTTGATTACTTTTATCAGTAGATATGGCTTTTAGTGCAACAAAAATAAGAAATAACCACACGAACCAGTGTAATGATGAAATATAAAATGGCAGTTCAAGCATGTTATGCGTAGATATGGGTAACAACAATGAAAAATAGGCGAAACTTGTTAACCCATAAAACCTTGCTACAGACCATAGTGTTGAAACTAACGCTATCAGAATACCAATAACGGCTATCGCCCCCCCCTCAATCGCCCACATCAGAATTTCATTGTGTGGGTGGCCAAGCGTGTATGGCATATGCTCAACATTTGGATACTTTGGATACAACTCAGCTGAATGATTTAACCACTCACTTTTATAACTCCCGATACCATGCCCAAAAACAGGTGATGATTGAATGGAATCCAGAGCAGCACCATAGATAACCACCCTAGCTTCTGAGTTGTTTGCCTTAACTAAGCCATATGTCTTATCAACAGTTTTATTCAAGCCAGACGGACCAGAAAACAATACATATGATGTTACTGAGCCCACTGACAACAAGACAATCACGCCAAGGAGTTTTGTTTTATTTTTCCTTAGTGTTTTTGCCAATCCTATAGTGAGGAAAATCAGCCCCAATGCTAAAGAAAGTAACCCAAGTCTAGAGCCCGATGATACTAAGACATAGGTACTCAATGTCATAGATACATAGAGAAATGCTTGGATTGTTTTTTTTGTATTTTCTAGTGATATAAACAGTAGATAAATAGCAATTAATAATGTTGTAGCTAGATAGCTAGCTGTAACATTCACCTGCTGGAAAATCGTCGTAGGCAATAAAGTTTTGGTACTTGTTATCGAGTTTTCGTCACTAGCTTGCAAGGGGTGCATTTGAACTATCCCATACAGAGAAATGAACAAACCCGATAGAACAATAAAAAACAGCACACGCTCAATAGACAAGCTTTTGAACTGAAACAAACCAAACAGAAAAATAACGCCTGCAAGGATGTATAAAATTCTGAATAACCAAGTCACAGGCTCAACCACACCCGCTATGACAGCCGATAATAAAATGCCGGCTGGCAACATCAATAGATAAAGGTAATTTTTGGGTAGAGTAATCGTGTCACTACTGGCGATATGCCAGAGCATATAACCAATAACCAATGTTGCAGCAAACCAAACCGAAATATTAAACGGTAAATCAAAACCCGTACCACCAATACTCGATGTAATGTAAAACGGCGAAATAACAAATAATAAAAACAGCAGACCTTCAAGAATTCTGCTGGGCGATAAAGATTGGTTTTGCATTGTGCAATATCCTTTTGGCTTTATTTATTCAATTCACATTGGCTTCAAATCAAACGCAATACAAATACGTTCCTCATCTGAGCTGAATGGAATGGTGCGATGGAAGCAGGATGAGGGAAACATCACCAAGTCACCTACTTCTGGAGCAATAGTCTTTGTGGGAAAGTTGTCGTGTTTTTTTGGGTAATCGTCACCATGCGTGCTTAGCTCAATACTACCTTCATGTTCGTGCTGCTTATTTTTTGGTAATGACAAGTACAGCGAACCACTGACCCAACCTTCCTCATGAATATGGGAAGTCAGGTGACCGCCACTTTTCATTTTCACATACCAGGAGCTGGCGAACTCGGTAGTTTTAGGGAACCCTTTCACAAACTGGCAGTTTTCACCTGCAAATGTTTGACGATACCGTTCCACTGCCTGAGCGACATATTCAGCCAGTTGTCGGAAGGAGGCTTCAGGGCGTTTAAATAAATTCCCAGAAGATTGCACACCGTTGTAGAGTCTTCCCTGCGACTTTTCATCCACATCGCAGGTATGAATATCTTGTAAAAGCTGATTTAAAAACACAGTATTGTTTTTTATCTCAGGTATTTCAGTATGAAACACAAAGTCCAGTGGATTTTTACAGAAGTTGTAATCATTCTCGGTGCCAAAGTTTTCAGCATAATGACCAGCCAGCGTGGCTAAAAATGGCGAGTTATCTTTACTGCGTTTTAATGCATCAAGGCCGTTTTTAAACTCCTCAAACTGCCCTGTTTTATACAGACAGTATAAAGAACGCTCCTGCCAGTCAGCATATTGTGAGCGTTGAAAATGTTCCAAGGCACCCTGCAAATCACCACTATCATAAAGGTAAACCGCCAAACTATAGTTTGCCATCGGTAAATCAGGATTGAGTTCTAAAGCCCGTTTATAGGCAGCAACGGATTCTTCATAGCGGCCTTGATCGCGTAACACTTCACCCACACTACGATGCACATCTGCATAATTCGGGTTGAGTTCTAATGCTTTGTTATACGCAGTAATGGCTTCACCTAATTTGCCTTGGTTTTTGTAGGCTGTGCCTAGGTTGAAGTAAATCTGAGCATCCGAATGAATGGCCAGTGCCCGCTTGTATGTGTCGATAGCTTCAACCAACATGCCCTGCTCTTGTAAAACAACCCCCAAGTTCACTATGGCTTCATAAAAGCCTGGTTCCAGATCGATGGCTTTTTGATAATTCTGACTTGCTTGGGGATATTGTTTTAAGGCTTGATGAGCAATGCCCATATTATAATAAGCGTCGACCAAACCAGGTTTGATACTAACGGCTTTTTTATAACTTTGAATGGCTTCTTCATGACGATTCATATTGGTCAGCAGCGCTGCCACATTAAAATGCATCTCAGCAATACTGGGATCAATTTTTATCGCTTTGCGAAAAGCGTCGACAGCCTCTTTGGTTTTATTTTGTCCGGCGAGAGCATTACCGTACAAGTTATGCAAGACAAAAGCGTTAGGAAACTGCTTTAACAATTTCTTCGCCATTGATTCTGCTACTGCTAGCTGGCCAGAATTCAAAGCATTCACAATGGGTTGAATTTCAGCTTGAGATACTTGTCTTAATGAGGCATTTTTTTTCATGTTGAGCTCAGGGTCTTGAATTCAGCGGTTAGAGGTATCATTTAAAGCAGTTGAATGTAGCGTAGGGAATTTCTTCCCGCAACACTTGATTAAGCATCAAACCTCACAGTCATTGACTCATTTACTTTAAGGTTAAAGAAATCAGATGGATACAGTAACACAAGCTTTACTCGGTGGCGCCGTAGGGTATATGGTCGCGGGTAAAAAAGCCCCACGAAAAGCGGTGTTATGGGGAGCAGCGATAGCTGTATTACCTGATTTAGATATTTTCATTCCTCATGAAACCGATTTAGCGTCCATGACTTTACACCGTAGCTGGACACACTCCTGGTTTGTGCAGACAGCTATTGCTCCTTTACTAGCTATGTTATTCCATCGTTTCGACCGGAATAAAACGTTTAGCTACCTTACATGGTTTCTCCTTACCTGGTTAGCTTTGACAACTCATTCCGCTCTTGATGGCCTGACCGTCTATGGCACGCAGTTATTCTGGCCGCTCATGCCAAGCCCGGTCTCTGGTGGCAGCGTGTTTATTATCGATCCCACCTACTCTATACCCCTATTAATAGGGATTTTGGCAGTGTTACTTTCCCCTGATAAACCGTTCAGTCACAAACTGATGCGTTACACCTTTGGGTTTAGTTGCTTATATCTGACGTGGGGAGTATTTGCTCAGCAGTGGGTGGAACACGAAGCTGAAACAGCTTTCAAAGAACAAGGTATCGAGATTGACCACATGCAAGTTTCAGCGACGGCGTTTAACACAATTTTGTGGCGAGTGGTTGCCGTCAATGATGCTCATTACTACGAAGGGTTTCACTCTTTATTAGAAGGGAATCAGCCCATCATTTTAAAGACATACCCACGTGGTGCCGAACTCATCGATAAGGTGGATCATTACCCAAGCTATAAACGCATCAACTGGTTCACCCGTGGTTTATTCAAGCTTGAGCTGCAAGGTAATCAAGTGATTGCTTCAGACTTACGTATGGGTATGGAGCCAAGTTATTTTTTCCGCTTTCAAATTGCCGAAAAACAACAGCAACGGTTTATGCCCGTTACGCCAAACCGGTTTCCAACCCAGAGTCATCGACGGGATGGCGTGCGTTGGGTGTGGCAACGTATCTGGAATCCGGCTGTAGAATTCAATCCACAGCTGAACTAGATAAACACCTATAAACAACACTTTTAACAGGTTTTCTGTATTGGTTAATTTTGATGTAATGGTGTCATGACACAGACAACTGAAACCAACTTCACTAACGGCCTGCTGAACTGGCAGTTTGATAATCAATTTGTTCAGCGTTTACCCGCCGATCCAGAAACAAAAAATTTCCGGCGACAAGTGTTAGGTGCCTGTTATTCCTATGTCACGCCAAGGACAGTCACATCCCCTACGCTGCTGGCTTATTCAACTGAGATGGCTCATGAACTTGGCTTGAGTGATGAGGATTGTCAAAGTGGGTTATTTACAAACGTCTTTGTAGGCAATCAGAAACTCAGAGGCATGCAGCCTCATGCCCAATGTTATGGTGGTCACCAATTTGGCAATTGGGCTGGTCAACTGGGTGATGGTCGAGCGCTCAATCTTGGTGAAATAATGGGTGAGTCGGGTCAACGTTGGAGCTTACAACTTAAAGGCTCTGGTGAAACCCCTTATTCACGCTCTGCTGATGGTCTTGCTGTGTTACGTTCTTCGGTGCGAGAATTTTTATGTAGTGAAGCCATGTACCATCTTGGCGTGCCGACCACTCGTGCATTAAGTCTGATAACGACTGGTGACGAAGTCATTCGGGATATGTTTTACGATGGACGGCCACAAAGCGAACCCGGTGCTGTGGTGTGTCGGGTTGCCCCATCGTTTCTACGTCTCGGCAGTTACGAAATCTTCAGTGCCCAAGGCGATATTAAAACCTTAAAAACACTGGTTGATTACACCATCGAGTCTTTTTTCCCCCACTTAGGTGCACCAGGTAAGCAAACCTATTTAGACTGGTTCCAAGAAGTGTGTGAACGCACAGCCGATATGGTGGTGGACTGGATGCGAGTCGGTTTTGTGCATGGTGTGTTTAATACTGATAACACGTCTGTTCTTGGTCTCACCATTGACTATGGCCCTTATGGTTGGATTGATGACTACGATCCTAACTGGACCCCAAATACCACTGATGCTACCGGCAAACGTTATCGCTTTGGTGCTCAGCCACAAATTGCTCAGTGGAACCTATTACAAATGGCCAACGCTATCTATCCTTTAATAGAGGATGCTGAAGCCTTGAGAAACATTCTGAACGACTATGTCACGCTCTACACGGATAAATGGCAACAAATGCGCGCAGATAAATTAGGCTTAGCTGCGTTTAACGCAGCTGATGAAGAGTTACATCAAGAACTGAATCGCATCATGCAGCTCACCGAAACCGATATGACCTTATTTTATCGGCATTTAGCTGATATTCGCATCGAAGATAAAGACAAAACAGATGATGAGATTCTTTCGCCCATCATGGTGGCTTTTTACTCACCGGATGCATTGACTCAAGCAGACAAAGAAGATATCGCACAATGGCTAAGAACCTATCTTGGTCGTGTTGAGGAAGACGGTATCAGCGATGACAAGCGACAGAGCAAAATGAATGCGATCAACCCGAAATATGTGTTGCGTAATTATTTGTCACAGCTGGCCATTGATAAGGCTGAGCAAGGCGATCCCAGTCTCATAAACGAACTATTAGATGTGATGCGCCATCCCTATGATGAGCAACCTCAATATGAACAATACGCGGCTAAACGCCCTGACTGGGCCAGGAACAAACCCGGCTGTTCCATGCTCTCATGTAGTTCATAGTCAATTAATAAGGAAATGACAGTGAAACTCGCCAAGACACTCTCCGCGTTTGCCCTTATTTTCAGTAGCCAGTTTATCGCTGCAGATATCACTCGGGATAAAGACCTGACCATCGAAAAGTTAACAACAGATATTTCTCTTGGTTGGGGAATGGATTATCTGAATAACAAAACCCTACTTATTACCAGTCGCGAGGGTCAGTTATTTCAATACGATTTTGACACACACCAAAAAACGGAAATCCAAGGCTTACCTGAGGATATTCTGGTAGAAGGCCAAGGCGGTCTATTTGATGTTAAACACGCGCCGGACTTTGATAAAACAGGCTGGATTTATTTCAGTCATGCCAAAGACATTGATGGTGAGGGAGCAACTACACTCGCCAGAGCTAAACTGGATAACAATAAACTCATCGACTGGCAAGAATTACTGGTAACTCAATCTCGTACAGGCAACGACGTCCATTATGGTGGTCGTATTACTTTTGATGGTCAAGGCCATATTTTCCTGTCTGTGGGTGATCGTGGTGAGCGTCCAAACGGACAAAATTTAATGACTCATGCCGGCAGCATTTTACGACTGAATATGGATGGCACTGCAGCATCCGATAATCCATTTATTAATCAAGACAAGGCTCTGCCTGAAATTTGGAGCTATGGCCACCGTAACCCTCAAGGTTTGTTTTATAACCAACAAAATCAACAACTTTGGGAAATTGAACATGGACCACGCGGTGGTGATGAGATCAACTTAATCGAAGCCGGTAAAAACTACGGATGGCCAGAAATTTCTTACGGCAAAGAATACTGGGCGCCACTTTCCGTCGGCCATGGCACACATCAGGATGGTATGGAACAACCAGTGAAAACCTATATTCCATCTATCGCCCCAAGTAGCCTTATTCAATATCAGGGCACGTTGTTTCCTGAATGGCAAGGTAAACTTATTTCAGGCGCACTCAGTTTACAACATTTAAATATTGTCAGCCTTAATGAGAACAACGAAGCCGTTGACGAGCAACGTTTATTAGACACGCTCTCCAGCAGAGTTCGTAACGTCATTGAAGCACCCGATGGCGCTTTAATCATTAGTACTGATGCTGGCGCTGTATATCGAATTTCACCTGCACTTTCAGCAGAAAATTAGAGCTAGCCAAGACTTAGTTGTCAGCACAGAATCTTAATCTATTAAGATTCTGTGCATTATTTTTAACGGTTTCTTTTATCAAAAAAAGATAAAAATCACCACACGATATGTTCGGCATAACAAATAGCTACACCCTAAACGCCATAGGGCATGGCATCACACCATGCCCTTTTTTATTAAGCTCAGGCTGAATATTGGCCTGATAGTTTGGTCGCTAAATAATCTCTGTGCTGCTCTTCCATAAAGGCATCAGTGATACCGTAATGACTGATTTTCATCGTGTAAAAACGATCAAAATAATCTTGCACTGTCTGTTCAATTTCCTGATTAAAACCAACAGAAGCGGTCACAGTACTGCCGTTAGTGCGTTGTGTTACACGACCATCATTCAGTACAAGCTCACCATTTTTAAACACTTTTTCAGCATGGCGGAACATAACCGATTTGTCATCTTGTTCACGATAAACAGCAATGTCAGCTCTTGACCCTGGTTGTAACGTCCCTCTGTCATTCTGCCCCAGTAAACGGGCAGGCGCCGCTCGGGTCATAATCGCTATCTCATACAAACTGAATTCTTTTTTCAGATCTTTTAATAAGGTCATTTCGGTGATTTCAGGATGCAGATTTTCCAAACAAGCCATGCGATACTCATAACTCATTAATAAATGTAATAAGTCTGGATAACGGGTAAATGGCGCACCATTTGGATGATCAGTAGTAAAAAATAATCGCCATGGATCTTCTGATAGTAAAAATATCTCCAGGCCAATCGCCCACTGCAAGCCATTCACAAAGCTGGTTTGTTTGTATTGATAAGGCACGATACCACCACTGCCCTCATTCTCTGCATGCCAGACGTGCCATTTATTGGGACTGGCATCGCCACGACGAGCAAACTGTGCCATGACGTCACCTGACAAAGTCACCGTTTGACCAAATAGCACCTGCCCGACATCCATCGTAATATTCGGATAACGATTAAATGCTGCCATCAACTGAGCTGCAGCGGAAGAAAAACCAAACTTACCTTCATTGCCATAGCCATAAAACTGCACATGCGCCAGATGCATTGGCAATCCCTGCGCCGCTTCCATCGTATCGACAATCGTCTGGATGTTGCCTGGCGTTCCCAAGTTATTACAATGAACGTGAACAGGATGTGGTAATCCAGTCTGTACAGCAGCAGTCTGCAAGGTTTGTAATAACTGACGTGATGAAATGCCGTAATCACTTAAAACATCATCTAAATCAAAAGTTTCGGCACCCTCTTTAAATGCTTGTGATCCACCGGCGTTAATCACTTTTAAGCCTAGGGCTTTTGTTTTATGTAGCGTCCAGGCCACATAATCATTAATTTGTGACTGGCCCGCACCAGCACGGATTAAATTCACCAATAAATCATCACTACCTAGGATGGCTAAAGCCGCCGTATCGATAATAGGAATATCAGCAAATTCGGCATGCACTTGTGGTGCATTAACAGGCAACATCGCTGGTTCAACAACCATGCTATAGCCCATCTCAGTGTATTTATAACCGGTTTCGAACGACGACCAGCGCGCATTAGAGAAAGGTGTGACAGCTTGTCGCATCAAATGATTACGATGCTGCTCTGGCAGCAATAACCGAGCTGTGTTGACGTTACCTCCAGCAATATGACTGTGTATATCAATGCCACCGGCCATCACAATGTCACCCTTCACATCATAGATGCTGGCTTTCTGCTGTTGATCTAAGTCTGGTGTGTCACAAATTCTGTCCTCTTTGAACCAGATATCACGAATCTCGCCATTCCAATTCTGAACAGGGTCAAAGGCACGGGCATTTTTGATACAAGAATACATAAAACCTCACTGACGCTTGATAACACAGTCTGATAAAGCAGCTCGGATGGCCACTGGTGACAACGGCCTAGTACTAATAAACTCGATCAGGCTCTCCTTCACTGGCACCGAGTTTTGGCTAAAATGAAGCTCAGTGTAGACCTGATTGATAAAAAGTGTGCCCATCTCGGTACTGACAACCGCTTTGAGCCGTTCAACTTCCGATTCACGGCAAAACTGTAATAAGGCCGACTCATCGAATTGATACGTATTATCGAAACGAAAACCAAGGCTTTGCCAACCATCGTCTTGATGTTCATAAACATCAAGGCCACTTTCAGCCTGTTGTTGGCTAATTTTCTGGTCCTGTCTGGGCTCAGGCACCTTTTGCCAAACAGCACGTTTGAATGAAGAAGGCCTATCCAGAAATGAGAGTGATAGCTCGCCCCACTCTGTATGATGCGTAGGTGTGCTATGAGACTCGAACTTATGGAGAAAATTCTGCATCGATACTAAGTCTGCTTGTTGCTGATCATCATACTTATTCACGACAATCAGATCGGCCACTTCTAATTGCTGCACAAATATCTCATGAGTGATGTAACGCTCATCACTAAAATGACGAGCATCGACTAAGGTAATGGTCGCCGCTAAATCAATCCAGTCTCGATATTGCCTGCTTGTGAGGATATCCAATACTTCTTTAGGATGACCGAGGCCACTAGGTTCAATCAATAACCTATCTGGCTGCACTTCCCGTAGGATCTGATTTAACGCTACGGTGACAGGTAAGCCTGCCGTGCAGCACATGCATCCGCCCGGTACTTCTTTGATAATTAAGCCATCAGATTCTGAAGAATCTGACGATAGCAACGCTTTATCCAGCCCCACCTCGCCAAACTCATTCACCAGAACGGCCCACCTCTCAGTTTCTGGCTTTTTCTTGAGTAAGGACATAATCGCCGTTGTTTTCCCTACGCCCAAAAAACCGGTGATGATATTTGTCGGAATTGG
>CEOG01003601.1_pt1 | contig 21987 bp, 16 predicted proteins | sample 530301 | NCBI WGS metagenome assembly CEOG01 (sample SAMEA2619903, study PRJEB7988) | marine metagenome | biome: marine biome (ENVO:00000447); feature: surface water layer (ENVO:00002042); material: "saline water (ENVO:00002010), including plankton (ENVO:xxxxxxxx)" | depth 5 m | reverse complement strand
CCTGCCGTAAAGACAGTATCCCCGGCACCGGCCTTCTGCCCACCCTGTACCGGGAATCGGCCGAAGTGACAGTCGACCTGCAGGCGCTGGTGGCGGGGGATATCCCCCCCACAAGAACCAACCTCAACGACGTCACCGCCCCCGGGGTCGCCGTCACCCGCCAGGTCATCGAGGCCATCCGCGAGATGCCCGCCACCGAACAGGCCCTGATCACCAGCCGGCTGGTGGCCGAGATCAGCACCGCCCGCACCGTGGAAAAGGCCCTCTACGCCCGCCGCCTGCTGCATTCCGGGCGTCAGGTGCCGGAGGTGTATGCCACCGAGGTCGCGCGTCAGCACGCGGATACCGCCATCGCCGAACTCGACAAGGAAATCGAGAGCCTCCTGTTTGAGACCCGTGTGCGCCGCGAGGTGGTATCCGAAACCGTCACCGTTCTTCTGCAGCGCGCCGCGGCCCGCCGTCAGTCCGCTCTGGATATCCCGCAGGTGGCCCCCCGTGATCCAAGACCGCTGAGTCATGGTCGTGTCCAGTAACCCGCAACACCGCCGCCGCTCCTGGCTGGTGGGCTGTCTTCTAGTGGTGTTCCTCGCCGCCCTGGGTGTCGGCCTGCTGCTCTGGCAGGCCGTGGCCCTGAGTTCCCTGGCCACCGTTGCACAGCGCGTCAGCGAAGCTAAACCGCTGCTGGGGTCAGTGCGTCTGGGTATGATCGCACTGCTGGCCCTCCTGTGGCCCTGGCTCAGCGATTGGCTATGCAAAAAGCGGCACAGCCCATTATCCAAAGCCGAGTCCAATCGCCTCCGCTGGCGGGTCGTCGCCTGGCTCTTGGCCATCGAGCTGCTGATCGGCCAGAACCCGCTACATCACCTTGCCGCATTCGCTGGTGCCAGTCCGTGAGTGTCGACAGCTATCTGGAACTGTTTACCACGCTCTTCGGCTGGGCGTTCTATGGGGTGTTGTGGGATGTGCTGGTCAGTACAGGGATCGTCTACCTACCGTTTTTGGGGATCCTGATCGATAACTGGCGGGAACCCACCCAGGGCGGCGAATTCGGCTCGGTGACCGGACTCTCGCTGCGCCGTATGGAGATCGATCTGTTTATCGCCCTGCTGGTGGTGGTGCTGGCGGGTCAGCCCGACGCCCTGACACCGCTCAATGCCACCACACTCAGCTATGTGCCCCAAGCGACCGCGGCGGATCCGGCACCGCCCACGGCCACCACAACCGACCCCCAGAGCACCTACGGCATTACCGGCTTTACCGGCTCTCCGGCCACGGTCAACCTGCCGGTGTGGTGGTATGCGGTACTTTCGATGTCCTCAGGCCTGAACCATGCGGTGATCGCAGGCCTCCCGGCCGCCAGTGACCTGCGCACCTACGAGCAGCAGGCACGCCTGGCCACAATCACGGATCCCCGGCTGCGTCAGGCAGTCAGCGACTTTTTTAGTCACTGCTATATCCCGGCCCGCTCAAAATACCAGGCCGCACAACCGACAACCCCTGCGATCACCGCCCTGCTGGACACCTTCGGCGATGACGATCCGGACTGGTTGGGGTCCCATGTCTATCGGCAGACCCCGGGCTACTATGACGAGCTGCGCCCCCCAAAGCAGATCCCGGGCTGGCCCTACAATGCGCTGCGCGATACGGAATATGATCCCGCCGATCCACCGGAGTGGGGTAAGCCCACCTGCAAGCAATGGTGGGAGGAGGGCACCGAGGGTCTGCGCCAGCAGCTGATCAATGCGGCAGACGCCACGGCGGGGGGGCTGTCCGGCCTGGTCGTCACCATTGCGCCGGTTTTGGCCAGTGAACAGCAGCAGGACGCCGTCGCCCGCACGGTACTGACCAACGCGCCCCCGATCTGGTCCAGCAATGACCTGGTGGCGGGAAACACGGCTAACACGGGCTGGCTGGCCACGGCAGAGAATCTGGTGAAGGGCGGCCTCGCCGCAGGCGGGGTGGTCACCGCCTCAGGCCTGTTTGCGGTCACCATGACCGCGGTCCTGCAGGCGCTGCCCATGGTGCAGGCTCTGTTGCTGCTCAGCATCTATGCCCTGCTGCCCATGATCGTGGTGCTGTCGCGCTACTCGATCGCCATGATGGTCATCGGTGCGATGGCTATCTTCACGGTCAAGTTCTGGACCGTACTGTGGTATCTGGCGATGTGGGTGGATCAGAACCTGATTGGCGCCATGTACCCTGACGCCAATACTTTCCTGCTGATATTCGCCAATCCCGGCGAACACGATGCCAAGCGCATGCTGCTCAACATGATCACCACGAGTCTGTATCTAGGATTACCTCTCCTCTGGAGTGGTATGATGGCGTGGGCGGGGATCCATGTCGGGCGTGCGATTGACGGTGTATCGACGACGCTGGCGCGTCCCGGTGAGAATGCAGGTAGGCAGGGCGCCGCGATAGGTAAAGCGGCCGTGAGTCGGCGAATCGGGCGCTAGTCTCTCCACTCCTGCTCATACCATCCGACGGGGTCTGTACCGTCGTCATGACGGCCGCTGCGATAGTTGTAGACTCCGAAAAAGTCAGAGTCACGTGGACAGCGCTCGTCATCCGACAGCTCAGCCGATGAAACCACACCGCCGATAAATCGCCAAAGCGCTTTGACGACAGCAACAGTCGCCTGGATAGGGCCATCTTTCATTTCATTCGCACGACTTTTAGAGAATCTGACCTCGTAAGTTTAGGTCCGATGTCTCGTATTTTCCAGTGCGGCCAGAGATTTGAATAACACTTAAAATGCTGAGCAAATAGTTGAGTTTCCGTGGCCATCCGAGATCTTAGCTCCCACATGTGTGATTGACATCACATCACGTATTAGCGAATCGATCCACGTCTGATATAGTCGATATAAGAGCCGTTCACGACCCGAAGCGGAAGTTAGACGACTCCTTGACATGAGGCAGTTGTCTTGGAGCGGACATCCCAGGCAAACTCTACAAGTGAATGCTGGTTCTCTGCTGTACTGTTATACGCGCCACACTAATCGACAGGATGTTGACATGTCTAGACTTTGCTAATCCAACCAACTTACAAACGGGGACGGGATGTATATAGACCCGCCCATTGGGTTTGCTGACAAATGAACTAAAGGAGAAACCATCATGGAGCGATACAGTGATATTGATCGAGATTCTGGAGTTGTCCGCTACGAAATGGGGCCTGATTTTATACGGGTACAGTTTAGTGATGGGTCGCAGTATCTCTACACAAATATCAGCGCTGGCAGCCATCACATAGAGAACATGAAGCAACTTGCCCGGGGAGGTGATGGGCTCAATGCATATATCAACCAGCATGCCAAAAAGGCGCACCAAAGGCAGGAGCGTTGAGCCCATTTAACAAGCGGGCAGTACGCTCCCTTCGGTTATGGGCCGCGCTACCTTGCATCCGCTGTAACAGGCGTTATTCCTTCAAAGCAGGTTAGTACGCACATGCCTGAAATTACTGCAAAAACATGGACTCGTTTTATCGCCACTAATCTGTGCGTTAAAGCGGAAGTAATGGGTTCTTTCCACGAATTCAACTTTGAGGGCCACAATGTTACTGTGCGCCTGCCGAAGCCAGAACACGCAGGCAGAGATGATAGATATGATAACGTTGCAAGCCTTATATCTTCTCGGGCCGATACCAATGAGCCACTTATATACAGTGTTTTAAAAGTTGATGTGGAAATTGCAATTCCAAAGAAAATCAATGTTCCAGAAGAATCGTTATCTAACCCCCCTAACCAGTATGATCACTTTTCAGAAGCGCAAAAGCAGGTGGTGGATAGCTTATGTGCGCAGTACTCCGGTCTGGCAAAACGAGTATTCCAATATTGGCTAGAGATAATGCGGTGGGCATCTAGCTACGCACTTATTGGTCAGCCTGAATTAAGAAATTTTGATTCTGGGTGGTCAACATACCTAAAGGATTCTTCCACAAACCACAGAGTTTGGGCGGAGTCGCTTATGTTTACTGTATATAAGGATTCTGAAATAACTAAGGATGATTGGGAGAAAGCTTTGGTGCATTTGCAGAATGGAGATGTAATTCCGATGCATCATCGTTTTCTGCATGATGCGAAGGCATCCACACGATACGGACAATATGAAAAGGCTATAATAGAGCTTGCAATGGCTTGTGAAATATTCCTTAGGTACTCCGTTTTTGAACTCATTCCGGGCTCAATCCCGGAGCCGATGAAAACCTATATTGAAGAAGCAAATATCAATCAGTATGTTAGCAAATTTTTCAAAATTTATGTGCCAGGGCCTGAAGCTTCAAATTACAAAATATTAGCTAAAGATATTTCGTCTCTCATGAGCAAAAGAAATAGCTATGTTCATATGGGTATCCTAAGTGATGCGGATGCTGATCTTTGTCGGAGATTCACGCACACGGCGGAACAATTGTTTAGAATTAAACTGGAGGTGGTGCGGGGTGAAAAGTAAAAACATGCTTACTTGAAAAAATTGTCACTTTTTTCCTCCAAATAATCCGAATTTCACCAAGCCACAGTTTGAGATATTATTGGGATAATCTGTGACAGATATTAAGTCAATCCTACTGAAATGGACATATACACCCAAAAATTGTATAGAAGAGCCCATTTCCATTTTATTTGAGGGTGGAACACTAAAAATAGAGCAAGGTAGTGCGTTAGCGACTATTGACCCACTGGCATATCAAGCTGACGCGACTATACGAGAACGGCTTACGGGAAAAATTGAGAGTAGATTGCGCGCGGTCCAGATTATGACCCACAAGAAGTTTGAACTCAGTAGAGCATCTCGGACGGATGTGCGAATTGACGGGAAAAAGCACTACCATCTTGAAGTCGATTCTGTAATTCAAGATACGACACTAGGATCTGTAGACGTTGTGGTGAAAAACGAGGATGGAAACGTCGTTTCGGATACAAAAATGGAGCGTTTGGCGAAACAAGAATGGTATGCCGTTCTCATTGAAAAATTTCGTTCTTCAGACGCTACTCTTGGGCATATGCTTCAAAGCTACCAGGCATCTGTATCGGACCCTGACAATGAATTGGTTCATCTGTATGAGATTAGGGATTCTCTAGCTAGTAAGCTTGGCTCAAAGAAATCAGCTGTTCGCCAGCTAAACATTTCCAATTCACAATGGGATGCAATCGGTGAATTGGCAAATCAAAGCTCCCTTAAGCAGGGGCGCCACAGAGGTAAATCGGCAGGGTCATTAAGGGATGCAAAAGTCGCCGAACTAGAGGAAGCCCGAAAATCAGTGGTTTTACTTATCGAGAAGTATTTAGAGTATCTTGATGCCAATCAGTCCCATTAACAAGCAAGATATCACACTTGGACGCGCACGGTTGCTTTGCGCGCTAGGAATATTGTGTAGTTAACCAGGCTCGCCGAAATTTGAGTGTAGTTATGATTATCGTATTCGATACCAACGTTTGGATCTCTGAGCTTGGGTTGCAGTCCCCATCCGGCGCAGCAGTGCGTTTCTTTGTGCGCAGTAGCGGGGCCAGGGTGGCTTTGCCTGAAGTGGTTCGTCTGGAAGTAGAGCGAAACTTATCTAGGCAACTGAGAAAGTATGTGGACGATATACAAAATCAACATCGTCAACTCCTAACCGTGTTTGGTCGCCTGAAGGCTGTTGTACTTCCGACTGAAGAAGATATACGAAATAGAATTGAGGAAATATTTTCAGGATTCGACGGTGCTCTTATCGATATTCCACTATCCTTGGAAAGTGCGCGCAATGCTCTCCTTAAGGTTGTCGATAAGGTGCCGCCATGTGACAAGTCACAAGAATATAAAGATAGCGTTTTATGGGAGCACTGCTTGACACTTCTGAGAGATGATCACGTAATTCTTGTTACAGCAGATAAGGCATTTTATGAGAGTAGAATCTACGGGAATGGACTAGTAGCTAACTTGGTGGAAGAGAGTTGTGGTACGCCGTATTGCTTCAAGGTGGTACCAAACCTTACGGATCTTCTCTCCGATCTCCGCACTGATGTTGATATTGACGAACGACAACTGACAGCAGCAATCTACGAAAAATACGGTCAAGCTATTGACGATATGCTTACCAGAAATGGCTTCTATCTAGGATCCATCCAGGATGTTTCTCGCGACCTTTATGTTACTGAGAATCCAGATCGGCTGTTTCTGGAGTTTCGAGTTCTGTGGGAGTGTCCCGATGCAACAGGTCAGAATCGTGATCCGGCTATTCTAACAGTACCGGGAGATGGGATGTATATTGGATCGGAAGGTAATTTCAATGACCTCCGCAGTTTTGGTGAGGAACTCAGTTTTACACTGGAGGACGGAACCGAGCGGGAGGCCCGCAGTGCGAGAGCTTATGCCGGTAATGCTGTGATTGGGCACCGAGACACTATGCACACCGTTCGACTCAAAGTTTAGTAGTAAGGGAGATAAGAGATGGTCTGGCTCATAAAACTCGTGCATTAGCGTTCACGAAGGTCCGCTCCTGGCCCAGACTGTGTAAAAACGCGACAACCTGTGGCCAGAAATTTCCATGGAGTAAAAGTGGCGCTCTGCTGGCCACAGGACCGTCTCTCCGCCGTAGTTAGACCGGCCCACTTTTGTGTGCGTGTTTAAAACATTGACCATGGTGGCCAGTTATACCTGTGTCCAAAGCAAAGCTACAAGTCTCAGGTCCTCATAGCGGCTATTAACGCATTGCTGCCCATTAAGCTGAGCACACGTTTCAAATTGTAGGCGAGCACATGCAAGCTCATCTCCGTACTGACCCGATCGATAGTTCTGGTGAGAAAGTGTGTGGCTCCCATCCAGGATTTGATCGTACCGAAAGGATGCTCAACCGTCTGACGGCGAATACGCATCATCTCTGGAGCTTGGTCTAGGCGACGCTGCATATCTTCGAGTACATCTTCATGTTCCCATCGCCGCATGCGCCGTTGGGTCCCAGGAGTGCAGCGCTCTTTCAGTGAGCAAGTCTGACAATTCGAACTCCAGTAACGATGTATTTTCAGCCCTTTCTCGACACTGGAAAAACGCCAGATTAGGCTTTCCCCGGCGGGACATCTGTACTCATTATTTGCGGCGTCATAAATGAAGTCGTCTTTTCCGAAGCGGCCAGCTGCCGTCGCGTTCGAAGTCAGTGTCTTGGGGACAAACACGGTTATACCAGACTCATGGCATGCGAGAAGTTCTGTACCGTTAAAATATCCTCTGTCCGCGACAGCCGACAGTTCTTCTACCTCCATGGCTTCTCGCGCTTGCTTGGCCATGGAACTCAGTTTGTCTCGATCCACTCCGTCGTTGGTCACCTCATGCGCCACGATCAAGTGATGTTTCGCATCGACTGCCGCCTGCACGTTGTAACCTACTATTCCAGTTCCTCGCGTTTTCATTGAGCGTGCATCGGGATCGGTCAGGGATATTTGCTTATCGGGTGTCTCGTTCAGTTGGACCTCTATTACCTTGAGCTCCTGCATCTTGACCCTCAGGGTTGCGATCTTCTCCTGAAGGCGCTTGGCTTTAACTTCTGCAATTGCTGGCTCCTGCCGGTCTGCGGTATCGAGCGCGGTAAGGTAGCGATTGATGCTTGACTCAATCTCCGTCATCCGCCGCTGGAGCTTGGCGCTGGTAAAGTTCCGATCCCGATTGTTTACCGCCTTGAACTTGCTACCATCGATGGCCACGAGCGCTTCAGAGAACAGACCCAACTGCTGACACAGAACTACAAACTGGCGGCAGACTCCGCGGATCGCTTTGCCATTGTCTTTGCGGAAGTTGGCAATTGTCTTGAAGTCCGGCATCAGGCGGCCAGTGAGCCACATGAGCTCAATGTTGCGCTGTGCCTCTCGCTCAAGTCGACGACTTGACTGAATTCGATTTAGATAACCGTAGATGTATATTTTCAAAAGGTCGGCGGGATGATAGGCAGGCCTGCCTGTGTCCGCAGGGGTTACGCCAGAGAAACCCAATGCGCCGAGATCGAGTTCATCTACGAAGACGTCAACCACTCTTACCGGATTGGTGTCTGCCACGTAATCGTCCAGGCTCTCGGGCAGCAGGGTACTTTGGTCTCGATTCTCACCCTGAATGAAACGCTTCATTGGCAAGTCCTGCTACGATGAGATCTGCCCAGATGATAGCATGATCACCCCGGCGTTTTTACACAGTCTGGGCCGTAGGCAGGTAAGTCAGCTATCGCATCGAGGCGGGTTGTTGATATAGACTCAGGCGCGGGAGCTGACGACCCGGTCTGGTTAATTCGCTGTTAGCACCTGTCATCAATCAGTGTGTTCGGCCTATAGAAGAGTGATACTTAATGAATAAGAGTGAAGACGATTTCGATTGGTTTCACCGGGCTGGGATTAGTCCATCAGATTATGATGCACTTGTAGCTGCGGCAAAGAAGAAAGGCATTCCGACCTTCCCTGATGATACAGCCGAAACGATTTATAATAGATGTCTCGCTTTTGAAGTCCACCAGAATAATAAGTCCACTTTGCTAATCAACAAAATTCTTGCTTTTATATCATTCGCGTCAGCTGTTGTGGCAGTAATAACGTTATTTATTAAGTGATGGGCATTATGAATTTCGAAAATTTAAATAACATACAAAAGATAGCTCTGTCGGCTTTCGCCTCTCTGGTATTGATTATGTTATTCATACACAATCCCCTTAGTGGGTATGTAACAGAGCAGATTAACCCTCTCCATGAGCAAGGCATAAGCAAGGTGCCCTGTACCCAAATTGAAAAAGATGACTTTAGGCAGGAAATGATGAGTCTAGAGGGTGGGTGGACCAAAAAAAAGGGGGAGCCTTGGACGGAAGAAGGCAGAAAAAGAGAGGCCGCATACATCAACTCTTCCGTGGAGGAATGTACAAAAAGTGTTTCTTACAAAATTGTGGCTCCCTTTACTAAATGGCGAAGCAATGAGCCAATGCTAAATTGGTTCGGCCCTATAGTAAACATTGTTCAGCTGGCCATTATTTTTGGCGCGATCTTTGGTATCGTATTTTTTCTATTCAAAGAGAATGGTAAAGACCGTGCGTTACGTTAGTGCTAACAAGCGCAGGCAGTCGGAAACCAAAAGCTGCGCGCCTTTGTGCATTTGCTTCGCAAATTATCGCACAAAGTCACCCAACTTTTGGTTCCGCTGCTGCGGGCGTTAACGTCCGCTCCTGGCCGGATCCAGTCTCAAGTAGCAGGAAGCAGCTTTTAACATCTGCCGACTGCGTCCGCTAAAGCAGCTTCTGCTAAGTGGCAGCGAGTTTCCCGAGCCTGACTGAGGCGTTCCTTGAGTTGATCGCAGAGAGCCATGAGATCATCGACTTTCTGGATGATGCGAAGTTGTTCGTCTATTGGAGGAATGCGAATTACATGCGACCACAACTTTTCCGAAACTAGTTTGCGAGTGCCGTGGCTTGAGCGGTCCACAAGTTCGATGATCGTAGAGCGCGCCGCCTGTAAGCAAAGCAGTAGATATGGAGTGATCTCTGGCGGGGGAACGAGAGCCTTCATGTCTTGGTTAATCGTGACTTCACATCCAGTGATTGCAACTGGGAAGGAATGCGCCAGAATCATACCACGAACAACCATTAGAAGGCTGTGTGGTGGTACGATCTTCAGTGACGTAAGTTCCACCGCCTGTTCTGAAATTTTGTCTTGGGAATCTTGAATTAGCGGGCGCTTCATATCCTTTGGGGATACCCAAGGTATGGTTCCATCCCAAAATTCGGCGTGCGCCTTACTTGGTGTAGACCCACCAATAACTCCGCCCAAATCTCCCAGCACAACTTCTGCCCAACCTTGTAATGAATCGGCGTGGTTTTTGATGCCATGTCGTTGCAGGAAGCTGGGCGCAGGCTCGTCCTTTGAATTCTGCTCTACCAACCGTCCCATCACCGCCAGTTGCAGAATGGTCTGCTTGAGCTTGTCGATGCTCTGCTCGGTGGTGAACAGGGTGTCGAAGTGGGCGGCGAGGCGGGCCCAGTTGTCGGCCAGTTCGGTGGCGTTTTCGAACTGGGTGAGGGTGCCGAGCAGGGTGTCCACGAGGGTTTCGTGGGCTTCGAGCTGGTCGCTGATTTGCTGTTCCAGCTGATCGCAGAGGGCCATGAGTTCATCGACTTTTTGGACGATGCGGTGTTGTTCTTCCAGGGGTGGCAATAAAGCAGTCAGTGAATAAGCCTCGTTGCGGTTTACGCCGGGCTTAATGCCCTTGCCAAGCCGGTCCAGGTGAAGGCTTTGCAAGAGTAGGTATGTGAACTCAAAATCGAACCCCTGGGGTGGCTGAACATAGTAAGCCACGTCTGTCGTCCATGACGGATCAAGAGCCTTGTTAAGAGCTCCGGCAGAGCCCTTTCTCCCAACGATTATGCAAGACGCCTCCGTCAAAGCTTCCGTGTGGAAACCGACAACGCCGTTAGATCCATAAACTGCAATACTGCCTGAATCGTCGCGCTGCTTCGCTGGGAGGGATTTGCCGTATTGGAAATCGAGGTAATCGCCAACTCGGAATGAGGACCATCCTTTCGGCAGGATCGGTTGTGATGCCCCGGAAGATGCTCGCGGCTTGCCTTTGTTTTTCTTAACACTGGAATCTAGTTGTTCGAGAACTAAATGGGCGGGTTCGTCACTTGAGTCTTGTTCGACGAGTCGCCCTCTTATAGCTAGCTCCAGAATCAACTCCCGCAGCTTCTTAACCCCGGTCAGCTCAACCTTGCCATTACTCCCCCGGCCACTGCTGGACTTCTTCGTGACTGCCCCGGTCCACAAATCCAAATTTTCGGTAATCAGCTCCCGCGCACTCACGCCGCACCTCCACCGGTGTTCTCGTCGATGTTGTGAGAGAGCGCATCGGCCAGGATGTCCCGCAGCTGGTGGCGGATTTCCTGGATTTCGGCCTGCTGCTGTTCGTACTTGGCCAGCAGTTCGTCCGGGTCGTGGCTGACCTGTTCGGACTCAAAGGGGTTCTTGATGTCCAGGTTGTAGTTGCGGGCCTTGATGTCGTCGATGGACACCTTCCAGGCCTGCTCGGTTTCCACGCGGCTGGCGAAGCCGTCCACTTCGGAGCCCCACCAGTCGATTTCAGTCTGGAATTCGGCAAAGCGCATGGGTTTGGTTTTGTTGTAGCTTTTCACACCTTCCGGGTAGGGGTGTTCGTAGTACCAGACGTTCTCGGTAGGCTTGCCCTTGGTAAAGAACAGCAGGTTGGTCTTGATGCCGGTGTAGGGGTTAAACACGCCGTTGGGCAGGCGCACGATGGTGTGCAGGTTGCATTCTTCCAGCAGCTTTTCCTTGAGGCGGGTTTTCATGCCCTCGCCGAACAGAAAGCCATCCGGCAGCACCACCGCGGCGCGGCCACCCTCGCGCAGCAGGTGGATGAACAGGGTCATGAACAGGTCGGCGGTTTCCCGGGTGCGGAAGGCGCTGGGGAAGTTGGTTTCAATGCCGTCTTCTTCCATGCCACCGAAGGGCGGGTTGGCCACGATCACGTCCACCCGCTCCTTCGGGCCCCAGCTGATCAGCGGGCGGGCCAGGGTGTTGTCGTGCTTGATCTGGTCCGGCACCTCAATGCCGTGGAGGATCATGTTGGTGGTGGCCAGCAGGTGCGGCAGGGGCTTTTTCTCCACCCCGTGGATGCTGGCCTGGAGGATGCGCTCGTCCTCGGGGGTTTTCACGTAGTGCTTGCGCTTGTGCTCGATGGTGCAGGTAAGAAAACCGCCAGTACCACAGGCGGGGTCCATCACCTTCTCCGCCAGCTGCGGGTCTACCCGGTCCACCATGAACTCGGTGACCGCCCGCGGGGTGTAGAACTCGCCCGCGTTGCCGGCACTCTGCAGGTCCTTCAGCAGCTGCTCGTACATGCCGCCGAATTCGTGGCGCTCCTGGGCCTTGTTGAAGTCTACCCCCTCCTGGAGCTTGTTGATGACCTGGCGCAGCAGCTGGCCGGACTTCATGTAGTTGTAGGCGTCCTCGAACACGTTACGCACCACGAAGGCGGTCGGCGTCTGGCTGTGCTTTTCCAGGTTCTGCAGGCCCGGGAAAAGGTCGTTGTCGATAAAGACCTTCAGCTCATCGCCGGTCATGCCTTCTGGGTCCGCCGCCCAGCTGCGCCAGCGCAGCCGCTCCGGAATCGGCGAGTGGTAGTTGTCGTCAAGTAGCTCCCACTCCAGCTCCCGGTCATCGAAAATCTTGAGAAACAGCATCCAGACCAGCTGGCCTATGCGCTGGGCGTCGCCATCCACGCCAACGTCCTTGCGCATGATGTCCTGAATGGATTTGATGGTGGTGCTGATTGACATGCGAGTTTCCAGTTGCAGGTTTCAGTGGGTGATCAAATGCAAAACGCTCGTCCGCGCCCCGTTCATGGAAGGGAGACAGTCAGGATGCCATAGGTTGCGGGTTGGCCCGCTCATCCTTTGTTGGCGCTAGCGTAGAGCGCCGCTTCCAGGTCGTGCACGGCCTGTTGGTAATGGGCCTTGTCGCCAAAGGCCTGGACCAGCTCCATCGGTGCGCCGAGCTGGCTGAAGGGGTCGAGCTGCAAGATCTTGATGTCTTCGATGGACTCGATGCCGGTGTCGGCGTACTTGTCCAGCAAGGCTTCTAGCACCTGCCGGGCTACGCCTTCGTAGCGGGCAAAGTAATTGCGCTTTTTTACCTGCTCGGCCCGCTCCCGGCGGGACAGCGGTGGCTGGTCAAAGGCCACGTGGCAGATCAGGTCGAAGGGATCGAGGGGCTTCTTGAGCTTCTTCTCCACCTCGTCGGCCAGTGGCTCCCACAGCACGCCCTGGCTGGCCAGCTCCTCGATGATTGCCTGCTTCTGTTCGGCACTGCTCCAGCGGCGCAGAAAATCGTCCAGGGAGGCGAACTGCCTGAGCACGCACTGACGGGTATAGTCGCGCAGGGTTTCGGTGATCAGTTTGCCATCGGGTCCGTAGTACTGCACTCGTTCGGCGATAATCCGGATCGGCACATTGTTGACCACATAGCGGGTACGTCCCCCCGGTCCCGGTCCTTCACCTGGTGGTTCCGGGGGCTCGGGCAAGCCCTCGCCGGGCTCTCCAGTGGCGTCACCAGGCTCTCCTTCGGTGCCCGGCTCATCCGGCGGCACCGGTGATTCGTCGCCATGAGGGCAGTAGATCTGCACCGGGTCGCCGTCGAAGGCCGGGTCGGCGAACAGCTCGGTGGCCTTCTTGAAATCCATGATGGTGAACCAGAATTTGCCGTAGTCCTCGTTGATGCGGGTGCCGCGGCCAATAATCTGCTTGAATTCGGTCATCGATTGGATGTGCTGGTCCAGCACAATCAGCTTGCAGGTCTGGGCATCCACCCCGGTGCTCATCAGCTTGCTGGTGGTGGCAATCACCGGATAGCGCGACTCCGGGTTGATGAAGTTGTCCAGCTCCGCCTTGCCTTCTTGCTCATCACCCGTAATGCGCATCACGTACTTGCGGTTCTCCTTTACCCGCAAGGGGTTCAGGTTGACCAGGGCGGAGCGCATTCGCTCGGCGTGGTTGATGTCGTCGCAGAACACGATGGTCTTCTGTAAAGGGTCGGTGGCCTCCAGATAATCGGTAATTTTCTGCGCCACCGCCTCGGTGCGCGCCTCGATCACCAGCTGGCGGTCCATGTCTTTCAGGTTGTAGACCCGGTCCTCGATCAGCTCGCCGAACTTGTCGCGCATGCCCTTCGAGGGTCGCCAGCCCTGCAGGTCCTTGTCGAAATCGATACGCACCACCTTGTAGGGGGCCAGAAAGCCATCATCGATGCCCTGCTTCAAGCTGTAGCTGTACACCGGCTCGCCAAAGTAGTGAATGCTGGAAACCTCGCGGGTTTCCTTGGGGGTGGCCGTCAAGCCGATGTGTGTGGCGGCGGAGAAGTAGTCCAGAATCTCGCGCCAGGCGGAATCCTCGGCGGCACTGCCCCGGTGGCACTCGTCGATTACCACCAGGTCGAAGAAATCCGGCGAGAACTGCTTGTAGATGTTCTGCTCTTCCTCAGTGCCGGTCACCGCCTGATAGAGGGACAGGTAGACTTCGTAGGAAGTGTCGATCTGACGCCTGCTGATCTTGGTCATTGCCTGACCAAAGGGTTTGAAGTCGTTGTTCTTGGTCTGGTCCACCAGGATATTACGATCGGCCAGAAACAGGATGCGCCGCTTCTGCCGCGACTTCCACAGCCGCCAGATGATCTGGAAGGCGGTGTAGGTTTTGCCGGTGCCGGTGGCCATCACCAGTAGGATACGGTCCTGCCCGCGGGCCACGGCCTCCACGGTGCGGTTGATGGCCACCGCCTGGTAGTAGCGCGGCGCCCGGCCACTGCCGTCGTCGTAGTAGGGCTGCTCCACGACCGCGCGTGCCGGGCCGGCGACGCCCTTGTATTGGCAGTAACGCTCCCACAGATACACCGGGGAGGGAAACTCGTCCAGGCTAAGGGTAATTTCGGTGGCAGGCCCCAGGCCGGTGCGGTCGTGGAAGAGGAAACCGTCGCCATTGCTGCTGAAGACGAAGGGCACATCCAGGGCATCGCTGTAGGCCAGAGCCTGCTGCATGCCATCGCCGAGACTGTGGCTATTGTCCTTGGCCTCGATCACCGCGATTGGCTGGTTCTGCTGGTAGCTCAGCACATAGTCGGCACGCCGCTGCTTGCCCCGGGAGTGCAGGCGGCCGCGGACGATGACGCGACCGGCGGTGAAGGTGACCTCTTCGCGGATCTGGGTCTGGAGGTTCCAACCCGCCTGAACCAGCGAGGGTGTGATGAACTTGGTGCAGATGTCCCTCTCGCTGAATTGCTTCTTATCCATGCCTGAGACAGCCTGCTCGTCCATTCATCGGGGCTTTTCGTTGTTGGCTGGACTATAACACCCACGACGAATGGGTCCAAAACATGCCGTGTGGTGATCGTGATCCAGGTACGCTCCATGAGTTGCAGGAAAATCACCGTCTCTGGATCAGATTGACTACACTCAATCACAGAGTCCCTCCGGAGACAGGCTTGATGCGTGGCCGTTTCAATATCACCGAGATGCCCGGTCTCCAAAACCTGCTGGATACTCTGGGCATCGATGTACACTTACCGTCGCCACGCTACAACGTCGCGCCCACCGAAGATGTGCTGCTGGTTCACGATGGGCAGGGGGAATTAGCCCGCTGGTGGCTCACCCCCTCATGGGCCAAAGAGGTCAGCACGAAATACAGCATGTTCAATGCCCGCGCCGAGTCGCTGACCCAAAGCCCGGCACTCCGCGGTCCTTTCAAGAGTCAGAGCGGCATCGTCCCCATGAGTAGCTTTATTGAGTGGCGTACAGATCAAGGCCACAAGCAGCCGTGGTTGATCACCAACCAAGATCGCACCCTGGCGGTGGCGGCACTGTGGGAAGTCTGGCGAGGTCAGCCGACCTCCTTGCTGTCCTGCACCCTGGTCACCACAGAAGCTGCCCCAGAGTTCCAGCCCTGGCATTCGCGCATGCCAGTGATGCTGTCGCAGGAGGAGTGCGTCCGTTGGCTGGACAATGCTGAGGAGATACCACCCCATGATCCGCTGTTTCGTGCGGTACTGAAATTCCCGTTGGCCCTGCACCCACTGGCGTCGAGTGTAGGCAATTCCCGGAACAAGGACGCGGCACTGCTGGAGCCAGTCGGTGAGGTGGTGTGGCTCGAGAGTCGGTAAAGGGTCTAGTGGGCCTGTCGGCTGCCCAGTATTCGAGCAGACGAACCGATCCGCATCTATCGATTCCGTAGGCTGAGTTTGGGGTGAGGGCGGCAACGCGGTTTCTGGGAGTGCCGATGCACCATTTTCGCTTAGTGGGGATCTATATAGGGATATATCACAAATCACGTCTAACTAATTGATTTTATTGCTATAGTGGTGCCGGAGATATCCGCGGGCAGGGATACCGGCTGCTCATTGCTGTGTGGATCAATGAGTCGCCTCCAAGTGTGCCATCGAGGTAGGTCTGGGCAGTTGTTGGTCACTTTTTAAGCGTTTATTTTATGGCGGGAATATTGGCGGTAACTGAGCATTACCGCCTGTAACTCATTGATTTATAAGGGATAGTGGCGGTGGGCCAGGGATTCGAACCCCGGGAGGGGATAAACCCTCAACGGTTTTCAAGACCGCCGCTTTCGACCACTCAGCCAGCCCACCGTGTTTGTTTTCCCGTCTGCGACGAGAGAGCGCGATTATACAGCGCCTGCCAACGCGCACAAGCCCTGACGGCCCTGTGCGCATCAATTTGCCGAGTGTTTAGCCCTCGGAGACACCGCCTGCAGCAGCGCCCGGGCGCGGCCCTCGGGGATCATTGCTGGCGCGCGGTGCTACCTGGCCGCTGGCAGCCACAGGTGGGAACTGCTCTTCGCGGAACAGCGTCAGGTGTGCCGTGGTAATCGCCACCTCTTGCACCTGTCGCGGTGCCACGCGAGGGTCGTTGGCAGCGCGTCCGTCTGCGGTGAGACCAGCCGGCCTCGCCACAGGGGCCTCCGACGCAGCGGCTTCGGAAGCCGGTGCAACGGGAGTCGGTGCAACGGGAGTCGGTGCAACGGGAGTCGGTGCAACGGGAGCCGGTGCAGGTTCCGCGGCCGGTGCCTCTACAAGCTCAGGCGCTTTGGCCGCCACCTCCGGCTCCGCAGGCGTGGGCACTGCCGTATCGGGTTCCGCTTCGGCTGTAATCGCGGCGCTGTGCTCGCCATCTATGCTGCTGGCAGCGTCGGTTTTGGTGCTGCTCTCCAGCGCCGCCAATGGCGTGCTGTCGAGGACTTCAGCCGCGCTGACCGGCTCGCTCGCCGGCGCGTCTGCGGGTACCTCGCTGCTGTCCCCAGCGGTCTGTGCAGTTTCGGTCTGCGCGTTGTCAGCGGTGTCGGCATCCGTCTGCGGACGGCTGCGGCGGCGACGACGCGGTTCGCTGCGCTTCATGTCGGAGGGACGCTTGCGGGGTTTGTTGCCCTCTTCACTGGAGTCGTCCTGTTGGGCTTCCTGCTGGCGTCTGGCATAGGCTTCCAGACTGTCGTCATCAGAGGCATCCGCATCAATGTCTGCTTGATCTTCTACCGGCTCCACAGTGCGCTCGGCATCGGGGCGACGACGTCCCTTGCCACCGCGTCTACGCGAACGTGAGCTGCCGCTGGTTTGACGCTCTTCCGAAGAGTCGTCCTGTGAGCGATTGCCGTTGTCGGCCTTGACGGGCTGTTCGGCCTTGTCACTGACCTCATCGCGATCATTGCGAGCCTGGTCAGCGCTGCGTGCGTTGCTGCCATTGCGTCGGCGGCCACCGCGGCTGCGCTTGCGGCCAGTGCGCTCACCACCTTTCTCGCTGCTCTCGCTTTCTGGCTCTGCAGCTGGGGCTTTGCGTGCCTTCGGTTTGGCCGTGGGCTGTTCCGCCTTGGCGGGCTCGCCAAACAGCATGCCCATCAGTCGCGTCACAAGGCCGGCTTTAGCGGCGGGCGCGGCGGATTCAGCAGCCTTGGTGGCAGCGCTCTTGCCGCCACGTTTACGCTTCGGAGCAGCCGCTTCGGCGGTGGTTTCCTCCCGCTCCGGCGCCGGTTGCGGCGCCGGCATCTGCGGTGCAACGCGTTGCACCGCAGCCTCCTGCTGTGGAATGTTGGCGGAGTGAGAATCGCTGATAAGGTCAGTATCCGGTACCGCGATATCAATTGAGTAACTGACGGTGCGATCTTCGCTGACTTCGTCATCGCGCAGGCGCTGCACCTCGAAGTGCGGTGTTTCGAGGTTCGGGTTCGGAATCACCAGCAGGCGTGTGCGGCTGACAATTTCGATGTCCGAAAGGGCTGAGCGCTTCTCGTTGAGCAGGTATGCCGCCACATCCACCGGTACGATGGCGCGCACCTCGGCACTGCGGTCCTTGATGGCTTCTTCTTCCATCAGGCGCAGGATGGAGAGCGCGAGAGACTTGGTGTCGCGGATGGTGCCCTGGCCCGTGCAGCGTGGGCAGACAATGGCGCTGGTTTCCCCGAGAGACGGACGCAGTCGTTGGCGTGACATCTCCAGCAGGCCGAACCTCGAGATGCGGCCAACCTGGACACGGGCACGGTCGAGCTCCAGCGCATCGCGCATGCGGTTTTCGACCGCGCGCTGGTTGCGTGCTGCCAGCATGTCGATGAAGTCAATGACCACCAGGCCGCCCATGTCTCTCAGGCGCAGCTGGCGCGCGATCTCATCGGCTGCTTCCAGGTTGGTCTGCAGCGCGGTGTCTTCAATGTCGGTGCCCTTGGTGGCGCGGGCAGAGTTGATATCGATGGAAACCAGTGCTTCGGTGGGGTCAATGACAATGGAGCCGCCGGAGGGCAGGCGGACCTCGCGCTGGAAGGCTGTTTCAATCTGGCTTTCGATCTGGAAACGGTTGAAGAGGGGGATGGTGTCTTCGTAGCGACGAATACGGTTCTTGTATTTCGGCATGACCATGCTGACGAATTCATAGGCCTCGGCATAGGCATCGTCTGAGTCGATCAGCACCTGGTCGATATCGTCGCGCAGGTAATCCCGTACCGCGCGGATGATAACGTTGCTCTCCTGAAACAGCAGCGCAGGCGCTTTCACTTCTTTGTTGGCGACGGTGATGGATTCCCACAACTGCAACAGATAGTTCAGGTCCCACTGCAGCTCTTCGGTGGTGCGTCCCACACCGGCTGTGCGAATGATCACCCCCATGCCGTTGGGGATTTCCAGCCCGCTCAGGGCTTCGCGCAATTCGCTGCGGTCGTCGCCTTCAATGCGTCGCGAGATGCCTCCCGCCTTGGGGTTGTTGGGCATCAGCACCATGTAGCGACCGGCCAGACTGATGAAGGTGGTGAGGGCGGCGCCCTTGTTGCCGCGCTCCTCCTTGTCGACCTGAACAATGATTTCCGTGCCTTCTTTTACGACCTCCTTGATCTTCAGGCGTCCCTCGCTGTTGCCGGGATCCTTGTAAAAGTATTCACGGGCGATTTCCTTGAGGGGCAGAAAGCCGTGACGCTCCGCGCCAAATTCAACGAATGCGGCCTCCAGGCTGGGTTCGACCCGGGTAATCTTGCCTTTGTAGATGTTTGACTTCTTTTGCAGACGGGTGCGGTTTTCGATATCCAGATCGTACAGTCGCTGTCCGTCGACGAGCGCAACGCGCAGCTCTTCGGGCTGTGTTGCATTGATAAGCATTTTTTTCATGATGTGCCATTCTACCTGGTGCGCGCAGGTCTGGCGGGGCGGGAATCAGCCATACAGCCGGCCACGAGGCCGGACATAGCCGAGTAACGGTCCTGGCACTGACGTGGCGGCTGGGCCGGGCACGCAGTGGTGAGGTACTACTCAGTACGCTCAGGTGAACTGTACAGGGCGAGAGGCCGTTGTCTGCCTGTCGCCGGGTAGTACTGCCGGTATTGCCTGCAGCGTGCAGGTTGTTACCCGGTCGGGGCCGCATCACCTGACGAATACGGCCGTACTGCCCAAAGCTTTCACTGATTCGGAGTCCCGGCAGCCTCACTGCGCGGTTCATACTGTATCGTCGCGTTTCAGCCTCAATCCCGGGCTATGCCCTGTGGGTGGCGGGCGCGTCGACATCCGTTGTGTGCCTGCACACGCAAGTGCGGGTATGATGTCTCCTGTGGGGCGCTGCGGTTACGTCGGCAGACCCTGCTGTCACCGGAGTGGTTGCGTCGTGCGTCGGGGGTAATACCCCTCGAGCCCGGCTACACGGGCCGGAGTATACCTGCATTTGCTAAGTGCTTCAATTATTTGGTGATTTCCCGAGCTCATGGTCAAAACACAACCCACCGCCGCGGCCAGTGCGGTTCGTTTCGTCGAAATCGATGCGGATAGTGCAGGGCAGCGACTCGATAATTACCTGCTGCGCGAGCTCAAAGGGGTGCCGAAAACACGCATTTACCGGGGCCTGCGCAAAGGCGAGTTCCGGATCAACAAAGGGCGTGTGAAAGCCGAATACCGCCTGGTGGCGGGTGATGTGCTGCGGGTGCCCCCGCTACACCAGCCCGAGCCCGGTACACCGGTGGTGGTGCCGGGTTACTGGGCGGGTGAAATCCAGTCGCGCATCGTGTTCGAGGACGCGGGACTGCTGGTGATCAACAAGCCCTCGGGACTCGCAGTGCACGGTGGTAGCGGCCTGAACTTCGGTTTGATCGAGTGCCTGCGGCAGCTGCGCCCCCAGGATCGCTATCTGGAGCTGGTACATCGGCTGGATCGGGATACTTCGGGTCTCATCCTGGTGGCGCGCAAGCCTGCGGTGTTGCGGGAGTTGCACCGGCAGCTGCGAGGCGACGGGGTAGACAAGCGCTACATCGCGTTAGTGGCGGGGCGCTGGCCACGTGAACGGCGCATGGTGGAAGCCCCCCTGCAGAAAAATGTCGTGCAGTCCGGTGAGCGTATGGTTCGGGTCGCCAAGGAGGGCAAGGCATCGGTGACCGGTTTTCAGGTACTGGAGCAGTTCCCCCGGACTACGCTGGTGGAAGCCAGGCCCTATACCGGCCGTACGCACCAGATCCGCGTGCATGCGCGCTTCGCCGGCCATCCGATACTCGGTGATGACAAGTACATGGACGATGCCTGCGCCGAGCTGGCGCGCGCGCTGGGGGTGGGCCGATTGTTCCTGCATGCCCGTTCACTGACCTTTACCCTGCCGGGTGAGGGGCAGTTGCGTCTTGAAGCCCCCCTCGATGATTCCCTAGAGACTATATTAAAAAATGCTCGTAAATAATTGTTTATGATAGTTATATTTGACTGGGACGGGACGCTTTGCGACTCCGTGGAGCAGATTGTGCAGGCCATGCAGGCGGCCGCGCGGGCCTGCGACCTGCCGGTGCCGGAGGCCGATGCGGTAAGGCACATCATTGGCCTCAGCCTGGTGACCGCGATGCCCCTGCTGTTCCCGGGCAGCTCTTCTGCGCAGCAGGAAGCAATGCAGGCGGCCTATGCCCGCTGCTACCGTGCGCTGGATCCAGGGCCGGCAGCACTGCACGAGGGTGCTCTGGAAACACTGGAATGGCTGCGCGCCTCCGGGTTTGAGGTAGCGATTGCCACGGGCAAGAGTCGACGGGGGCTGGATCGTGTCTTGCAGGGCCTGGGTCTGGAGCGCTATTTCCACAGTACACGCTGTGCTGACGAAACACGCTCCAAGCCCCACCCGCTGATGCTGGAGCAAATTCTGGCGGAGCGCGGCAAAGCGGCACACTGCGCCCTGATGGTGGGTGACTCAGAGTACGATCTGGACATGGCGCGGCGTCTCGGCATGCCCTCGGTGGGCGTGACTTTCGGTGTGCACTCTCGCGAGCAGCTCCTGCGCCACCGCCCGTTGGCCCTGATCGACCGGCTGGCTGCACTGCGGGAGTTGCCGCACCTGCTGTCTCAGGCCAGTATCGGGTAACCTGCCTCGCCAAGCAGGCGGGTCAGGGCGATCAGCGGCAGGCCTTCAAGGCTGCTGGGGTCATCGCCCTCCATGCGCTCGAACAGGGCGATTCCCAGGCCCTCACATTTGAAGCTGCCGGCGCAGTCCAGCGCCTGTTCCCGCTCGAGGTAGGCAGTGATCGCCGCCTGCGACAGCGGGCGAAAATGCACGCTGAAGGGTTCCACATGGGTCAGTTCCAGGCCGCTTGCAACGCGGCAGACCGCCAGCCCTGTGAGGAAGCGCACGGTGCGCCCGGAGCTTGCAGTCAGCTGCAGCCTGGCGTTTTCCGGGCTACCGGGCTTGCCGATCAGTCTGCCATCCAGCTCCGCCACCTGGTCGCTACCGATCACCAGGGCATCAGGGTGGGCCTGGGCGACTGAACGCGCCTTGGCCAGTGCCAGTCGCAACGCCAGCTGTGCTCCGGACTCGCCAGCAACCGGCGTTTCATCGGCATCGGGCGGCAGGCATTGGAAGGGGCGTTGCAGGCGTGCCAGCAAGGCTTTGCGGTAGGGCGAGGTGGAGGCGAGTATCAGGTCCATGATCAGGTATTCCACACGTGGCAGCGGGGGCAGTGAACTGGTTGTATTCTAAAGATATTTTTTGACAAAGGGGT
>CEOG01029137.1_pt1 | contig 22248 bp, 19 predicted proteins | sample 530301 | NCBI WGS metagenome assembly CEOG01 (sample SAMEA2619903, study PRJEB7988) | marine metagenome | biome: marine biome (ENVO:00000447); feature: surface water layer (ENVO:00002042); material: "saline water (ENVO:00002010), including plankton (ENVO:xxxxxxxx)" | depth 5 m | reverse complement strand
TGACTATCCGGAAAAGCCGCGGCTTGTGCATCGGCTGGATAAGGATACGTCGGGCGTGCTGGTGATCGGGCGGACGCGGCAGGCGGCGAAACATCTGGCGGAAGCGTTCAAGAAGCGCACGACGCGCAAGATATACTGGGCGCTGCTCGCCGGGGTGCCGAAACCGCGGGAAGGGACGATCAGCTATAATCTGACGAAGATTGTTACCGCCAATGGCGAAAAAGTCGTCGTGGACCGCGAGGGGCAAAAGGCCATTACGGATTTTTCCGTCATTGAAATGGCGGCGCAGAAGGCCTGCTGGGTCGCGTTCAAACCGTTGACCGGGCGTACCCATCAGCTTCGCGTTCATGCGGCGGCACTTGGCACGCCCATCGTCGGCGACGGAAAATACGGCGGAACGGAGGCGTTTCTGGATGGGGTGATCAGCAAGAAGATGCATCTTCATGCGCGGGAAATTACTATTACGCACCCATCTGGCAGGGAAATTACCGTGACCGCGCCGCTGGACCGGCATATGGCGGAAAGCTGGAAACTGCTCGGGTTTCATGAAAATGATTATGAAGATCCCTTCGCCGAGGTTGGTTTTTAATATGAAAAGGACCGGATTGGGCGCTTTTGGGCTTGACTAATCGGGCCTAATCCTTAATTTTTCAGCCATGACACATGCTAACCGACTTTTGAGCCTACGACTTATTGGCCCGGCACTCTGATTTAAGTGCCGGGGCGAATGCTGTCCTTTTCTCAAAATTGTCGGGTAAAAAATGAACGTAACGAAGGCTTCTGGGTCATTCATCTTTGAAAAATTTATCGGTTGGCAGCAGGAAGAGTTTACAGGCTCCTCCGGGGGGCTCTCTCGACTTCTATGCGGTCGCACGGGTTTGCGCAGCGCCCGGCGACCGTATGCAGGCTGCATTGAACCGAAGTGAAAAATTTCCGGACAGAAGCAGTCCGACCAGAACAAGAGGATTAAGAAAATGACGTTTACCCCCGGAGAAAAATACACGGCTTTTACGCCGATCAATCTGCCGGACCGACAATGGCCGTCCAAGGTCATTGAAAAGGCGCCGATCTGGTGCAGCGTGGATTTGCGCGATGGGAACCAGGCCCTGATCGAACCCATGGGGCATGAGCGCAAGCTGCGTATGTTCCGGCATCTGGTGAAGCTCGGCTTCAAGGAGATCGAGGTGGGCTTCCCGGCCGCTTCGCAGACGGATTTTGATTTTGTCCGTTTCCTGATAGAAGAAAACGAAATTCCTGATGATGTGAAGATCCAGGTGCTGACCCAGTCGCGGGACGAGCTGATCCAGCGAACCTTTGACAGCATCAGAGGCGCCAAGCAGGCGATTGTCCATCTTTATAACTCCACCTCCACTTTGCAGCGGCGTGTGGTGTTTGAGCAGGGCATGGAAGGGATCAAGAAAATCGCGACAGACGGGGCGACGCTGGTGCGCAAGCTCGCCGACGAGATGCCGGAAACTCTGGTGCAGATGGAATATTCGCCGGAAAGCTTTACCCAGACGGAGCTGGAGTATGCCTGCGAGGTGTGCGCCGCCGTCATGGATATCTGGAAGCCGACGGTGGAGAACAAGATCATCATCAACCTGCCGGCGACGGTCGAGGTGGCGAGCGCGAATATCTATGCGGACCAGATCGAATGGATGCACCGCAATCTGCCGAACCGGGACAAGCTCTTGCTCAGCCTGCATCCGCATAACGACCGGGGCACGGGCGTTGCAGCGGCGGAGTTCGGCATCATGGCGGGTGCAGACCGGGTGGAAGGCACGCTGTTTGGCAATGGCGAGCGGACCGGCAATGTGGATGTGGTGACCATCGCCATGAATATGTATACGCAGGGCGTCAATCCGGAGCTGGACTTCAGCGACATCAACGAGGTTGTCCGCACGGTGGAATATTGTAACCAGCTGCCCGTGCATCCGCGTCATCCCTATGGCGGCGATTTGGTGTTTACGGCCTTCTCCGGCTCGCATCAAGATGCGATCAAGAAGGGCTTTGCAGCCATGAAGAAGACCAATGATCCACTCTGGGCCATTCCTTATCTGCCCATTGACCCCGCTGATTTGGGTCGAAACTATGATGCTGTGATCCGCGTTAACAGCCAGTCGGGCAAGGGCGGCGTCGCCTATCTGCTGGAGGAGGATTACGGCATTGAGCTGCCGCGCCTGTTGCAGATTGAATTCAGCAAGACGGTGCAGGGCGTAACCGACGAGACAGGTAAGGAACTGTCGTCGGCAATGATCTACGATCTCTTTGAAAAGGAGTATCTGAACGCGGAAGGCGATCTTGTATTCGTCAATCACCAGTCCGTTGCCGATCCGGATTCCGACGAACGCCGAAGCCTCATCGCAACCGTGCGGGACAAGGGCACGGATGTGAAGCTTGAAGGCGCGGGCACCGGGCCGATTGATGCATATATGTCCGCCCTGTCGCGGAAATATAATCTGGACCTCAAAGTTAACGATTATCGCGAACATACGACCGGTTTTGGATCGGACGCGGTGGCGGTTGCCTATGTTGAAATGCGCGATTCCAGTGGCGAGGCGATTTTCGGCGTCGGCAAGCATGCGAATATCGTGACGGCCTCTCTTAAGGCGATTACGAGCGCGGTCAACCGTTCAAGAGGCAAGAATAACGGTTAAATAACGAGGCTGGCGGGTATTCCGCCAGCCTTTTCCTTTCATCGGACCTTTCGGGACAAAAGGACCATGACCTCTCCGGCGGAAATTCTCGTCGTTTTTGATTGTGACGGCACGCTTGTAGACAGTGCGCATAATGTGATCGCCTGTATGCAGAAGGCCTTTCAGGAGGCCGGACTGCCGATACCGGACGATCTTTCGATCCGTCGCACCATCGGCCTCAACCCGGATGTCGCCGTTCGCGACCTTGCCGGTCGGCCGTTGTCCTTCGCGCAGCTCGATGAGATTGTCACTGGCTACAAGACTTCATTTTTTCATCAGCGTTTGCAGATTGATCATCATGAGCCGCTGTTTTCAGGCGTACGTCATGTACTTGAGGCGCTGGCCGCGCGCCATGTCAATATGGCGGTCGCCACCGGCAAATCCATGCGTGGTGTCAATGCGGTGATCGCACAACATGGGCTGGAAGGATATTTCGGTTCATTGCTGACCCCTGATCATAATCCGGGCAAGCCGCACCCGCAAATGCTGGAAAAGGCGATGGCGGTGGCGGGTGTCCGGCCGGAACGCACCTTTATGGTCGGCGATACCAGCTTTGACATGATGCTGGCGAAAAATGCGGGCTGCCGCGCCATCGGTGTCAGCTGGGGCTATCATGATGAGGCGGAATTGCGGGAAAGTGGGGCGGAACGCATTATTGACTATTTTGAAGAGCTGATCGGGATTGTAGAAGCTGCGTGACGCTATGCAATATCCAAGTCAGCCCTTGCATTTTTTTGAGTAATCTCTATAAGCCTAACGACTGTTAGGTTGCTGACGGGATTGTGAAGACGGCCGAATGAAACGCTTTTATAAAGAAGTGACAGCGGAGGAGCGTGCTGGCGGTTTCTGTGTACTGCTGGATGGCCGGATGATAAAAACGCCGGCGAAGGCGGGTTTGCATCTGCCAACACGGGCGCTGGCCGAGGCAATCGCGGCGGAATGGGATGCGCAGGGAGCGGAGCTGGTTCCCGCCAGCATGCCGCTGATGCAGGCCGCCGCGACGGTGATTGACCGGGTGACGACGCAGCGGGAAAAGGTCATTGACGATATTGCCGCCTATGGCGGTTCGGACCTGGTCTGCTACCGGGCGACGCATCCGGAGAGTTTGGTGACACGGCAACGGGCAGCGTGGGATCCGATGCTGGATTGGTTGAAAAACCGGCATGGCGTGACGCTGCATGTGGCGGAAGGGGTGATGCATATTCCGCAGCCGCCGCAATCTCTGTCTGCCCTCCGGGCGATCGTGGCGGCACAGAGTGATATGGCGCTCGCGCCGCTTTACAATATGACATCGCTTTGTGGGTCACTGGTGATTGCGCTGGCGGTTCTGGACGGACATCTATCGGCCGATCAGGCCTTCGAGATCAGTGAGCTTGACGAAACCCATGTGATGGAACTCTGGGGCGGCGATGCGGAGGCAGTGAAACGACGGGAGAATAACAAGGAGAGTTTGGCGGCAAGCGCCCGCTTTCTGACATTAATTTAAATAATAAAGCTGAGGTAGGGACATGCAAGATATCATTCAGCAGTTGGAAGAGAAGCGGGCGAGAGCCCGGCTGGGCGGCGGTCAGAAAAGGATCGATTCCCAGCACAGCAAAGGCAAGCTGACCGCGCGGGAGCGGATCGAGATTTTGCTCGATGAAGGGTCCTTTGAAGAATGGGACATGTTTGTTGAACATCGCTGCGTCGATTTCGGCATGCAGAATGAAACGGTTACCGGCGACGGTGTCATCACCGGCCACGGGACAATCAATGGCAAGTTGGTTTTTGTGTTCAGTCAGGACTTTACCGTTTTTGGCGGCTCTCTCTCTGAATATCATGCCAAGAAAATCTGCAAGATCATGGACAAGGCCGTTCAGGTCGGCGCGCCGGTTATTGGTCTGAATGATTCCGGCGGTGCGCGTATCCAGGAGGGCATCGACAGTCTGGCCGGTTACGCCGAAGTGTTCCAGCGGAACGTGATGGCGTCCGGCGTCGTGCCGCAGATTTCCGTGATTATGGGGCCTTGCGCGGGCGGGGCAGTTTATTCTCCGGCCATGACGGATTTTATTTTCATGGTACGCGACAGTTCCTACATGTTCGTGACCGGCCCCGATGTGGTGAAAACCGTGACCAATGAGACGGTGACAGCGGAAGAGCTTGGCGGTGCGGGCACACACACCAGCAAATCATCGGTCGCCGATAACGCCTATGACAATGATGTGGAGGTGCTGACGGAAGTGCGCCGTCTCGTTGATTTCCTCCCCTCCAGCAACCTTGAGTCGTCTCCGCAGCGTAAAAGCTTTGATGATCCGGACCGGAAGGAAAAAAGCCTCAATACACTGGTCCCGGCCAACCCCAACAAGCCCTATGACATGATGGAGTTGGTGGAAAAACTGGTCGATGAGGGGGATTTCTTCCAGATCCAGCCGAATTTCGCCAAAAATATCATCACCGGCTTTGGCCGCATGGATGGCCAGACGGTCGGCATTGTTGCCAATCAGCCGATGGTACTGGCGGGCTGCCTGGATATCGACAGCTCCAAGAAGGCGGCACGGTTCGTCCGTTTCTGTGACTGCTTCAACATTCCAATTGTGACTCTTGTCGATGTGCCGGGCTTCCTGCCCGGAACCTCCCAGGAATATGGCGGGATCATCAAGCATGGCGCGAAGCTGCTCTATGCCTATGCCGAAGCAACGGTCCCGAAAGTCACCGTTATTACCCGGAAAGCCTATGGTGGCGCTTATGATGTGATGGCGTCAAAACATCTGCGCGGCGATGTCAATTACGCCTGGCCGTCCGCCGAGATTGCAGTGATGGGTTCCAAAGGCGCGGTGGAAATCATCTTCCGTTCCGAAATCGGGGATGCCGAGAAAATCCAGAAGCGCACCGATGAATATCAGTCGCGTTTTGCCAATCCATTTATCGCCGGGCATCGCGGTTTTATTGATGATGTGATCATGCCGAATAACACCCGCCATCGGATTATCAATTCGCTGCATATGCTGAAAAACAAACAACTGGAAAACCCGTGGAAGAAACACGGCAATATTCCGCTGTAAGGCCAAGGGAGACGATAAGAAAATGTTCAAGAAAATCCTGATCGCCAACCGCGGCGAAATTGCCTGTCGTGTTATCCGCACCGCCCGTACCATGGGCATACAGACGGTGGCAGTTTATTCCGATGCCGATGATGGCGCCGTTCACATGCGCATGGCCGATGAGGCCGTTCATATCGGCCCGGCTGCGGCCGCCGAAAGTTATCTGATCATCGACAAGATCATCGATGCCTGTAAAAAGACAGGGGCGGAAGCTGTCCATCCGGGCTATGGCTTCCTCTCTGAAAATCAGGCCTTCGCCGATGCGCTGGACGCGGCCGGTATTGCCTTTATCGGTCCTGGCAAAAAAGCGATTGCCTCCATGGGAGACAAGATCGCGTCCAAGAAGCTGGCCCATGCCGCCGGAGTGAATACGGTTCCCGGCCACATGGATCTGATCGACGATGCCGATCATGCCGTGAAGATTTCGAAGGAAATTGGCTATCCGGTGATGATCAAGGCTTCCGCCGGGGGCGGGGGCAAGGGCATGCGGATCGCCCATAATGATGAAGAAGCGCGTGAGGGCTTCCAGTCGGCCAAGAATGAGGCCATCAGCAGCTTTGGCGATGATCGCATCTTCATCGAAAAATTCGTTGTTGATCCGCGCCATATTGAAATTCAGGTGCTGGCAGATAAGCATGGCACCTGCCTGTATCTGGGCGAGCGGGAATGCTCCATCCAGCGGCGCCACCAGAAGGTCATTGAGGAAGCGCCGAGCCCGTTTGTCGATGACGAACTCCGCAAGGCTATGGGCGAACAGGCCGTCGCGCTTTCCCGCGAGGTGGATTATCACTCTGCCGGGACGGTCGAGTTTATCGTCGGCAGTGACCGGAATTTCTATTTTCTGGAAATGAACACCCGCCTGCAGGTAGAACATCCGGTCACGGAGTTGATTACCGGCATTGATCTTGTAGAACAGATGATCCGGGTTGCCTATGGTGAAAAGCTTAGCTTGACGCAAGAGGACATCAAGCTGACTGGCTGGGCGCTTGAAAGCCGTCTCTATGCAGAAGACCCCTATCGCGGCTTCCTACCCTCCATCGGGCGCCTCAGCCGCTACAAGGTGCCAAAGGGAGAAAATGTCCGGGTGGATACGGGCGTGACCGAAGGTTCGGAAATCACCATGTTTTATGATCCGATGATCGCCAAGCTGGTCACCTATGGCGAGACCCGGGACGCGGCGATCGAGGAAATGGGGCGGGCGCTTGATGCCTATGAAGTAAGCGGTATCTCCCACAACATCAACTTCCTGAATGCGGTCTGTAATCATCCGCGTTTCAAGGCAGGCAACCTGACAACCGGGTTCATCACCGAGGAATATCCCGACGGTTTCCACGGCGCGCCGCTCAGTGACGAGACGGTTGAAAAACTGGTCGCCATGGCGCTTCTGGTGCATATGCGCGCCTCCAGCCGGTCCCTGAAGCATGTGGTTGCCAAAACGGCGGAAGACTGGATCGTCAGCGAAGGGAAAGAGCGTTCCTTCGCCGTTTCCGCCGAAGATGTGGACAAGGGGATCAAAGTCACACTTGATGACAAGGAAATCGAGGTGACCAGCAAATGGAAACCCGGCAAGCGACGCATCAAAGCCAAAATTGATGGCGAGCAGGTGATTGCCCAGCTCGAATTCTATCGCGGCAGTATCCGTCTCACTCATGGCGGTGCGGTGGTTGAGCTGTCGGTCCGCCGCCCCGCGGCTGCCCGGCTGGCTGAGCTGATGCCGGTCAAGGTGGCGCCGGATATGTCCAAATTCCTGCTGTGTCCGATGCCGGGCATGGTGGTTGCGGTCAATGTCAAGGAAGGCGACGAAGTGAAAGCCGGACAGGCGCTGGCCGTGGTTGAGGCGATGAAGATGGAGAATATTCTCCGCGCGGAGCAGGACGCGGTCGTCTCGGCGGTCAAGGCCGGGGCGGGCGATGTTCTCGCCGTGGATGATGTTATCCTCGAATTCGAATAATCGGGATCAGGTGGCCTCGGCAATAAAATTGCCGAGGTCGCCATTCTTCAGAAAAATCCGCGCGAAAGCGGCTTTCAGCTCCATATCGAACTCGGTCATGCTAACAGGTATGCCGAGGTCGACGAGTGATGTCACCCCATGCTCTGAAATGCCACAGGGGACTATGCCGCTGTAGTGGCCGAGATTCGGCTCCACATTCACGGATATACCATGAAAGCTGACCCAGCGGCGCACCCGCACACCGATGGCGGCGATCTTATCTTCCCGATGGCCGCGATCGACCCAAACGCCAACCCGCCCGTCGCGCTTTTCGCCGCGGATCTGATACTGCGCCAAAGTCTCGATCACCCAGTCTTCCAGATCCTGCACGAAGGCGCGGATATCCGCATTGCGCTTTTTAAGGTCGAGCATCACATAAGCAACGCGCTGCCCGGGACCGTGATAGGTGTATTGCCCGCCACGGCCTGCCTTATAGACAGGAAAGCGTTGTGGGTCCTTCAGATCGGTCGCATCGGCGCTGGTTCCGGCCGTATAGAGGGGCGGGTGTTCCAGCAGCCAGACAAGCTCGGGTGCGCCCTTGTCACGAATGTCAGCAACGCGAGTCTCCATGCGGCGGAGGGCCTCTTCATAGGGGACAGGGGCGTCGGATATTTTCCATTCAATGCGATGCATGGGCGATATATAGCAGTTTTCGCCGAAACGGCAATAAAGGCTGCGCGCAAGGCCGGAGCTTAACATCCTGTTAACCCTGTTCGGGCATACTGGCGGCAGGATTAGGCAAAGGATGCGGGCCATGAGCGAGGAAAACAAGGCAATTGAAGGCGTTGACGTCGAAATCTCGGTCGTTCTCGGAAAGGCCGTGATGCCAATCCACCAGCTTCTGAAAATGGGCCGTGGCGCGGTGATCGAGCTCGATGCCGGTTCGGACGACGATGCGGTTGTCCTTGCCAACAACAAACCCATCGCCTATGGCGGGATCATCATCGTCGATGACAATATCGGAATTTCCATCACCGATAAGGTCAAAAAAAACCTTCCGGAATTTTAATTCGTCAAAAAACAATTCAGTTGTTGCAGAGGGGGAAAACATTTGTTATTTCCCTGCTCCATTGTGCGGTCGTGGCGGAATTGGTAGACGCGCAGCGTTGAGGTCGCTGTCCGGTAACACGGGTGGAAGTTCGAGTCTTCTCGACCGCACCATATCACAGACATCGTTTTGTGATTGTCCTTGCAGGATTGAACGGTATTGCCAGAGAGGCCCGTCGATCCGTCTGCCAATCAGGGGCATCTTTTTCTGAATTATTCTGAATGATATCCATCAGAAGGCTCATGCCGTAGCCTGCTGTGGCTTTCCGGTGATGGAGCGTTATGCCTTCCGGGCGATTCCTGCTGTCAATATCTCAGGGCTTGACGGATAGATTTTATTTCTATATTTCATGAAATATGGAAATAAAAAACGCCCTCGCCGCTCTTTCCGCCTTGAGCCAGCAGACTCGCCTGGAGATATTCCGCCTGCTTGTGAAAAAGGGGGCGGATGGCTTGGCCGCGGGAGACATTGCCGATGTCCTTGATGTGCGACCCAATACCTTGTCGGCAAATCTTGTCATCCTTGTAAATGCGGGCCTACTGCGGAATGAACGGCAGGGGCGATCCATCCGCTATTTTGTTGACATGCAGGGGATGCGCACCCTTCTGAGTTTCTTGCTGGAAGACTGTTGTGGCGGGCACCCTGAGCTATGCCAGCCGGTTATCAGCGAAATCTTCTGCGACTGCGGGGAGGGGGAGGCATGAATAATGGCCCACGGCTTTGCATTGCCTCATCCCCCGAAGGGATCTCTGTCCGGCATCGGCTGTCGGCCTGCGCGGGCTTTCCGAAAAATAATCAACCTGATGAATAAGGTGTGAAATGACAGATGCTTCTGATGCTCCCTCCGGCCTTGGCGTGTTCGAACGCTGGCTGACGTTATGGGTGGCGCTTTCGATTTTGGCGGGGCTTGTCTTCGGATCGGTCTCGCCCGGTGTTGTGGAAACGATCGCGGCGACGGAAGTCGCCTCCATCAATCTTGTCGTCGCTGTTCTGATCTGGGCGATGGTCTATCCGATGATGGTCGGGGTGGATTTCGCGGCTGTGTCCGATATTGCGCGGCAACCCAAGGGTCTTCTCATCACGCTTGTCATCAACTGGCTGATCAAGCCTTTCACCATGGCGTTGCTCGCGGTGCTTTTTTTCGACTATGTCTTTGCGCCGTTCATTCCGGCGGAAGATGCGACGCAGTATATCGCGGGTCTTATCCTGCTGGGTGCGGCGCCCTGCACGGCGATGGTGTTTGTCTGGTCACAGCTGACCAAGGGGGACGCGCTCTACACCCTGGTGCAGGTCTCGGTAAACGATCTGATCATGGTCTTTGCATTCGCGCCGATTGTCGCGCTGCTGTTGGGCGTTGCGGAAATCACGGTGCCCTGGGAAACCCTGCTGCTGGCGACGGTTCTATATGTTGTCCTGCCGTTGATCGCCGGGCTTGTCACGCGCCGACTGCTCAGGGATCCGGCCCGCATCGCGGCTTTTATGGCCCGCATAAAGCCCCTTTCCATCATCGGCTTGCTGGTAACCGTGGTTATTCTCTTCGGCTTGCAGGCATCTGCCATTCTGGCGAACCCGCTGATTATCGCCCTGATTGCCGTGCCGATCATTCTGCAAAGCTATGGCATATTTGCCCTTGCCTATGGCGCGGCATACGGCATGCGGGTGCCGCATAAGATTGCGGCTCCCTGTGCCATGATCGGCACGTCGAATTTCTTTGAGCTGGCCGTCGCCGTCGCCATCAGCCTGTTCGGGCTGAATTCCGGCGCAGCGCTGGCAACCGTTGTCGGGGTGCTGGTTGAAGTGCCGGTCATGTTGTCGCTGGTCGCTTTTGCCAATCGAACCCGGCGCCAATTCGAAGAAAGGAAAAGCCCATGACCCGTATCTATCATAATCCCGATTGCGGCACGTCGCGAAACACATTGGCCATGATTCGCCAGTCCGGCGTTGAACCGGAGATCATACTTTACCTTAAGACCCCGCCAACCCGAGAGGAGTTGGAATCCCTCATCCGGCAAATGGGCATCACGGCGCGCGCGCTGTTGAGGGAAAAGGGGACGCCGTTTCAGGAGCTTGGTCTTGATAATCCGGAACTGGCGGAAGCGGAACTGATTGATGCGATGATGGATCACCCGATCCTGATCAACCGGCCGATCGTTGTGACTGGCAAGGGCGCCCGGCTCTGCCGCCCGTCGGAAGTGGTGCTGGATATCCTCGAAAATCCTGATATCGGTCCGTTCACAAAAGAAGACGGTGAAATTGTAAAGGGGTGTCATCGGCGCGTGAATCCGGATTAGTGGCCAGCCGTTTAAAAAAACAGAACAATTTCATGAAACTTTCGCCGACGGCGCTATGATAGCGTGCTATAAGGGCGTCGGTTTGCTTCCCTTTTATTGACTGGTGACGCCGGTTTATTATCGCTGGCGACGATGGTTGGCATCGGGTAAACGCGGGCATTCTTTCTGGTGGAGAAGACGGGGACATGGCGAAAGACAATTCTGAAAAGGCACTGGATTATCATCGGCTGCCAAGGCCGGGGAAATTGACAGTCCAGCCGACGAAGCCGATGGATACTCAGATGGATCTCGCGCTGGCCTATTCGCCGGGGGTTGCGCATCCTTGTCTTGCCATTGCCGCGGACCCGGTAGAGGCGGCCAATCTGACGGCGCGCGGCAATCTGGTGGGCGTGGTGACGAATGGCACGGCCGTGCTTGGCCTCGGCGCCATCGGGCCCCTCGCTTCCAAGCCGGTGATGGAGGGGAAAGCTGTTCTTTTTAAGAAATTCGCCGGAATTGATGTCTTCGACATCGAGCTGGATGAGCGGGATCCGGAAAAGCTGGTGGATATCATCGCCGCCATGGAGCCGACGTTCGGTGGCATCAACCTGGAGGATATCAAGGCGCCGGAATGCTTCATCGTCGAAAAGCTCTGCCGGGAGCGGATGAATATCCCCGTCTTTCATGATGATCAGCATGGTACAGCCATCTGCGTTGCCGCCGCCATTTATAATGCACTGCGGATTGTCGAGAAGGACATCGCGGAGGTCAAGCTGACGGCCTGCGGCGCGGGCGCGGCGGCGCTGGCCTGCCTCAACCTGCTGGTCAGCCTCGGCCTGCCGCGAGAGAATATCACGGTCTGCGATATACATGGCGTTGTCTATCAGGGGCGTGAGATTGAAATGGACCCCTACAAGTCCAAATTCGCCATCGAGACGAATAAACGGACACTTGGTGAGGCCATGGTCGGTGCGGATATCTTTCTCGGCTGTTCGGGGCCGGGCGCTTTGAAACCGGAAATGGTTGAAACCATGACGGATCGGCCGATCATCCTCGCGTTGGCCAATCCGACACCGGAGATTCTGCCCGAAGAAGTGAAAGCCGTGTGCCCCGACGCGATCATTGCAACGGGTCGTTCCGACTATCCCAACCAGGTGAACAATGTTCTCTGCTTCCCTTATCTGTTCCGCGGTGCCCTCGATGTCGGAGCGACGGAGATCAATGAGGAAATGAAAATCGCCGCGGTGAAGGCGATTGCCAATCTTGCCATGGCGGAACAGTCGGACATTGTCGCCAAGGCCTATGGCGGTGCGCAGGCGAGCTTCGGCCCGGATTACCTGATCCCGACGCCGTTCGACCCACGCCTCTATCTACATGTATCCTTTGCGGTCGCCAAGGCGGCGATGGAGAGCGGCGTCGCCACCCGGCCTATCGAGGATCTCAAGAAATATCATCAGCAGCTTTCGCATTTTGTCTATCGCACGGGCTTCGTCATGAAGCCGGTCTTCGATCAGGCGCGGCAGGAGTTGATGCGGGTTGCCTATTGTGAAGGGGAAGAGGAGCGCGTCCTCCAAGCAGTGCAGACTGTTGTGGATGACGGGCTTGCGATCCCGATCCTGATCGGCCGCAGCAAGGTTATTGATTACCGCATCAAGAAGCTGGGTCTTCGCATCCGGCCGGGGGTTGATTTCGAGATTACCGATCCCGAGGATGATCCACGCTACCGGGAATACTGGCAGGCTTATCACAAGTTGCGCGAACGTTTTGGCGTGGATGTGGAGACAGCAAAGGCCCGTATCCGCACCAATACCACTATTATCGGCGCAATGATGGTGTATCTTGGCCATGCGGACGCGATGATCTGCGGCACATTCGGCAAATATGACAATCATTACCGGCGGATCGCGGATATTATTCCATTCCGCGAAGGGGTGCGGAATGCGTCGGCGCTGCATCTGCTGATCATGCCGGAGCGAACCCTGTTCTTCACCGATACCCAGATCAGCCATGAGCAATCTCCGGAAGAGCTGGCGGAGCTTGCCATTTTGTCCGCTGATGAAGTGCGGCGTTTCGGGATTGAACCGAAGGCGGCGCTGCTCTCCTATTCCAATTTTGGCTCCACCGATATGCTCTCTGCGCGCAATGCGCGGCAGGCGTTGAAAATCGTTGAAAAGCTGGCGCCGGAGCTGGAGATAGAAGGGGAGATGAAGGCGGATACCGCCCTTATCCCCGCCATCCGGGAGGCGATCTTTCCGAATTCCCGGCTTCAGGGCGCCGCCAACCTTCTGATTATGCCGAATCTTGATGCGGCCAATATCAGCTATAATATCGCCAAAAGCATTGGTCACGGCATTGCCGTTGGTCCGATCCTGATCGGCATGTCCAAGTCTGTACATATCACGGCGGCGTCCATCACGGTGCGCGGTCTTGTCAATATGACGGCCATTGCGGCGGTCGATGCGCAGGATCACAAGGCGGGCAAGATGATGCCGGGGCCTGTCGCGCGGAGAGAAAGACTTATTGAAGAAGGCTGATCATGAGCGACGCGCAGGAAAAACGTGAGGAAGAAGGCGCCGGTGACGATGAAAACACCGCACCCACTTACGGCCTGAACGAAGAGATCGTTCAGGAAATTCAGGAAGCGATTGAGCGCGAGGATTCCGTCTATCTGCACGACAGGCTGGAGGACTGGCATTCGGCTGACGTGGCCGATCTGATTGAACAGCTCAAGCCGAAACTGCGCCTTCCTTTCATGCGGATAATGGAAGACCGGATTGATCCGGACGTTTATTCCGCCCTCGATGAGAATGTCCGCGAACATCTGGTCGATGAGATGGAACCGGCGGAGATTGCCGCTTTCATCAATGAGCTTGAACTGGATGATGCCGTAGATTTCCTGGAGAATTTCGAGGAACAGGATCGGCGCGACGTTCTCAATCAAATCCCCCCTGATGAGCGGGCGGTGTTGCAGGAAGGCCTGTCCTATGGCGAGGATACGGCCGGCCGGTTGATGCAGCGCAATCTGATCGCGGTGCCGGAATACTGGAACATCGGTCAGACAATCGACTATATGCGCGATACCGAGGATCTGCCCGACGAATTCTACGAGATTTTCGTCGTTGATCCGCGGCATCATCCCATTGGCACCATTCCGCTCAACCGCGCCATGCGCAGCAAGCGCCATGTGATGGTGCGCGATATCATGGATACGGAGCAGAAGTTGATCCCCGTTGATATGGATCAGGAGGAAGTTGCTTATCTATTCCAGCAGTATCGTCTGACATCGGCCGCAGTTGTCAATGATGACGGTGCCCTGATTGGTGTGATCACCGTTGACGACATTATGGATGTCATCAACGAGGAAGCAGAGGAGGATATCCTGCGTCTGGGTGGCGTTTCAGAAGATGACCTGTTCGGCAGCGTCTATCGCACCATCCGCGCCCGCTTTCCCTGGCTGTTCGTCAACCTGCTGACAGCGCTGGCGGCGTCCTTCGCTATCAGCCTGTTCGATGCCACCATGGAGGCGGTGATCGCCCTGGCAGTGCTGATGCCCATTGCGGCCAGTATGGGCGGCAATGCGGGAACGCAGGCCCTGACCGTCGCGGTGCGCGCCCTTGCCACCAAGGAACTGACGACGGCCAATATGTTCCGTATCCTCAACAAGGAGGCGCTGGTTGCGCTCACCAATGGCAGTATTTTCGCCTGTATAGTGGGCATGGTAGCCTGGCTGTGGTTTGGTAATCCGCTGATTGGCGGCATTGTTGCGGCGGCTCTGGTTGTCAATATCCTCGTCGCGGGGGTGATCGGCATGATCGTTCCGGTGATGTTGGAGCGATTGAAAATTGATCCGGCCATTGCATCCGGCGTGTTTGTCACGACAGTGACAGATATTGTCGGCTTCGTTGTCTTCCTGGGACTGGCGACTCTGATCCTGCTGTGAGCGGTTAACGTGCCCAAGCGAGATTTTTGTTTCCGCTACGCTCCGGATACCAGCCGTGACTGGCAGCAAACATCTGGAATGATCGAATGAGATCATTTTCCGCCGTTTTTCGCCAAAGCAGGCCGATGCTGCGACCGATATTGATACCATCGACAGGCAAGAAAGCAATGCCCGGTGCTGAGAGGATATCCGGCATCATGCACAGGCCAAGCCCGGCGCTGACAAGGGCCAGAGCCTTGTCATCCTGATCGGTGCGAAAGACAATATTCGGACTGACCCCGGCATTGGCAAAGGCCCGGGTGAGTTCGCTTTCTGCCTCGCAATGGGTGCGATGGAGAAAATCAAGGCGGTCCAGGTCCGCCAGGGGAATGACGCTGCGGCTGGCGAAGGAATGGCTGGTGGGAATGGCAAGCATATATTTCCACCTGTAAAGCCGGGTGAACGAAAGACCGCTTTCTGTTTCCGGCCGGATGCTGAGGGCGACGTTGACCCGTCCTTCATCCAGCCAGCGTTGGAGCTGGGCCGGGGCGCCCTCCTTGATGGAAATCTGGATATCGCCATGGGCTTTTGCAAAATCATTCACAAGTGCGGAGATACGCTGTGTCGGAGCCGTTCTCAGCAGGCCGAGTTGCAGGCGGCGCAGCGGGCTTCTGCGGGAAACTTCCGATTTTGCTGCATTGCATTCATAAATGATCGTGCGGGCGTGAGGCAGCAGGCGGCGTCCGGCTTCCGTCAGGCTGATCTTGCGGGCCTCCCGGCTGAATAAGGTGGTGCCCAGCTCGGCCTCCAGCTTTTTGATGCCAGTGGAAAGGGTTGGCTGGCTGACAAAGCTCCGCTCCGCCGCGCGGGAGAAATTGCCGGTTTCCACAATGGCCAGGAAGTAGCGAAGCTGATAGATATCCATCCATAGATATTATCAATAGCTATGATCGAAACAAACGATTTTATCTATTGCCATCTTTTTCTTATAGTGGCGGCATGTAAAACCGAGGGCCGAGACAGTCGCTGTGGCGGTTATTAACGGACCCCGTCAAATGTGGGAGAAAAAATGTCTACAAACTTCAAGCCACGCAATCCGGATTATGACGCCGTCGTCCGCGACAGTTTTTCACGGCAGCCCTTTATGGCGGAAATTGGGGCGGCGATCACCCATCTGGAACCGGGAGTGTGCGAGCTTACGCTTCCCATGCGTCCTGGCCTGACACAGCAGCATGGCTTTTTCCACGGCGGGCTGGTGTCCGCACTGACGGATTCGGCAGCCGGCTATGCCTGCTATTCGCTCTATCCTCCGGACAGTACCATTCTCACAACCGAATTTAAGGTCAATCTGCTGAACCCGGCCGAGGGGAAAACCCTGCGCGCGCGCGGTGAAGTGATCAAAAGCGGACGGACCCTTTTTATCTGCCGGGCGGACGCCTATGCGGAAGGAGAGGGGGAGTCCCGTCACTGCCTGACGGGGCTGTTCACCATGATGTGCCTGATGGGAAAACCCGATCATGGCAAAAGGGCATGAGGGAGGCTATCGACATGATCGCGACAACACTCCATATTATGAGGCAGGCAAGACGCGTGTGACCGTATCAACAAACCATTGGCGTGGCCAGATAGGGAGGAAAGAATGTCAGCAGTCCATTTTCCCGGTTTGAATTTCGGCTTGGGCGAAACCGCCGATATGATGCGTGAGACGGTGGCCAGCTTTGCGGCGGCGGAACTAGCGCCGCGTGCCGCCGAGATTGATGCGCGCAATGAATTTCCCATGGATATGTGGCCGAAGATGGGCGCGCTCGGCCTGCTGGGTATTACGGTAGAGGAAGAGTATGGCGGCTCCGGCCTCGGTTATCTGGAGCATTGCATCGCGGTGGAGGAAATCAGCCGCGCGTCCGCCTCGGTCGGGCTGTCCTACGGGGCGCATTCCAATCTCTGCGTCAATCAGATCCGTCGCAATGGCAGTGAGGCGCAGAAACAGAAATATCTGCCGAAGCTGATCAGCGGGGAGCATGTGGGGGCGCTGGCCATGAGTGAGCCGGGCGCGGGTTCCGACGTGGTCTCCATGCGGCTTCGGGCGGAGAAGCAGGGGGATCGCTATATCCTGAACGGCAATAAATTCTGGATCACCAACGGACCCGACGCCGATGTGCTGGTGGTTTACGCCAAGACCGATCCGAATGCGGGCCCGCGCGGGATTACCGCTTTTCTGATCGAAAAGGGCTTTCCCGGCTTTTCAACGGCGCAGAAGCTGGACAAGCTCGGCATGCGCGGTTCCAACACCTGCGAGCTTGTATTCGAGGATTGCGAGGTACCGGAAGAGAATATCCTGGGTCCCCTCAATGAAGGCGTTCGCGTGCTGATGAGCGGCCTTGATTATGAGCGGGTGGTGCTGTCCGCCGGGCCGCTTGGTATCATGCAGGCCTGCATGGATGCCGTCATTCCCTATATCCATGACCGTGAGCAATTCGGCCAGCCAATCGGCACGTTCCAGCTCATGCAGGGCAAGGTCGCTGACATGTATTCCACCATGAATGCCTGCAAGGCCTATGTCTATGCGGTGGCGAAGGCCTGTGATCGGGGAGAGACGACCCGCAAAGATGCGGCGGGTGTTATTCTCTATGCGGCGGAGAAGGCGACATGGATGGCGCTGGAGGCTATACAAGCCCTTGGCGGCAATGGTTATATCAACGAATATCCGACTGGTCGGCTATTGCGCGATGCCAAGCTCTATGAGATCGGCGCGGGCACCAGCGAGGTCCGGCGGATGCTGATCGGGCGCGAATTATTTAACGAGACCAGCTAGGTCCGGGAAACCCCGGACGTTCACAAGGAGAAAAAGAAAATGAGTGAAGATCCTATTGTCATCGTTGGTATGGCGCGGACGCCGATGGGTGGCTTTCAGGGCGATCTGTCCGATGTGAAGGCGCCGCAGCTCGGCGCGGTGGCTATTAAGGCTGCAATGGACTGTGCGGGGGTCACCGGCACGGATATTGATGAAGTCATCATGGGATGCGTTCTGCCCGCCGGTCTTGGCCAGGCTCCGGCGCGTCAGGCCTCCTTCGGCGCGGGCATTCCCGACAGCGTTGGCTGCACGACGGTCAACAAGATGTGCGGCTCCGGCATGCGGGCCGCCATGTACGCCTATGATGCCCTGAAGGCAGGCAGTGCCAACGTGCTGGTTGCTGGCGGATTTGAGAGCATGACCAACGCCCCCTATGTTCTGCCGAAAGTCCGCAGTGGTCTGCGTCTCGGCCATGGAGAGGTCAAGGATCATATGTTCCTCGATGGGCTGGAGGATGCGTATGAGGAAGGCCGCCTGATGGGCAGCTTTGCCGAGGAAACCGCAGGTCTATATCAGTTCACCCGTGAAGCGCAGGATGCTTATGCCATTGAATCCCTGCGCCGTTCCAAGCAGGCAACTGAGGATGGCAGCTTTGCGTCCGAAATCACGCCGGTCACCGTCAAGACCCGCAAGGGTGATGTTGTCATCGACAAGGACGAGCAGGCGCTGAAAGGCCAGCCGGATAAAATTCCGACGCTGAAGCCCGCCTTTGCAAAAGACGGAACGGTGACGGCGGCCAACAGTTCCTCCATCTCCGATGGCGGTGCGGCGCTGGTCCTGATGACGGAGAGTGAAGCGAAGAAGCGCGGCCTGAAGCCGATTGCAAAATTCCTGGCCCATTCCACACATGCCCGGAAACCTTCCGAATTCACCATGGCCCCCATTGATGCGATCCGCAAGGTAATGGAAAAGGTGAACTGGACGAAGGATGATGTTGATCTGTTCGAGATTAACGAAGCCTTCGCCGTTGTCACCATGGCCGCGATGAAAGATCTCGGTCTTGATCATGCCAAGGTGAATGTGCATGGCGGTGCCTGTGCGCTCGGTCATCCGGTCGGAGCATCGGGTGCGCGTATTGTGGTGACCCTTCTCTCCGCTTTGCAGAAATATGGCAAGAAGCGGGGCGTGGCGTCGCTCTGTATCGGGGGCGGCGAAGCAACGGCCATGGCGCTGGAACTTGTAGACTAGGCATTGTGACAGGAACGTTGAGTGGGATGGCCAGATGATATTGACTGAAGAGCAAACCATGATCCGCGATATGGCGCGCGACTTTGCGACAGATCGTCTGGCGCCCCATTCGGCTGACTGGGAAGAAAGCCAGTCCATTCCGCGGACTGTATTTAACGAAATGGGCGCCCTTGGCCTGATGGGCATGACCGTGCCTGAAGAATATGGCGGGGCGGGCGCGGACTATGTGTCCTATGCGCTTGCGCTGATGGAGATTGCCGCCGGAGATGGCGCGGTGTCTACTGTGATGAGTGTCAATAACTCGCCCTGCTGCGCCGCCCTTCAGAAAGATGGAACAGAGGCACAGAAGCAGGCCTTTCTCACTCTGCTCGCAAAAGGGGAGGAAATTGGTGCTTTCTGTCTGACAGAACCGCATGCGGGATCGGACGCCTCGGCGCTTAAAACCCGCGCCCGGCGGGAAGGCGATCATTATATCATTTCCGGGACCAAGCAGTTTATCACCTCTGGTAAGATCGGCGGGGTTGCGCTGGTCTTTGCGGTGACCGATCCGGAGGCTGGCAAAAAAGGCATTAGCTGCTTTATTGTCCCGACCAATAGTGACGGATATCGCGTTGCCTCCATTGAGAAGAAGCTCGGCCAGAAGGCGTCCGACACCTGCCAGATCGCCTTTGAGGAGGTGCGCGTGCCTATGGCGAATATGCTCGGCGCGGAAGGGGCGGGCTATCGCATTGCGCTTGCCAACCTTGAAACCGGGCGGATTGGCATTGCTGCACAGAGTGTCGGCATGGCAGGCGCGGCGCTTGCCCATGCGATTGACTATGCCAAGGAACGGCAGTCGTTCGGGAGCGCTATTATTGCGCATCAGGCCGTTGGCTTCCGTCTGGCCGATATGGCGACGAAGCTGGAAGTCGCGCGGCAGATGGTGCTGCATGCAGCGAGCCTGAAGGACGCCGGACTGCCCTGCCTGACGGAGGCCAGCATGGCAAAGCTGTTCGCCTCTGAAATGGCGGAGGAAGTCTGCTCCGGCGCGATCCAGACGCTCGGCGGTAATGGCTATATTGCCGATTACCCGGTTGAGAAAATCTACCGTGATGTCCGCGTCTGCCAGATATATGAAGGCACGTCCGATATCCAGAAGCTGGTAATCGCCCGTAATCTGGCGGCGGGGTGAGTGTGACAGGGATGGCAGGAAAGATAGATTTTTATTTCGATTTCTCTTCGCCCTATGCCTATCTCGGTAGCCATCTGATTGAGCCTGTCGCGCAGCGGCATGGGCGCGACCTCGTCTGGCATCCTTTTATGTTGGGCGTTGCCATGAAGGGGGAGAGGACCTTTCCTTTGACGCAATATCCGATGAAGGGCGACTATTCCCGCATGGATTTCGACCGCACGGCACGTTATCACGGCATTCCTTTTGTTATGCCGGACGCCTTTCCGAAGGTTACCCTGGCCGCCTCGCGCGGGTTTCTGTGGATTGACCAGCAGGATCCGGCACGCGCCGTCGGTTTTGCAAAAAGAATCTTCACCGCCTATTTTACCGAGGGGCGAGACATCGCCGATCCGGTGGTGGTCACAGAGATTGCAGAAGAGGCGGGCGTAAATGCCGATGCCTTTTCCGCCGCGATTCAGGAAACTGAGGTCAAGCGTGCTTTCACGGCATCCGTGGAGGAAACGGTGTTTGAAAAGAAGGTCTTCGGCGCGCCTTACTTTATCGTCGATGGGGAACGTTTCTGGGGCGCGGACCGGGTATTCCAGCTTGATGAGTGGCTGACGCGGGGTGGTTGGTAATGCCGGGGCTTGGGTATAGGGCGTGGATAACCGGCCCCGCGCCTGCGGGACCGGATATGTGCGGGCTTTTAATACAGGAAATACGCGCCGTCGATCAGCATGGTGTCGCCGGTGTGATAGGCGCTGGCGTCCGACATGAGATAAACCGCCATACCGCCGAAATCCTGCGGTTTGCCCCAGCGGCGGGCTGGAATGCGCGGCAGCACATTATCTGCGAACTTCTGCCAGGCGAAGGCATTTTCGGTCATTGCCGTTTCAATCCAGCCTGGCAGGATGGCGTTGGCGGTAATGTCATGCTTCGCGAACTCCACGGCGAGGGCGCGGATCATGGAGATGACACCGCCCTTGGTGGCGGCATAATGCTCATTTCGCGCGGCGCCGGAAATGGCGGCAAGGCTGGCGGTACCGACAAGGCGCCCGCCCGGATCGCCTTTTTCGGCACGCTCCACCATATGCTTGGTCGCTTCCTGAAAGGTATAAAAAACGCCATCAAGATTGATTTCGAGAACGCGATGCCATTCCTTGTCGTCAATTTCCAGGAAGGATTTCTTGCCCGAGCTGACGCCCGCATTGGCGAAACAGCCATCGACGCGGCCAAACTCGGACAGCGTTTCAGCGAAGCAGTCCTTGACTTCCTGCTGGCTCGACACATTACAGATAAGGGAGGAGACGCGCGTGCCATGTGCTTTAAGCTGTTCAACGGCTGCTGCATTCTTCGCCTCGCTGGTGCCCCAGATGCAAATATCGCCGCCGGCCTGTGCAATGGCGTCCGCCATGCCGAGGCCGATACCCCCGTTGCCGCCCGTAATCAGGGCAACCTTCCCCGTCAGATCAAATGGTTTGTAGGCCATTTTTTATTCCCTTTTTATGACTTGTTCCAAGACTTTTGCGTAACACAAAGGACGGCGTTCGCCAAGTAATCGATTCGATATTGCCCGAAGTGGAAAGAGAAACGAATGTCTGTATTGAAAAGTAATCTCAACACACGAAGCGAGGATTTCAAGACCAATGCCGCTCATATGAGCGCGCTGGTTGAGGATCTGAAAGACAAGGTCGCAACCATCAAGCAGGGCGGCGGCGAGCGGGCGCGGGAGAAGCATCTCTCGCGCGGCAAACTCCTGCCGAGAGAGCGGGTGCGGCGGCTTCTCGACCCCGGATCGCCTTTTCTGGAATTCAGCCAGATGGCCGCCTGGGATATGTATGGCGGGGATATCCATTCCGCCGGGATCATCACCGGTATCGGCCGGATCGAGGGGCGCGAATGCATCATCGTCTGCAACGATGCGACGGTGAAGGGCGGGACTTACTATCCGCTGACGGTGAAGAAGCATCTCCGGGCGCAGGAAGTGGCGTTGGAGAACCATCTCCCCTGTATCTATCTGGTTGACTCGGGCGGGGCCAACCTGCCGAACCAGCAG
>CEOG01037029.1_pt1 | contig 22843 bp, 15 predicted proteins | sample 530301 | NCBI WGS metagenome assembly CEOG01 (sample SAMEA2619903, study PRJEB7988) | marine metagenome | biome: marine biome (ENVO:00000447); feature: surface water layer (ENVO:00002042); material: "saline water (ENVO:00002010), including plankton (ENVO:xxxxxxxx)" | depth 5 m | reverse complement strand
CCGGCGGCGCGGGGCGGGAGGGGGTTTCCCTCCTGCTGATCGAGCGGGACCGCCCGGGATTTACGCGCACGCCGCTCAAAAAACAGGGCTGGTGGGTTTCTGATACCGCCGCGCTTTATTTCGATGATGTCCGCGTGCCGCGCAGCAACCTGATCGGGGCGGAAAACCAGGGCTTCATCGGCATCATGAGCAATTTCAACAGTGAGCGGCTCGGCATGGCGGCGGGGGCGACGGCCTCGGCCCGTGTCTGCCTCGAGGATGCCATCGCCTGGGCGCGGGAGCGGAAAACATTTGGCAAACGCCTCGCCGATCATCAGGTGATCCGCCACAAATTCGCGGAAATGGCGCGCCATATCAATGTGACGCAGGCCTATCTGGAGCAATGCGCGACGCGTGTCATGGCCGGGGAAAAGCCGGTTGCCGATCTGTCCCTGCTGAAAGTGCAGGCATCGCAGACCCTTGAGTTCTGCGCGCGGGAGGCGATGCAGGTCATGGGCGGGGCGGGCTATATCCGCGGCTGCCGTATTGAGCGGATTTACCGGGAAGTCCGGGTGATGGCAATCGGCGGCGGATCAGAAGAAATCATGCGGGATCTTGCGGCGCGGCAAATGTATATATAACTTAGATAGCTAAGAAAAAATCAGCGGGAGGAAGAGATGAGCGTGACGCATTATGACTGGCTGGCCCATCATACGGAGCGGGTGCCGGGCAAGGAGGTGTGGGTGGACCTTCATTCCAATCGTCACTTTACCTATGCGGAGGCGAATGACAGGGCGTTGCGCCTCGCGGCATGTTTCCAGAATGACTATGGCGTCAATCGGGGGGATCGCGTTGGCGTGCTGGCCATGAATTCCACGGATATGCTGGAAATCCAGGCGGCCTGCGCCAAGATCGGCGCGATCTTTCTGCCGCTCAACTGGCGGCTGACGGTGAGCGAGCTGGACTTCATCATCCGCGATGCGGCGCCGAAACTGCTGATCCATGACAGCCAGTTTGCCGCGGAAGTGACGGAGCTGAAAAAGACGACCGGCGTGCCCCATACGCTGGAGACCAGCGGCGCAGGCGGCAAGACGCCGTATGAGGCGGCGATTGCCGCCAGCAGCCCGACGCCGACCCTCGCCCGGCTGACCCATGACGATGTCTGGACCATCATGTATACCTCCGGCACGACGGGGCGGCCAAAGGGGGCGATGAATACCTATGGCATGGCCTTTTATAACGCCGTCAATCTGGGCGGTCCGGCTTATATCACGCCGTCCACCCGGACGTTGACGATCCTGCCGCTGTTTCATACGGGCGGGCTCAACTGCTACAACTCCCTCGCGCTCTATTATGGCGGGACGAGCCTTGTCATGCGCAGCTTTGATCCGGGGGAATGCCTGCGGCTGATCAATGACCCAGACATGGGGATTACGCATTTCTTCGGCGTTCCGGCAAATTACCTGTTCATGAGCCAGCATCCGGATTTTGCGACGACGGATTTTTCCCGTCTTGCCTGCTCCGGGGTGGGCGGCGCGCCGACGCCGGTGCCGCTGCTGGAAATCTACAAGGCGCGCGGGCTGGCGCTGCAGCAGGGCTACGGCATGACGGAGACAAGCCCGACCGTCACCGTGCAGGATGCAACCATGGCGCTGACCAAACCTGGCTCGGCCGGAAAGCTCGCCATGAATGCGGAGGCGCGGATTGTCGATGAAAATGGCAATGACGTGCCGCGGGGTGAAATCGGGGAGCTATGGGTCAAGGGCCCGAATATCACGCCCGGCTACTGGAACCGGCCCGAGGCCAATGCGGAGGCCATCACGAACGGCTGGCTGCATACCGGGGACGCCTGCCGCATGGATGAGGAGGGGCATTTTTATGTCGTTGATCGCTGGAAGGATATGTATATCTCCGGCGGGGAGAATGTCTATCCGGCGGAAATCGAAAGCCTGCTGTTCAAAATGCCCGAAATTGCCGATGTCGCAATTATTGGCGTGCCGGATGACCGCTGGGATGAGGTGGGCTGCGCGGTGATCGTTCTGGCGCCGGGCAAGACCCTGACAGCGGATGAGGTCACCGGCTATTGCCGCGATAAGCTCGCCCGCTTCAAAATCCCGAAGCATGTCGTGTTCTTGAAGGAATTGCCACGCAATGCCACGGGGAAGGTTTTGAAGCGGGTGTTGAAGGACGAAATCGGCGATTTGCAGCCCGCGACTTAGCCGCTTATGCCTCCCAGTTGAAGAGCAGCGGCTCCTTGCGGGTAAACCGGGCGACGGCTTCCTTGTTGTACTCCGTCGTGAAACAGATTTCCTGCGCCGCCGCCTCCATCTCAAGCAGCGATTGCGGGTCGAGATCGAGCGACTGGTTGGTGATCCGCTTGGTGAGCGCGAAGGCTTTGCGGCTGGAAGGTTGCAACCGCTTGGCAAGGGTGAGGGCCGCGTCCAGCAATTCATCGGCCGGATGGATATCGAAGGCAATACCGATTGCCTTGGCTTCTTCGGCCAGAACCGGGCGGCCCGTATACATGATGTCCTTGGCGCGCTGCATGCCAATCATGCGCGGCAGGACATACATGATGGCGCAGTCCGGCACCGCGCCGATGCGGCCGAACACGGAGCAAAAGCGCGCCGTCGGGCTGCACAGGACAAAATCCGCACAGAGCGCGAGCGCGAAACCGCCACCATAGGCGGCGCCATCAACGGCCGCAATGACCGGCACTTCAAGATTTCTAAGACGCCCGATCCAGTCATTGATGGCATAGATGCGTTTGCGGTAATCGGCGCCGGGCTGACCGTCCTTCGGCTGATTTTCCAGCATCCCCTTGATATCACCGCCCGCACTGAAGCAACCGCCGCTGCCGGTCAGGATCACCGCGTCAATATCGTCGCGGTGGGTAATCTCACTGACCTTGGCGGACAGATAGTCCTGCAACTCCTGTGTGAAGGGATTCCGCCGGTTTGGCTGGGTCATGACAATCGTCGCGATACCATCCTCGACAGTCATTTCCGCAATGTTTGAATTCGACATATCTATTCTCCCGTTTTATTTTTTATAGAGAAATTAGGTGTAAAAAAACCCAACCGGCAGAGGCCGGTTGGGTTGTTACTTCATTTATTGCTACCGCCTTGCCGGATCAGGCGCCTTCCTTGCCGACAATGGTAATGGAGCAGACGTTCTGATGCGGGAAACCGCCCAGATTGTGGGTCATGCCGAAGACCGGCTCTTCCTTGCGCTGACGGTCGCCCGCGCGGCCCTGCATCTGCAGATACATTTCATAGATCATGCGAAGACCGGAGGCCCCGATCGGGTGACCGAAGCATTTCAGGCCGCCATCGATCTGGCAGGGGATCTTGCCGTCCGCATCATAGAAACCGTCCATAACGTCCTTCACTGCATTTCCTTCATCGGAAATGAACAGGTCTTCCATCGTGACCAGCTCGGTCACGGAGAAGCAGTCATGGACTTCGAACATGCTGACCTGGTCGCGCGGCTTGGTGATGCCGGCTTCCTTATAGGCCCGGTTGGCGGCCGCCCGGGTGGTGACGAAATGGCTGCCATCCCAGGAGTTATGCTGGGCTTCCCGACCGTTGGAGGCGGAAAGCTGCAAAGCCTTGACCGTGATCAGATCTTTCTTGCCGAGCGAACGGGCAATTTCCGGTGTCGTCACAATGGCGCAGGCCGACCCGTCACTCACGCCGCAGCAATCGAAGAGGCCAAGCGGCTCTGCGATCATCGGGGCATTCATGACCTTGTCTTCATCAATCTTGTTGCGAAGATGGGCCTTCGGATTACGTGATCCATTATCATGGCTCTTGACCGAAATATGCGCCATGGCCCGTTTCATGTCGTCCTTGTTGACGCCATGCTTGGCCGAATAGGCGGAAGCGAGCTGCGCGAAGGAACCGGGGGCCGAGGCATTCGCCCAGAACAGATCGTTGACCGACCCGCGGTTACGCTGCGGCAGACCGCCATAACCCGTGTCTTTCAGCTTTTCAACGCCAAGGGCGAGAGCGATATCACAGGCGCCCGAGGCAACGGCGTAAACCGCACCGCGAAAGGCTTCCGATCCGCTGGCGCAGTAGTTTTCCACACGCGTCACCGGGATGTTGGGAAGACGCAGCGCCATGGAAAGCGGCACGGCGGACTTGCCGACATGCTCTTCCTCGATCGCGGTGGCGAGCCATGCCGCTTCAATCTGGCTTTTCTCGATGCCCGCATCGGCGAGGGCTTCGACATAGGCTTCGATCATGAGATCTTCCGCGTTATCATTCCAGCGTTCGCCGAAATTCGAGCAGCCCATTCCGAGAATGGCAACTTTATCCTTAATTCCTGAGGCCATTGTTATTCTCCTTTTTTAGCAGCGCCGTCCGGAGCCGCTTTCCAGAAATAGCGCCTGAAGTTACGCTTGTTGTCATAGTCCTTGACACGGAACATCATGCGCATGGGTGTCCCCACTGCTATTTCCATGTCCGGAGAAACGTCCGTGAAATCACTCATCAGCCGTCCACCGCCTTCAAACTGCACCATGCCGTAATAGGCGGGCGGGTCCGGGGAGTAGGTCAGCCGGTCAGCCGTGAAGGAGTTGACCTTGGACGTGCGTTCCGCAAAGGAGTAATCCTCTTGCGTGTCGATGGCGCCGCAGTTTTCATTGACGCACATTCTGGATTTCGGGAACTGGACCGTCCCGCACTGCGAACATTCACCGCCGATCATGGACTGTGCCATGCCCTTGTTGCGGTAAAGTGTGGTGAGGCCGGTTTTCTTGTCCGTTTCCGCGCGAATACCCCGCTCCATTTTCACAAGGTCGTGGAAGGCGAGGAATTTGCTGTAGTTATTTTCCGCATAGCGGCGATTGAGATAACCGGAAACGCCGCGACGTGCGGGAAGCGATTTGATCTCATCCGTCACTTCGAAGAGGAGAGCGTCGCTGCCCTGACCGAAGCTGGCGACCAGGATCTTGTCCCCCGGATTTGCGCCTTCCAGCGCATGGGCGAGCATGACCATTGAATGCGCCGTGCCGGTTTCGCCGCAGTTTGCCTGCAGGTTGTCGGCGATAGCGCTCTCGGGGATGCCGACTTTCTTGGCAACCGCAGCAGCCGAACCGCGGGCGGCAAGCGGGAAGCAGAAGGTGGTGATATCGCCGGCCTTGACGCCGGTCGCTTCGAGAACGGCGTTGACCGCTGCCGGAACGATCTTTACAACGCCTTCGTCGCGGATCCAGCGCTCTTCCCAGGAATAGTCGTAATCTTCATTTTCACCGCGGAAGTGATCGACGAAGTCAACGGCTTCCGTCTGGCTGCCGAGCAGGCGGGCAATGACCTTGCCCTGCCCGACGAGGAAGGAGGCCGCCCCGTCACCGGAGGTCAGCTCCAGCGGGCTTGCGGCGAGCGTCTTGCGCTTTTCCGCGGTGGTGAACAGGATCGGTCCGCTGCCGCCCTTTGCCGCCTGCAACGCCACGGCAAGCGCGGCGCTGCCGGCCCGCTGGGAGGAGGCGAAGTCGAGGGTTTGCAGATTGCTCCGCAGATCAAGGGCGTCGGCAACGATGCCGGCATTCTGGCGATCCACAAACGGGAAGGTCGTTGACGCCATATAAACGGCGGCAACCTGATCCCGGTCGAGACCGGCCAGGCAATCCCGGGCTGCTTCCACCGCCATGGTGACGCTGTCTTCATCCCAGTTGGCCATCGCGCGCTCGCCTTTGGCGAGCCCTTTCAGGCCAGGATTGAACCAGGCGTGGGCCTTGGCGATTTCACTGCGTTGTAATCGGCTTTGCGGGATGTATCCCCCGTAGGCCAATATTCCTACTTCCATCTGGACAGGCTCCTTTTTTATTATTTCTTGATGCCGCTCAATATATCGTCACATAGGCTGCTGGGAACTGTTTTTTTCAATTTTTCCGCGCTGCCATCGTTGACATCCCCTAAGTTTAAAGCGACTAACCGTTCAATGCCAGACATTATTGGCGGATCGCAAAAAAATTAAGTACGGGAATCCCGAAATATCGGGATTTTTTTCTTAACGCGCTTGTCGGGCATATGCTATCAAGATGAAAAAATAAAAATAATATGGAGTCATGAATGACCGTCTATTCTTCTAAAATTGTCACTTCATCCGAGGGGTTCGCAACCAATCGTCAGGAAATGCTGGCGCTTGTGGATGAATTGCATGCACTTAAGGATCGCGCGAAGCAGCTTTCCGAAAAGCGGCGCAAGCTTTTTGAGGAGCGTGGACAGATCACCCCGCGCGAGCGGCTGGTGCGTCTGCTGGATCCCGGGATGCCGTTTCTGGAGCTGTTCGGCCTGGCAAACTTCACTGTCGATACGACGGACCGGGAGAAAAGCATCCCGGGCGCGAGCACGCTGGCCGGTATCGGCTTTATCAAAGGCGTCCGCTGCATGATCTATGCAAGCGACAGCGGCATCAACGCCGGGGCGATGACCCAGAAATCCGGTGAAAAGCTGCGCAAGTGTCAGGATATCGCGCTCGAAAAGAAACTGCCCTTTGTCCATCTGGTCGAGAGCGCGGGCGCGAACCTGCTGAAGTATCAGGTCGAATCCTGGGCCCATGGCGGCGGCGGCTTCCAGCGTCTTGCCAAGCTGAGCGCGGCGGGCATTCCGACGCTGGTGGTGCTGCATGGGCCGTCCACGGCGGGCGGCGCCTATTTTCCGGGCATGAGCGATTACGTCATCGGCATCAAGGGCCGCGGTCGGGCGTCGCTTGGCGGTGCGGCGCTGGTGCGGGCGGCAACCGGGGAGATTTCCGATGATGAAGAGCTTGCAGGTTCGGAGATGCATGCGACGATCACCGGCCTTGTCGAATATCTGGCGGAGGATGATGCGCATGGGCTGATGATCGCCCGCGATATCATCGGCCGCCTTGGCTGGAATGATAACTGTCCCGCACCGGCGATCAGAAGCTATAAGGAGCCGGTCTATAACCCGGAGGAAATTGCCGGGGTGGTGCCGGTGGATTATCGCAAGCCCTATGATGTGCGCGAAGTCGTCGCCCGGCTGGTCGACGGCTCCGATTTCGAGGAGTTCAAACCCCGCTATGGATCGACCCTTGTCTGCCTTCAGGCAAGCATCTTCGGTCATGCCTGCGGCATCGTCGGCAATAACGGGCCGATTGATCCGGACGGCGCGGCCAAGGGCGGACAGTTCTTCCAGCTTTGCGATCAGGCGAATATCCCGCTCATCTTCCTGAATAACATCACCGGCTATATGGTCGGCAAGGAATATGAGCAGAAGGGCATGATCAAGCATGGATCGAAAATGATCCAGGCGGTTTCCAATGTGCGCGTGCCGAAAATCACGCTGTATATCGGCGCCAGCTTCGGCGCGGGCAACTACGGCATGGCGGGCCTCGCCTATGATCCGGATTTCCTGTTCGCCTGGCCCAATGCCAAGACGGGCGTCATGGGCGGGGAGCAGGCGGCCCTCACCATGGATCAGGTCGCCCGCAGCGGCGCGGAGCGTAAAGGCGTTCCCGTTGATGAGGAAGCGCTGGCCGCGCAGAAAAAGCGTCTTACGGAACATTTCGACAGCCAGGCGGATGCCTTTTATACCTCCGGACGGTTGCTGGATATGGGCGTGATCGATCCGCGCGACAGCCGCAAGGTGATCGGTTTTGCGTTGCAGACCTGCTGGGAAGCCCGCAATCGTAAGGTTCAGCCGAACAGCTTTGGCGTTGGTCGGCTTTAACTCCGGTGATCAACAGACATAACAATAAAAAAGATAAAGAAAAGACAGGCCCGGAACATGAGAAAATTCAATAGTATACTGGTTGCCAATCGCGGCGAGATTGCCGTCAGGGTCATGCGGACGGCGAAAAGCCTCGGCTATCGGACCATCGCGGTTTATTCGGAGGCGGATGCCAATGCCCTGCATGTCCGCATGGCGGATGAGGCGGTGCTGATCGGCGCCGCGCCGGTGCAGCAATCCTATCTCGACAAGGCGAAAATCCTCGATGCGGCGCGTCAGACAGGGGCGGAGGCAATCCATCCCGGATATGGCTTCCTGTCCGAAAATGCGGATTTTGCGAAGGCATGCGAGGCGGAAGGCATTGTCTTCATCGGCCCGACGGCCGAAGCCATCGACCTGATGGGCAACAAGGCGGCGGCGAAGCGGCGCATGATTGCGGCCGAAGTGCCGTGCGTCCCCGGTTATGAAGACCCCGACCAGTCCGACGCGACGCTGATTGCAGCAGCGAAAAAGATCGGCTTTCCGATCATGGTCAAGGCGGCCGCCGGGGGCGGCGGACGCGGCATGCGGCTGGTGCATGAGGAGAAAAACCTCGTTGCCGCGCTGGGCTCCGCCCGGTCGGAGGCGCTGAACGCCTTCGGATCGGACGAGCTTATCCTCGAAAAGGCGATTATCGAACCCCGTCATGTGGAGGTTCAGGTCTTCGCCGATACCCGTGGGAATGTCATTCACCTCGGCGAACGGGACTGCTCCGTCCAGCGGCGGCACCAGAAGGTGGTCGAGGAAGCGCCCTGTCCGGTCATGACGCCGCAACTTCGCGAAGAAATGGGTGCGGCCGCGGTCGATGCCGCGCGCAGCATCAAGTATCGCGGCGCGGGGACGGTGGAGTTCCTGCTTGATTCGGCCGGCAGCTTCTATTTCCTTGAAATGAACACCCGCCTTCAGGTGGAGCATCCGGTGACCGAACTGGTGACCGGGCTTGATCTTGTCGCCCTGCAGATCCGGGTGGCGCAAGGAGAAGAACTCGGCATTGCGCAGGAAGATGTGAAATTGACCGGCCATGCCATTGAAGTGCGCCTCTATGCGGAAGACACCACGCAGGATTTCCTGCCCTGCACGGGGCGTATCTCGCGCTGGATCCCGGCCGATCTGGACGGGGTGCGCTTCGATAGCGGTATTGATTCCGGGCAGGAAATTTCCCCCTTCTATGACCCGATGATCGCGAAGGTGATTGCCTATGGCGAGAATCGCGAAGCCGCGCGGCATCGTCTGATCGAAGGGCTGAAGGAATCGGTGCTGTTCGGCCTGACGACCAACCGCGGGTTCCTGATTGATATCCTGTCGGAGGAAAAATTCGCGAAGGGCGAGGCAACAACGGCCTTTATCGGCGAGCTGTTCGATGAAAGCCGCCTCGCCGCCAAGGCCCCGGATGAGGCGGAAGTCGCCATGGCAGCGGTCCTGTTGTATCAAGCGGAGCGGGACCGGGCGCGGAATGCGGCGGTTTTCGTTGAAAATGAACTGCTCGACTGGTCAAGCACGCACCCGCTTATTACCCGCTATATCTTCGATGCGGTGGAGGAGAAGATCGACACGACAGTCTCCCCGCGCCGTGAAGGCGGATATGAGGTGGGCGTGCGGGATTCTGTCCTGATAGTCGAGGTGATGAACAGCGGGGTCAACCGGGCGCAGCTTACGGTCGATGGTAAACGCAAGCGGGTTCATTTCGATGCCTCGGAAGAGGGCATTCTCGACCTCGCCCATGACGGCAAGACATGTCGGCTCGTCAACAGCCTGGCCTTCCCGCTGAGTGCGGAAGCGACCGCCGGCAGTGGCCGCATTGCCGCGCCGATGCATGGCACCCTGCTGGAGGTTTTTGTGAAACCGGGCGATACGGTTGAGGTGGGCAGCCGTCTGGCCGTTCTCGAAGCCATGAAGATGCAGCATGATATCCTCGCGGATATCGATGGGACGGTAACGGAAGTGTTCGCCGTCGCCGCCAAGCAGGTCTCCGTCGATGACATGCTGTTCGAAATTGAAGCAAGTGAAGAATAAGCAGCAACAAGCTGGTAAATAAGGAATGGTGGAGGTTCGTCTATGTTGAAGGAAGCTTATGATTTCCGCGATGAAAGCGAAGCATTATACAAGCTGATCGAGCCACTCGGCGAGGCGGATTATGATCGTGCCACCCTGTTCAAGGACTGGACGATCAATGATGTTTTGCAGCATCTGCATTTTTTCAACTATGCGGCGGACCTCACCCGGACCGACGAGGAGGAGTTCAAGCGCGCCTATGCGGAACTCTCGAAAGTTCGTACGGAAACTGACTCTATCGTCATCGCCACCGATCACATGCTGAAAGGCCTGAAGGGCATTGCCCTTCGGGACGCATGGCGCGACTATTATGTTGAGATGGCGGAAAATTTTTATAACGAAGATCCGAAGCGACGCCTGATCTGGGTCGGCCCGACGATGAGCGCGCGCTCCAGCATCTCCGCCCGGCTGATGGAAACCTGGTCGCATGCGCAGGAAGTATACGACCTGCTGGGGGCGGAACGGAAAAACACCGACCGTATTAAAAGCATTGTGGTTATCGGCATCAACACCTTCGGCTGGACATTCATCAATCGCAAGGAACCAATTCCGGGCCCCGTGCCGCATATTCGCCTGACGGCGCCTTCCGGCGCGATCTGGGAATGGAACGCGGAGAATGAAACGGACAGGATTGAAGGGGAGGCGGCCGAGTTTTGCCAGGTGGTCGCGCAGACGCGCAACGTTGCGGACACCGGTCTTGACGTGAGCGGCGATATCGCCACGCGCTGGATGTCGGTGGCGCAATGCTTTGCCGGGATACCGCGCACGCCGCCCGCACCGGGAACGCGCCATATCAACCGCGCCCCGGCCTGAGGAGGTAATCAGATGGCTGCTCACGGGAAATATCCGCATCTGTTTTCACCGCTTGATCTCGGCTTCACCAAACTGAAAAATCGTGCCCTGATGGGCTCCATGCATACGGGGCTGGAAGAAGCCGAGGGCGGGTTTGAGCGAATGGCCGCCTATTTTGCGGAGCGGGCGAGGGGCGGCGTCGGGCTGATCATCACGGGCGGCATTTCCCCCAACTCGGAAGGCGGCAAGGGCGCGAAGCTTGCGAATGAGGCGGAGGTTGCCGAGCATCGCCAGATAACCGAGGCGGTGCATGCCGCCGATCCGGATGTGAAAATCTGTCTGCAAATCCTGCATATGGGGCCGCTGGCGCGCGGCGGGGATCCGGTTGCCCCGTCGGCCATTCGCTCCCGCATCGCGAGCCGCACCCCGCGTGAGCTGGATGCGGACGATGTGGAAAAGCAGATCAGCGATATGGTGAATTGCGCCGTCTGCGCGCAAAAGGCAGGTTATGACGGGGTGGAGGTGATTGGGTCCGCCGGGTATCTCATCAGCACATTCCTCGTCGAGAAAACGAATCAGCGGACAGATAAATGGGGCGGTCCGTTCGAGAACCGGATGCAGTTTCCGCTGGAAATCATGCGCCGGATCAGGGAGGCCGTCGGCCCGGATTTCATTGTCATTTTCCGCATTGCCGCCATGGATATGCTGCAGGGCGGCATGTCCTGGGACGAAGTGGTCACCCTCGCCAAAAAACTTCAGGAAATCGGCGTCAATATTATCAGCACCCATTTCACCTGGCATGAGGCCGAGGTGCCGACCATTGCCACCATGGTGCCGCGGGCCGCGTTCACGCAGGTGACGGGGCGCCTGCGGAAGAAGCTGGATATCCCGCTCATCACCAGCAACCGGATCAACATGCCGGACGTGGCGGAAGCTGTGCTGGCGCGCGGCGATGCGGATATCGTTTCCATGGCCCGGCCGATGCTGGCCGATGCCGAGCTTGTCAACAAGGCGTTTGAGGGGCGCGAGGATGAGATCAACACCTGCATTGCCTGCAATCAGGCTTGCCTCGACCATACATTCAATGGAATGGAAGTAAGCTGTCTCGTCAATCCGCGCGCCTGCCATGAGACAATCCTGAATTACGAACCGACGGGCCGTGCAAAGAAGATTGCCGTTGTTGGCGCGGGCCCGGCGGGCCTGGCCTATGCGACAGTGGCCGCGGAGCGAGGGCATCGGGTAACGCTTTATGATGCGTCCTCCGAAATCGGCGGACAGTTCAATCTGGCCAAACGCATTCCGGGCAAGGAAGAGTTCCATGAGACCATCCGTTATTTTGGCCGCATGATTGAAAAGCTCGGCATCGAACTCAAGCTCAATACCCGCGTGGATGCCGGGATGCTCGCCGCAGCGGGATATGACAAGGTTGTGATTGCGACCGGCATCACCCCGCGTGTACCCGATATCGAGGGGATCCATCACCCGAAGGCAGTGAGCTATATTGATGTCATTACCGGCAAGAAACCGGTGGGCCGGATAGTCGCCATCATGGGCGCAGGCGGTATCGGCTTTGACGTTGCCGAAAAGATCACCCATGAGGGGACATCATCCGCCCTTGATGTAGATATTTTCGCACAGGAATGGGGAATTGATTTCAAAAATCATCCCCGCGGCGGGGTGACCGGCGTTGAGCCTGTCGTTGCAAAATCGGATCGGGACGTCACGCTGCTTCAGCGCAAGACGACACGCGTCGGGCGAGGACTTGGCAAGACGACCGGCTGGACCCATCGCATTACGCTCGCCCGGCGCGGGGTGAAGATGTTGAACGGCGTTGAATATCTCAGGATTGACGATGATGGATTGCATATCCTCGTCAACGGCCAGCCCGAGACGCTTGAGGTGGATACGGTCATCATCTGCGCAGGCCAACTTCCGCTCAGGGGCCTTTATGATGAGCTGGTTGCGCAGGGCGTCGATGTGGAACTTGTCGGCGGCGCCTATGAGGCGGCGGAGCTGGACGCCAAGCGGGCCATCAATCAGGCGAGCTATCTGGCGGCGGCGGTTTGATCCGTCTTACGCGGCGGGGGTGACAAACCCCTGCAATCTTGCAGCAGCGGCACGAAGGCTTTCCGGGCCGCCAAGCTGCGCGCGGTTGAAGCCGATCCGCTTGAACCAGAAATGCAGCCCCATCAGATCCGTATAGCCCATGCCGCCATGAACCTCGATCGCGCTGCGGGAAACGAAACGTCCCACCTCGTCCATATGCGATTTTGTGAGGAGGGCGGAGAGCGACGCGTCCTCCGGCAGATGATCGAACGCGTAGGCGGCGTACCAGACGAGCGACTGACAGGGCTGCAGCTCTGCGGCCATTTCCGCGCAGAGATGCTTGATCGCCTGAAAGGAACCGATGGCCCGGCCGAACTGGTTGCGTTCCTTGGCATAGGCGACGGCGCGGTCCAGCAGTTCCTCAGATGCGCCGAAGCTTTCCGCGGCGAGGATGATCCGCCCTGCCCGGATAATGGCCTCTATTGCCTCGGGGGAATTTTCCGCCAGTGGCTCGGCGTCCGCATTCTCAAGGTGAAGGGTGCAGAGCGGCCGCGTTCCGTCGATGCTTGGCAGGATATCTCGGGTTACACCCGGCGCGTCGGCCCGCAGGAGATATAGCCGCCCGTCCGTATCGGCAATGAGAAAGGCGTCCGCGTCTGCCGCATCAAGGGCGAAGCATGCTTTTCCATTTAACCGGTTATTATTATATATAACGGATGATCTACGCCGCGCGCCGCTCGCAATATCAGCGAGGGCAATACCGAGTGTCATGTCGCCCGCCGCCAGCCGGGGTAGCCATTCCGCCTGCTGGGCCGGGCTGCCCGCGAGGTTGAGGGCCAGCGGCGCCATAATAGAGGTAGCGGCAAAAGGAACAGGCGCCATACTGCGCCCCAGTTCGATCGCGACGATTGCGGCGTCAATTAATTGTAGGCCCGACCCGCCAAAGTCTTCGGAAATCAAAAGCCCGGGCAAGCCGAGTGTGGTGAGCTCATTCCAAAGCGCCCTGTCGGTTGCCCTCTCGCTGTTTGCCGTCTTGCGGATACGGTCAAGATCGACGGATCGCGTGAGATGCCCGCGAAAGCTTTCCTGGATAAGAAGCTGCTCTTCTGAAAGGCCGAAAAACATGGGCTACCCTTTTGCAGACTTTGGCTCGCGCGGCATGTCGAGGCCGCGTTCGGCAATAATATTCTTCTGGATCTGGGCCGTTCCCCCGCCAATGATGAGGCCAAGGTCATACATGTAGAACTGCTGCCAGATGCTGTCATGGTGAACGGAAGGGACGCCATCATAGAGCACGCCGATCTCCCCCAGAATATCAATGGCGAAGGCATCAATCTGGTGATTGAGTTCGCAGCCCAGCAGCTTGCAGACCATATCGGCGATATTGCGCGGCTTGCCCGCTACGGCTTCCGTCACCAGGCGCATTTCATGGAGCCGCAATGCCTGCACGCGGGCCTGCAGGCGGATAAAGCGATCCATCATGATGGCATTTTCAAAAAGCGGCCGCCCGTTCAATGTCTCGCTTTTCAGCATCCCGGCAATCTTCTGGAGGCGACCCGCCGCATGATTGGTGTTGGCGAGCATGCCTCGTTCATGCGCAAGGGTGCTGTTGGCGATTTTCCAGCCCTTGCCGCGCCCGCCGACGACCTGACTTTTGGGGACCCGCACATCGGTAAAGAACACTTCGTTGAAAGACGGGTGCCCGGTCATGGTCTGGAGCGGCCGAACCTCGATCCCGGGGGTGTCCATGGAGAAAATCAGATAGCTGATCCCGTCATATTTCCCGGCCTCCGTTTCTGTCCGCACAAGACAGAAAATCATATCGGCGATATGGGCAGAGGATGTCCAGATTTTCGAGCCGTTAATGACGAAATCATCGCCATCTTCATGGGCCCGGGTTTGCAGGCTGGCAAGATCGGAACCGGCACCCGGTTCGGAATAGCCCTGACACCAGAATACCTCGGCCCGGATGGTCGGTTCGATCCATTTTTTCTTCTGCTCCTCACTGCCATGTTCCAGCAGGGTCGGAACCAGCATCGACACCCCCTGATTGTAGAGAGCGGGAGGCAGTCCGGCGCGGAAAAATTCATCCGTTATTATTTTTGTTTTTAGGATGTCGGGTTCCGCGCCGAAACCGCCATAGGATTTCGGTACCGTCCGGCTGGCATAGCCCCTGTCAACCAGAAGGCTTTGCCACTTTCGGACTTTTTCTGAATAGGAGCGAGGAAGCAGCCGATATGAATCAGCCGTTTCCTCTGGCGCAAGGTGCCGGTGCGCCGAAATGAATTCCCGGACCTCCTCACGGAAGGCCCGGTGTTCTGCCCGATCGGCAAGATCCATCGGTCAAATCCTCAGTCCGGAGAGATGCCCATCATCTTGGTGATGACCTTCAGCATCACTTCATCGGCGCCGCCGCCAATGGAGGTGAGGCGGAAATCGCGGAACTTGCGGGAAATCGAGCTTTCCCACATGTAACCCTGTCCGCCCCAATATTGCAGGCAGCTATCCATAACCTCACGCTGCAACCGCCCGACCTTGAGCTTCGCCATGGAGGCAAGAAGGCTGACATCCTCTCCGGCGACATAACGTTCAACGGCATGAAAGGTGAGCGCGCGCAGCGCTTCGACTTCCGTCTGCAACTCGGCGAGGCGATAATTGACGACCTGATTGTCAAGAATGGCCTTGCCAAAGGCTTTACGCTCGCGGGTGTAGGCGATGGTTTCATTGATCGCCTCCTGCATGACGCGCGGCCCGCGGGAGGCGGCGAAAAGACGCTCTTCCTGAAACTGCTTCATCTGATAGATGAAGCCGAGACCTTCTTCCCCAATGCGGTTGCGCTGCGGCACGCGGACATCATCGAAGAAAAGCTGCCCGGTGTCGGACGACATCATGCCGATCTTGCGCAGCTTGTGCTTGGTGATGCCGGGGCTGTCCATGGGCACAATGATCAGCGATTTATTCTTGTGCACGGGGCCGTCGCCCGTATTGGCGAGCAGACAGATCCAGTCCGCCTGCAACGCGTTGGTGATGTACATCTTGGAGCCGTTGATGACATAGTCGTCGCCATCTTTGCGCGCCGTCGTCTTGAGGCTGGCCACATCAGATCCGGCGGCGGCTTCGGTAACGCCGACGCAGCCGACCATGTCGCCCGCGATGGCAGGCGCCAGATAATCGCGGCGCAACTCGTCCGATCCGAAACGGGCGAGGGCGGGCGTCGACATGTTCGTCTGCACGCCAATACCCATGGCAACACCGCCGCAGGCAATATAGCCAAGCGCTTCCGAGGCGACGGCTTCATAGGAATAGTCCAGGCCGCTGCCGCCATATTCTTCCGGCTTGCTGATGCCGAGAAAGCCCATGTCACCCATTTTCTTGAATAGCTCATGGGCGGGGAATTGTTCGGCTTCTTCCCATTCATCGACATAGGGGTTGATTTCAGCCTCGATAAATTTCTTCAGGCTTTCGGCAAGCTCGCGATGTTCCTGTGTGAAGATCATTGTTTTCGCCCTTCTCCCTGTTCTTGTTATTATATTCGGCCGACCGCTTTTGCGGGGATTGTGTTTTTATGCCGCTTACACTAACATGCATGAATGAATGTTACAAATCATTAATTCGCCTGATCCTGATAATAACAAAACGGGAATGTGCAACAAAACCGGATAAGGCGGCTAAACGGGATCGGGATGTTCAGACGGAGCGGGCATTCAGATGGGATTAAATAGTCAGGGTTGGAAAATTGGTTATTCCGCAACGAAGCGAAAAACGGCGCAGTCAGGAAGAACGGCGGATGGAAACCCGGCACCGGCTTGTCGATGCAACCATCACGCTGTTATATGAAAAGGGGGCGGCGCAGCTCACCATGGAAGAGGTGGCGCGCGAAGCGGGCTTGACCCGGGGCGCCATCCAATATCATTTTGACAGCCCGAAATCGCTTCTTGTCGCGAGTATTGACGAAATTGCCAGCAGGCTGAGTCAGCACCTCGATGCAACCTCTTTGAACAAGCTGCCGCTGGATGAGCGGATTGACAGGGTTGTCGATGAATATTGGGCCGGCTTTCGCGGTGTCAACTACACGGCATTTATCGAGATTGCCGTGCGCGGGCGGCAGGACCCGGAGTTTGAAGAGGCTATTTTATCCTCCCTTAAACCACTGGAAGAAGAAAGAGATATTGTATGGCAGGCGGTTTTTGCCGATAGTAAGAGAAATAAGGAGGAAATCAAATCCTGGCGCAAGACATTGCTGATAACATTACGCGGATTGGCCTTGACGAATATGATCCCGGATGAGAACGATAAAGTTTCCATGCAAATTGATCAGTTCAAAGCTATGTTCAAAAAATATCTGACCGAATAACTTCGGCGGGAAATGCAAAAGAAGAAAGAAGAAAAATGCATACTATTCCACAATGCGAGTGTCTGAAACTTGAGGTCAAGGGACCGCGCCTCAATCTGACGTTCAATCGTCCTGAGCAGCGCAATGCAATCAATATCCAGATGAGCGCGGAATTCGCCGCGGTGCTGGAGTGGCTGGAAAAGACGCCGGAGATCCGTCTTGTCGTGCTGCGGGGCGCGGGCGGTCATTTCTGCGCCGGTGGTGACATCAAAGAACGGCGTGGCATGGCCGAAGAGGTGGTGACGGCGGACCATGACCCGATCATGGAGCGGAACCGCAAGGCCGGGCTTGCTTTCATGAGGTTTGAACGCCTGCCGCAGACCACAATCGCGCTTGTCGAAGGCTCGGCCTTTGGCGGAGGCATGGGATATGCCTGTATGGCGGATATTACAATCGTTGCCGAAGGGGCCCGCATGGGCATGCCGGAAACGACGCTTGGCGTTGCCCCGGCCCAGATCGCGCCCTTTGTGGTTAAACGCATCGGCCTGACACGCGCCCGCCAGCTTGCATTGACGGCGGAACGCTTTGATGGTCAAAAGGCCTATGAATATGGCATCGCGCAGTATCTCTGCGCCGATCAGGATGTCGACGCCACCCTTGAGGAGGTTGTTGACAAGGTACTGCGCTGCGGTCCTCTCGCCAATGCGGCAACAAAGGAAATCATGCTGACGGTCGGCACTCTGCCCGAGGAAGAAATGGTTGCTTTCTCCGCCCGTAAATTCTCTGAGTTGAACCGCGGGACGGAAGGAAAGGAAGGCCAGACGGCTTTCGCGGAAAAACGGAAGACAACCTGGCAGGTCGAAGCCGAGAAAGCGAAAGGATAATACCGATGAGTAATGAAAAGACAATCCGTATCGGTGGCGCCTCCGGCTATTGGGGCGATTCGCAGGAAGCGCCGCGCCAACTCGTCATGAAGGGCGATATTGATTATCTGGTCTTCGACTATCTGGCGGAAGTCACGATGTCGATCCTTGTCCGGGCCAAGCAGAAATCGCCGGAGCTGGGCTATGCCCGCGATTTTATCGACCTTGCCATGAAACCGCTCCTCCATGAGATCAAGGCGCGCGGCATCAAGGTCGTCGCCAATGCGGGCGGCGTCAATGTCGAGGCTTGTGCGGCGGCCCTGGCCAAAGTGGCGGAGGAAGCAGGGGTCGAGCTCAAGATCGGCACCGTCGATGGGGACAACCTCTCCGATGACATTGCAACTTTGCGCAGCGAGGGAACGTCAGAGATGTTCTCTGGCGTCGCCATGCCGGAGGGGATGATCAGCGCCAATGCCTATCTCGGGGCCTTCCCGATTGCCGCCGCGCTGGATAACGGCGCCGATGTGGTGATTACCGGTCGCTGTGTGGATAGTGCGGTTACGCTCGGCCCGCTCATCCATGAATTCGGCTGGACAGTCGATGATTATGACCGGCTCGCCGCGGGGTCTCTCGCAGGCCATATTCTGGAATGCGGGGCGCAGGCAACGGGCGGTAACTTCACCGACTGGCGGGATACGGTCGATGGCTGGGACGACATGGGATATCCGATCGCTGTCTGCCGGGCGGATGGCAACTTTGCCATTACCAAGCCGGACGGGACGGGGGGCATTGTCTCCCGCTTGTCGGTGGGTGAGCAGATCCTTTATGAAATCGGCGATCCCAGCGCCTATATCATGCCGGATGTCATCTGTGATTTTTCCGGTGTGACGCTGACGGAAACGAAAAAGGACTGGCTGGAAATTGCCAACGTCAAGGGCAGGGCGCCAACGTCGAACTACAAGGTTTCCGGCACCTATAAGGATGGGTTTCGGGCAACGGCGAGCACAGTCATCACCGGATTTGATGTCATTGAAAAAGGGCAGGCCTATGCCGAAGCCCTGCTGAAACGGACCCGCCGTCTGTTTATGGAGCGTAATCTTGGGGATTATCGGGAAACCGCCATCCATCTGATCGGGGCGGAAACCCTCTGGGGAGGGAATGCCCGGGAAGCGGCGCTGCAGTCCCGCGAAATCATCACCCGCATTGATGTGTGGCATGAGGAGAAAGCGGCGCTGGAACTGTTCTCGAAAGAGACAACCGGCGTCGGCCTTTCCATGACCACGGGACGCTGTTCCGGGGGCGCGACCGGGCGGCCGAAGGTCACGCCAGTTGTGGCCCAGTTTGCTTTCCAGATCGACAAGTCCCGCATCGAGCCGAAGGTATATATAAACAATAAACCGGTTAATGCAAATATACCGAAGCCGGCAAGCTATTCGCCCTATCCGGCCTGGGAGCATGCGGCGGAGGAAAAACCGGCGGCAGCAACCCCGGAGGCGATGGTCGAGGTTCCTCTGATCAAACTGGCTGCCGCGCGCAGCGGGGACAAGGGCAACAATGCCAATATCGGTGTTATCGCCCGCAAGGCGGAATATCTTCCCTGGATCAAGCAAAGCGCCACAGAAAAAGCCGTGGCGAAATATTTCGGCCATGTGCTGAAAGGGGAGGTCTATCGTTTCGATCTGCCGGGTATGGAGGCGGTCAACTTCCTTTTGACCGATACCCTTGGCGGCGGAGGGACATCCACATTGCATCTCGACAATCTGGCCAAAACCTATGCCCAGCAATTGCTGGCGCTGCCAATCAGGGTGCCGGCGGAGGTTGCGGACAGTCTGGGTTGATAATAATAATGTTCTAACAGGGAGCCATACAGGGAGAATATGACGCATCCACTCGAGCCTATGCTGAGGCCGCAATCCGTCGCGATCATTGGCGCGTCGAATACGCCCTCACGGATTGGGGGCAGGCCAATCCACGCGATGAAGTCCGGCGGATATAAAGGCAGGATTTACCCGGTTAATCCGAATTATGAGGAAATCCAGGGTCTGCCTGCCTTCGCGGGTATTCAGGACGTTCCGAAAAGCATTGATTGCGCGATCATTGCGGTTCCGGCGAAGCTGGCGGTGCAGGCCATGCATGACTGCGCTGACAGGGGGGTGAAAAGCGCGGTCATGTTTACCTCCGGCTTTGCGGAACAGAGCGAGGAGGGCGCCCGGGCACAGCGGGAAATTGCCGGCCTTGCCCGCGAAAGCGGGATGCGGGTGATTGGCCCCAACTGCCTTGGCGTGTTTAATATCAGCGCAGGCTGGTACGGGACTTTCAGTAACGCTTTCGGAACTCTTCAGCTGCCGCCGGGACCTATTGGTATTGTCAGCCAGAGCGGTGCCTATGGCGGGCATGTCTTCACGGTTTCGCAGCAGCGGGGTGTTGGCTCCAACTACTGGGTGACGACGGGCAATGAATGCGACGTGGACGTGGCCGAGGTGATTGGCTATTACGCCCAGAACCCGGAAGTGAAGGTTATCCTTGCCTATGCGGAGGGCATGAAAAATGCCGATCGCATCTGCGAAGCGCTGGAAATGGCGCGGGAGGCGCAGAAACCCGTCATCTTCATGAAGGTCGGGAAAACGGCGGCCGGGGCCGCGGCGGCGGCCTCGCATACGGCGTCTCTTGCCGGAGCGGATGCCGTCTATGACGCGCTCTTCAAGCAATATGGGGTCTACCGGGCGGAGACGACGGAAGAGTTCATCGATATTGCCTATGCCTGCCAGTTCGGGAAGTATCCCAAGGGACGCAAGATCAACCTGCAAACCATCTCGGGTGGCGTCGGCGTTCAGATGGCGGATGCCTCTGTCAAATACGGCCTGGATGTCACACCGCTGCCAATGGAAACACAACGCAAGCTGAAGGAGATCATTCCCTTCGCCGGGGTTGGCAACCCGGTGGATTTCACGGCGCAGGCGCTGAATGATCCCGCCCTCATGCAGGCCAATGTTGAGCTGACAATTGAAGAGACGGATTTTGACAGCCATATTGTCTATCTGGCGAGCGTGGTTTCCTCTCCCTTCACGCGGGATGCCTGCATTGGCATCTTTGAAAATATCCGCAAGAAATTTCCGGATGAAGTGATGCTGATGAGCATCATTGCGCCGAAGGAACTTGTTGCGATCTATGAGAAGATGAATCTGCCCTGCTTTGAGGATCCGTCTCTCACTGTCCGGGCGATGGCGGCGCTGACCCGTTTTGGAGAGGTTTTTGCGCGCGGGCGACCCGATGCGCCGCCCGTTTTGCCGAAGGGCGCGCTTCCGGCTCCCGAAGCGCCGGTGGCGGAGCATGAGGCAAAAGAAATTCTGGCCAGCGCGGGCATTCCGGTGACGCGGGAAAGCCTTGTCCGCTCGGCGGCGGAGGCCGTTCAGGCGTGGCGTCAAATTGGCGGCGCCGTTGTCATGAAGATTGCCTCCCCTGATATTCTGCACAAGACGGAAATCGGCGGGGTTCTTCTTAAGTTGAATACCGAGGCGGATGTCGCCGATGGCTATGCTACTCTGATAGAGCGGGCAAAGCAGGCAAAGCCCGATGCGCGCATTGATGGCGTTATCGTGGCCGAGATGGTCTCAAACGGTGTCGAGACTGTTATGGGCGTGGTCTGCGACCCGGTGTTCGGGCCCGCGGTGATGTTCGGTCTCGGCGGTGTGTTTGTTGAAGTGCTGAAGGATGTGACCTTCCGTCTTGCCCCCTTCGGCGTGGATGAGGCGCGCCGGATGATTGATGAAATCCAGGGGCGGGCGATGCTGGACGGGGTGCGCGGTGCGCCGCCCTCCGATGTGAATGCGCTGGCGGAAGCTCTGTCCAGGCTTTCGGTTTTTGCGGCTGAAAATGCCGACAGGGTTGAAACGATTGATGTCAATCCGTTTATAGTTCTGCCCGAAGGGGCTGTTGCAGTTGATGCGCTGATTGTGCCGAAAGGAAAATAAGAATGAGAGCCTATGAAGGTATAAAAATCCTTGATTTTACACAAGTTCTGGCGGGGCCGGTCAGTACGCAAATGTATTCACTGCTCGGTGCGGATGTGGTGAAGATTGAGGCGCTGGGGAAAGGGGATCAGCTTCGTGGGACCCTTTCGGATACGGAGATGGTGACAAAACGGTTATCTCCGGCGTTTCTGACGGTCAATCTCAACAAGCGGAGCCTTGCCATTGATCTCAAATCGGATGAGGGCAGGGAGATTGCCTACAAGCTTCTGGAAGATGCAGACGTCGTGGTCGAGAATTTCAGCCCCGGTGTCGCAAAGCGGCTTGGGGTTGACTATGAAACATTGAAACAGCGCAAGCCCGATATCGTCTATTGCTCGATCAGCGGCTATGGTCAACAGGGACCAAGAAGCAAGGACAAGGCCTATGATTCCGCCATTCAGGCCGCTGCCGGTCTGTTTAACCTGAATGGTCATGCGGAAACCGGCCCGACTCGCATCGGCATTATGGTGATTGACATGTTCACCGGAATTAACGCCGCATATGCGATCTCCTCCGCCCTGTTCCGGCGGGAAAGGACGGGGGAGGGACAGTATGTCGATGTGGCGATGTATGACAGCGCCATTATGCTGGCCGCGGCGCAGATGGCCGACTATATGGTGCGCGGCAATGTCCCCGCCCTTGTCGGAAATCAGTCTCCGACGCGGCAGCCGACGGCCGGTGTGTTCGATACAAAAGACGAGCGGAAAATTCTCATGGCGACCCTGACGCCTGAACATAACCTTCTCGCCCTCAAACTGATGGGGCTGGAACATATTCTCGAAGATCCGCGTTTTGCCACATTGGAGGCAAGAGAGCAGCATTTGAAAGAAGGGCTTGAACTCGTCAGTGCGGCAATGAAGACGAAAACGCTGGATGAATGGCTGGATATTATGGGAAAGGCCGGGATCGCCGCGCAATCCGTCCGGACATTGCAGGAGGCGACGTCCGACCCGCAGCTTGAGCATCGGGGCATTATCGTCGAGGCCGAACATGTGCACGGCTTTGACCAGGCGTTGCGGCTGGTTGGGG
>CEOG01037720.1_pt1 | contig 22864 bp, 21 predicted proteins | sample 530301 | NCBI WGS metagenome assembly CEOG01 (sample SAMEA2619903, study PRJEB7988) | marine metagenome | biome: marine biome (ENVO:00000447); feature: surface water layer (ENVO:00002042); material: "saline water (ENVO:00002010), including plankton (ENVO:xxxxxxxx)" | depth 5 m | reverse complement strand
CCGCGGAAGACGGCAGCCGCGGTTCCGTCTCCGGCAACAGTGAAATGATCGTCACCAAACGGCGACGCATTACGCCACGCTCCACCAATCAGGCGGTCTATGTCAAATCGCTGCGCACCCATGAGCTGGTCTTCGGTCTCGGTCCTGCTGGCACGGGCAAGACCTATCTGGCGGTTGCCAATGCGGTTGCCATGCTGATCGAGAACAAGGTGGACCGGCTTATCCTGGCCCGCCCCGCCGTAGAAGCCGGTGAAAAGCTCGGCTTTCTGCCTGGCGACATGCGCGATAAGATCGATCCCTATCTGCGCCCGCTCTATGATGCGCTCTATGATATGCTGCCCGCGGAAGAGGTGGTGAAGCGCCTTGAAAATGGCGAAATCGAGGTGGCTGCCCTTGCATTCATGCGTGGTCGAACCCTTTCCAATGCCGCCATCATTCTGGATGAGGCGCAGAATACAACGCCAGTACAGATGAAAATGCTGCTTACCCGGATGGGTGAAAACTCCAGCATGGCCGTAACTGGCGATCTCAGCCAGATCGACCTGCCGCTCGGGGTGCGTTCCGGCCTGCATGAAGCCGTGGATATCCTGAAAGGCGTGAAAGGCATTGACTTCATCCACTTTGGCGAAGCGGATGTGGTGCGCCATCCGCTGGTGACCCGTATCGTCAAGGCCTATGGCGAGCATGATCGGGAAAAGCAGCTGGCCCTCAAATCCCGAAAATCCTGATCGCCCCATGACATCCCTTCCCTTCTCATTCGATCTGGCGATCAGCATTGAGGACCCGGCCTGGCAGGATCTTCTGCCCGATCTGCATGACAGGGCAAACCTTGTCACACAGGCGGCTCTTGCCGCGCTCTGCCGTGAGTTTGGCCTGAAATCAGCGCCCGGCAATGCGACTCCGACAGTGGAAATCAGCCTGCTTTTCACCAGCGATGCGGCAATCCGGCGGCTCAATCGTGATTACCGCGGCAAAGACAGCCCCACCAATGTCTTATCCTTTCCGGGCAACCCGCTGGAGGCTGAAGATCTGGAACAGGCCGCCCGTATTGGCGAACCTCTCCTTCTTGGGGATATTGTCATGGCCCGGGAAACCCTTCTGCGCGAAGCGGAAGAGCAGAGAAAGCGCCTTACCGACCATATGGCGCATCTGCTTGTCCATGGCGTTTTACATCTTGCCGGTTTCGATCATATCGACGAAAATGAAGCCGAAGAGATGGAAAATCTTGAAATCATAATCTTGCGACACTTACATATTGCCAATCCTTATGAAATATATGATCCGTCGCCACAGGAGACCCCCGACAAAAAATGACCGATAACGTGTCGAGTACGAGCCTGTCCGAAAACCCGGACAGCCCGACAACGCCAAAACAATCGAACGCCGTACTGCATATGCTGAAGCGTGTTCTGGGGATCGGACAGCAAACAGAAAGAAGCGTCCGTTCCACACTGGAAGAACTGATCGAGGAACATGACGATCCCGAACAATCCATAAACCCTTCCGAAAAACTGATGCTGACCAATATTCTCAGCTTCAGCGAACTCAGCATCAGTGATGTGATGGTGCCCCGCGCCGATATCGAGGCGATTGACGCGAGCCTGACCCTTGAACAGGTGGCCGAACGCTTCAAGGCAACCAACCATTCCCGCATGCCTGTTTATGAAGAAACGCTGGATAATGTTACCGGCATGTTTCACATCAAGGATTTAATCAACTTCTGGGGCAAAAAGAATCCCGGCCGCTGGCAGAACTTTCGCCGCGAAATCCTGTTCGTTCCCCCCTCCATGTCGGTGCCGGACCTGCTGCTGAAAATGCGGGCCACGCATATTCATATGGCGGCAGTTGTCGATGAGTATGGCGGCATCGACGGGTTGGTCACGATCGAGGATCTGGTCGAGGAAATCGTCGGCGATATCGAGGATGAGCATGACGAGCAGGAAGGCCCGCTAATCATCGTCGCCTCCAACGGCACCATCGAAGCCGATGCCCGCGCCTCGATAGAGGAACTCGAAGCGCTCGTCGAGACTGATCTCCTGCCCGAAGAGGAAGATGAAGATGTCGATACCGTAGGCGGGCTGGTGTTTCAGCTTGCCGGACAGATACCGGCGCGGGGGGAAATCATCTCTCATCCGGACGGCCTTGATTTTGAAATCATTGATGCGGATCCCCGTAAAGTGAAACGGGTGCGAATCCACCGGCGCCCACCTGAGACTGACGCTGCGGAATGATCGCATTTAATCGCTGGATATCCAGGCTGTCGCCTGTCAAAAGATACCTGTGTGCCTTTCTTCTGGGCGCAATGGTCGCGGCCGCGCTGCCGCCGGTCAATCTGGTTTTCCTGCTGCCGCTCAGCTTTACAGGACTTGTCTGGATACTCTCCGCCGCATCGACAAAAAAGCAGGCCTTCCTCGCAGGGTGGTGGTTTGCCTGGGGACAGTTTATCGCCGGGCTTTACTGGATCGGCGTTGCCTTTACCATCGACGCAGACACCCATGCCTTTCTGATGCCCTTGCCCGTCATTGTCCTGCCGGCATTTCTGGCCATCTTCTCCGGTCTTGCCACGCTGGCCACCCACATGACCGGCGCACGCGGACTGTCCCGTATCCTTCTGTTTACCGGATTCTGGGTGGCCTTTGAATATGTGCGCGGTGTCATTTTCACCGGTTTTCCCTGGAACCTTGTCGGATATAGCTGGAGCGCTGTTGACGTTATCCTGCAATCAACCGCCTATGTCGGGATATATGGTCTGACGCTGTTCACTGTCTTCCTTGCCAGTTTGCCCGCTCTTTTTGGAGAAACGGAAACACCGCGAAAAACTGCAACTGCAGCGGTCGGTGGAATGATTGCCCTGTTTGTCATCCTTGCGGGCGTCGGCTATGCCCGCATCCCCGCCGGGCCGGTTGCCAGCTTTGACAATACCAGCCTGCGGATCGTCCAGCCCAATATCCAGCAGACCGACAAATGGAAGATGGACCGGCTGCTGGAACATTTGCAGAAGATTGTCTCTCTTAGCCTGATTGAGGAAGGGGAGAAGCCGCGCTTTTATATCTGGCCGGAAACGGCCGTGCCATATTATCTGACAACGGCAATCCAGCTTCAAAAGGAGCTGGCGCAGATCCTTTCCCCAGGTGGCGCCATTTTTACAGGCGCGCCGCGGCGGGACCCTGTGCAGCAGAAATACTGGAACAGTCTGAACGTCCTGGGGGCAAACGGCGAAATTCTTGATATCTATGACAAGCAGCATCTGGTTCCCTATGGCGAATATATGCCGCTTCGCCCGCTGATGGAAGCAACCGGGCTGACAAAGCTCATTCCTGCGCTCGACAATATGTCGGATTTTGCGACGCCGGACAAAAGGGCAAAAAAAGTGATCTCCGTCCCCGGCATGCCGCCCGCCCGGGCCCTTATTTGCTATGAAATTGCCTTCCCTTGGGAAATCGCGCCGGAGAGGCCCTTCTCGTGGATATTGAATGTCACCAATGACGGCTGGTTCGGCAATACATCCGGGCCGTATCAGCATCTCGCCATAGCGCGCACCCGCGCCATTGAACAGGGCGTGGCCGTCATCCGCGCCGCCAATACGGGAATTTCGGCCATTATAGATCCGTATGGCCGTATCGAGGAGAAACTTTCTCTCAACGAGACCGGCGTGCTGGACAGCAGCTTGCCCCTGCCGATCACGGAACGGACGGTCTATGCCCGCTTCGGAGAGCTGATCCCGCTCATGCTGACCGGACTACTCCTCCTGTCGGGCCTTCTGCTCATTCGACGACACCCGAAAAACATCCGCAAGTCGTCTTGACTACTTATCTCTTTTGAACATACTGGATAAATCAACTTTTAAGATAATTTTCCAAAGTATTTGTAAGAGTATTGGGGTCCCTCTGTTTCATCAGGCAAATCTTGATAAAAGGAATTTAGATGGCAAATCATCCGGTGGACGTGCATGTCGGAAGCCGACTTCGGATGCGTCGCACGTTGCTTGGCCTCAGTCAGCAGAAACTGGGAGAGCGACTCAGCCTCACCTTTCAACAAATCCAGAAATATGAGCGCGGCGCCAATCGTATTGGCGCGAGTCGCCTGTTCGAGTTAAGCCGGATACTGGATGTAAAGCCCGCCTATTTCTTTGAAGAAATGCCGGAGGCCGGGACAAATGCCGTCGCCGGGCTGGGAGAGCCGCCGGATGAATTCGAGCATGACTTCCTCGGCAAGCGCGAAACCCTCGAGTTGGTGCGCGCCTATTACAAGATTGATAATCTGGAGATCCGCAAGCGCCTTTTCGACGTAATCAAGGCGCTCGCCGCCGAAGGGGGCGAGACGCGGGATCCGGATGGCGAAGCCGATTGACCATATCCTCTCCGGCGTCCCGGATTTTCTTGACCCTCTGACTGTTTTTGCTAGAGTGCGGCAGGTTTATTCTACCCGTATATGCTTTTCCTGATCGAATGCCGTCTATGGGTGCCGCCATTAGATAAAGAGGATGTCCGCGTGCCAGCTAAAAACTTTCTTTTCACCAGTGAATCAGTCTCAGAAGGACATCCGGATAAGGTATGTGACCGGATCTCTGACAGCATCGTCGATCTATATCTGTCGCAGGATCCTTATTCACGCGTTGCCTGCGAAACCCTGACGACGACGAACCGCATTGTCCTTGCCGGGGAGGTTCGCGGACCCGAAAGCATTACCAAGGCCCTGATTGAGGAAACCGCCCGCGCCGCAGTCAAGGAAATCGGCTATGAGCAGGACGGTTTTCATTGGAAAAACGCGGCGGTCGATGTCTATCTGCATGCTCAGTCCTCCGACATTGCGCAAGGCGTTGATGCCGCCGGTAACAAGGATGAAGGCGCTGGCGATCAGGGAATCATGTTCGGCTATGCCGTTAATGAAACCGATGTTCTGATGCCCGCACCGATCTACTATTCCCACAACATCCTCAAGGCGCTGGCGGATGCCCGCCATAGCGGCCGGGAAAAGGGTCTGGGGCCGGATTCCAAAAGTCAGGTCACCCTGGCCTATGAAAATGGCAAACCCGTGCGGGCGACATCCATTGTTGTGTCCACCCAGCATAATGCAGACCTGTCCACCGATGATGTGCGCGAAATTGTCCGTAAATATGTGATGGAAACATTGCCGGAGGGCTGGATGTGCCCGGAGGATGAATTTTACGTCAACCCGACCGGCAAATTTGTCATTGGCGGCCCGGACGGGGATGCCGGGCTGACGGGCCGCAAGATCATTGTGGATACCTATGGCGGCGCGGCGCCCCATGGCGGCGGCGCTTTTTCGGGCAAGGATCCGACGAAGGTTGACCGTTCCGCCGCCTATGCGTCGCGTTATCTTGCCAAAAATGTGGTGGCTGCCGGCCTGGCGGAGCGCTGCTGCATTCAGGTGTCCTACGCCATTGGCGTCTCCAAGCCCCTGTCCCTCTATGTTGATCTCTATGGCACCGGGCAGGTTTCCGAAGACAAGCTTGCAAAGGTGCTGCGGGACGTGATGGACCTGAGCCCGCGAGGTATCCGCGAGCATCTGCAATTGAACAAGCCGATCTATGCCCGGACATCGGCATACGGCCACTTTGGGCGGACAGCGGATGCCGACGGTGGATTTTCCTGGGAAAAGACCGATCTTGTGGACAGCCTGAAATCCGCTTTTTCCTGACCGGCGAATTATGAGCAGACCACAGGCGAAGGACCGGCGCATCCTGTATGGGCGGCGCCGGGGAAAACCACTTCGCAAAGGACAGCAGCGGCTGATCGAAAATGACCTGCCGCGGCTCCAGATTACCACCGAGGAAGAGGAGATAAACCTCCCTTCCCTGTTCGGCTCTGAGGCGCGGGCATACTGGCTGGAAATCGGCTTTGGCGGCGGCGAACATCTGGCGTGGCAGGCAAATGCCAACCCGGATATCGGGATCATCGGCTGCGAACCCTTCGTCAACGGTGTCGCCATGCTGCTGGCCAAGCTTGAGGAAAATGGTGCCCAGAATGTCCGGCTGCATACCGATGCCGCTGAACGGCTGATTGAGCGGCTGCCCGCGGAATCGATTGATCGCGCCTTTATCCTGTTTCCCGATCCCTGGCCCAAAAGCAGCCACCACAAACGGCGATTCGTATCCGGGGAAAACATCAATGCGCTCGCCCGGATCATGACGTCCGGAGGCGAACTGCGTATTGCAACGGACCATACTGACTATGGCGCCTGGATTCTCTGGCATATGCTGCGCTCCGATCACTTCATCTGGCAAGCGGAAAGCCCGGATGACTGGCGCAGCAGGCCTGCCGACTGGCCGCCGACACGCTATGAAATGAAAGCCGTCGGAAAGGGACTCCGGCCGGTCTATTACCGATTCTTGCGTAAAAATCGCGTGTAAAGCCTTTTGTCTCAAGAAAAAGCTTGGAATTCCCGGCATCTCGTCTATTATATACAACGTAAATACTGTTCGCTCACCATCCGGATGAGCTTTGGAACGGTGGGTCTCTGGCCCGCTGTTTTTTTATGGTTTGTCGGTTAGACGAGAAGTACACTGAACGCGATCGAGAAAATTGAGCAGCTGATCACGCCGCCCCTCCATGATATGGGGTATGAGCTGGTGCGTGTACGGCTGACGGGCAGTGAGAAAAAAGTGTTGCAGATCATGGCCGAAAAGGCCGATGGCACGATGACAATCGACGGCTGTGCGGAAGTGAGCGAAATGGTATCTGCCCTTCTGGATGTCGAGGATCCGATCAGCGGAGCCTATGATCTGGAGGTGTCTTCGCCCGGAATTGATCGGCCGCTCACGCGGGAAAAGGATTTTGAACGCTGGGCCGGGTTTGAGGCGAAGGTGGAGTTGGAGCAGGCCGTTGACGGCCAGCGCCGGTATCGTGGAAAGCTGTTGGGGTTGAAGGACGGCATGGTCCGGATTCAGGCCGATGACGGCAACCGCTTGGAACTGCCTTTCTCCGATGTGAGAACGGCGAAATTGATTTTGACAGATGAACTGATCGCTGCGAGCATGCGCCGCACCTGACGTTCACAGACAGGTTTTTTAGGACGGATATTTGGTCATGGAAAACGCAGCTAGTTTGAACCGACTGGAACTCTTGCAAGTCGCCGATGCGGTCGCGAGAGAAAAGGTCATCGACCGCGACATCGTGCTCTCGGCGATGGAAGAAGCGATCCAGAAGGCCGCGCGGGCCAAATACGGGCATGAGAATGATATCCGCGCCAATATCGACCGCGGCACCGGCGAAATTCGTCTCGCTCGTGTGCGGGAAGTGGTTGAGGATGTCGAAAATGAGGTCACTCAAATCACGCTTGATCAGGCAAAGCGCGAAAAATCCGATGCCGTCCTTGGTGATTTTCTGATTGATCCGCTGCCACCGATCGATTTCGGCCGCATCGCCGCCCAGACGGCAAAGCAGGTCATTGTCCAGAAAGTGCGCGAAGCGGAACGCGAACGGCAGTATCAGGAATACAAGGACCGGGTTGGCGAGATCGTCAACGGAATTGTCAAACGGGTCGAATATGGCAATGTCACTGTTGACCTTGGCAAGGCCGATGCCGTCGTGCGGCGGGATGAGATGCTGCCGCGCGAGACCTTCCGTCAGGGGGACCGGATCCGCGCCTATATCTATGATGTCCGGCAGGAACCGCGCGGACCGCAGATTTTTCTCTCCCGCAGCCATCCCCAGTTCATGGCCAAGCTGTTCGGTCAGGAAGTGCCGGAAATCTATGATGGTATTATTGAGGTAAAAGCGGTCGCGCGCGATCCCGGCAGCCGGGCGAAAATTGCGGTGATCTCCAATGATCCGAGCATTGATCCCGTCGGGGCCTGTGTCGGTATGCGCGGGTCCCGCGTTCAGGCCGTGGTCAATGAACTGCAGGGCGAGAAAATTGATATCATCCAGTGGTCCCCCGATCAGGCCAGTTTCATCGTCAACGCCCTGGCTCCGGCAGAGGTTGCCAAGGTTGTCCTTGATGAAGATGCCAACCGTATCGAAGTGGTTGTCCCGGATGATCAGCTCTCTCTCGCTATCGGCCGCCGCGGGCAGAATGTACGTCTTGCTTCGCAGCTTTCCGGCTGGGATATCGATATCCTGACCGAAGAAGAAGAAAGCAACCGGCGGCAGGCTGAATTCTCCGAACGGACGCAGAATTTCATGGCCGCCCTTGACGTTGATGAAACGATTGCCCAGCTATTGGCTTCCGAAGGGTTCACCTCTGTTGAAGATATTCTGTATGTCGACCCGGCCGAAGTTGCCGATATTGAAGGGTTTGACGAAGACATCGCCGGTGAACTGATCCGTCGGGCGCAGGAATATGTCGAGCAGACCAATTCCGAGCTTGAAGAAAAACGTCAGGAAATGGGCGTCAGCGACGATATCGTCAATCTCCAGCTTCTGACCCCGGCTATGATTGTTGCCCTTGGTGAGGCTGGCGTAAAAGAATTGGACGACCTTGCCGATCTCTCCGGAGATGAGCTAATCAGCAGCGACGACGGCATTTTGAAGGATTTCGGTCTTACGGCGGACGAGGCAAATCAGGTTGTTATGGCCGCGCGCGCGCACTGGTTCGAAGATGAAGAACCGGCCGCGACAACCGAAAACGACGAAGAAATTCCGGCAGGCTGACGCCGGAGGCGGAGAAGTAGACTTGAGTGATCCGCAACGGCGGTGTATAGCCACTGGACAGATACTGGAAAAGGACCTGCTTCTCCGGTTTGTTATATCGCCCGACGGATTACTGGTCCATGATATTGACCGGAACCTGCCGGGTCGCGGCATCTGGGTAAACTGCGATGCCGCTGCGGTGGAGTTGGCAGTAAAGAAACGGCTGTTTGCCAGATCGGCAAAGCAGACGGTGACAGTACCGGAGGGATTGGTCAGTTCGATTGATCGGGCCTTGTTGCGGCAATGCCTTGCGCTGTTTGGTCTTGCCCGGAAGGGCGGAATGGTCACAACAGGCTTTGCCAAGGTTGAAAAGGCGTTGCAATCTGGCAAGGCGGGTCTGCTGGTGGCAGCCTTTGACGGCTCGGAAGACGGGCGGCAGAAACTTCGGCGGATGGCCGGGTCGCTGCCGCAGATTAACCTGTTCAGCAACGCCGAATTAAGCCAGGCGCTGGGCCGGGAGAATGTTGTTCACGCTTGCCTTGCAAAGGGCGCATTGGCAACGAAAATTATGACTGCGGCCTCCCGATTGGCACAATTCAGGGGCCGGAGCGAAACGAATACCGAAGTGCCGGAGTAAAAATGACTGAGACAAATGACAAGGATGGGCGTAAGTCGCTTAGCCTGAACAAACCGTTGGAAGCGAAAAAATCCGCTGGCGGGAACAGTCAGGTCCGTCAGAGTTTTACCCATGGTCGTTCTAAGACCGTGCAGGTCGAGGTGCGCAAAAAACGCAGCACGCTTGCCCTTGGCGGACAGAAGCCCGCGGCAACGGCGGCGCCCACGCCAGCCCCCGGCACGAAGAGCCCACCCGCGCCCAAACCCGCGGCGGCCAAACCAAAACCGACGGAAAAGCGCGCGGCGGATTCCAAAGAATCTCCGGATTATCTGACCAATGATGAAAAGGCGGCCCGTGCTGCCGCGCTTGCCGACGCGCGCGAGCGCATGATCCGTGAAGAGATGGAGCGTAAGACCCGCGAACAGGCGCGTGATCGGGAAGCGCAAGAAAAGACTTCTGTCGAACTCGCCGAACCGGCGAATGCGGGCGCGTCTACCGAACCGGCGGAACAAGTTGAAGAAACCCCTGTCAAAGCGAAACGCCGTTCCCCGGAAGAACGTCGCCTTGCGGAAGAGGAAGAGGCGCGCCGCCTGCGGGAAGAAGCAGCAGCGACCAAAAATGCCCAGGTTGCCGTCCATCGCGAAAAAGTCAAATCGACCGAACGCGAGGAAGAGTTGCGGCGTGAAGCAAGAACCCAGCCACCTCGCCAGTTCGTTAGCCCTGATGAGGAGGACACTCGTGGCGGCGCTCTCGCTAGTGGACGCAAGAGTGGGAAACATGTACGCAGCCCGGCTGAAGAACGCTATGCGCCGGTACGCAAGCCCAGTGATCAACGGCGCCGTTCCGGCCGCCTGACGATCGGTGAAGCCCTTGATGACCGCGGACCGAAGCAGCGTTCGCTGACCTCTATCCGACGGGCCCGCAAGAAGCAGCAGCAGATGAGCGAGCCGCCGCAGAAAATTTTCCGCGAAGTGACAATCCCGGAAGCCATTTCCGTTCAGGAACTGGCGAACCGCATGTCTGAACGGGCGGTTGACGTGATCAAGGTGCTGATGAAGCTTGGCATCATGACGACGGCAAACCAGACAATAGATGCGGATACAGCGGAGCTGGTAGTGGATGAACTCGGCCACAAGGCGCGCCGTGTCGCCGCCTCGGATGTGGAAATTGGTCTCGGTGGTGAAGATCAGGATATGGTGGAAGATCTATTGCCCCGTGCGCCTGTTGTCGCCGTCATGGGCCATGTCGATCATGGCAAGACGTCCCTTCTCGATGCGTTGCGCAAATCCGACGTCGTTTCCGGTGAAGCGGGCGGTATTACCCAGCATATTGGTGCCTATCAGGTCAAGCTGGCCAGCGGAGAGGTTATCACCTTCCTGGATACGCCCGGCCATGAAGCCTTTACCGCCATGCGGATGCGGGGCGCGCAGGTGACGGATATCGTCATTCTGGTGGTTGCCGCCGATGACAGCGTGATGCCGCAGACCATAGAGGCGATCAAGCACGCCAAAGCCGCAAATGTTCCGATCATTGTCGCGATCAACAAATGCGACAAACCGGCCGCAAATCCGCAGAAAGTCCGTCAGGAATTGCTGCAACATGAAATCTTTGTCGAAGATATGGGCGGTGACGTGCTGGATGTGGAGGTTTCCGCCAAAACCGGCGCTGGTCTCGACAAGCTGCAGGAAGCCATTCTGCTTCAGGCGGAAGTGCTGGAACTGCGGGCGAACCCGCACCGATCCGCACAAGGGACGGTTATCGAGGCCAAGCTTGAAACAGGCCGGGGTATGGTCGGCACCGTTCTGGTCAGCCGCGGCACGCTGCGTGTTGGCGATTTCTTCGTCATGGGACCCGCCATGGGCAAGGTTCGCGCCCTGCTCGATTATCGTGGCCAGAATGTCGAGGAGGCAGGTCCGTCCGTTCCGGTCGAAATTCTGGGCATCCAGGGCACGCCGACAGCGGGCGATGATTTCGTGGTGACGGAAACGGAAAGCAAAGCCAAGGAAATTGCGTCCTACCGTCAACAGCTCGACAAGGAGAAAAAGGTTACGGCGACGGCGCGCGGCACGATCGAACAGATGTTCAGTGCCATCCGTGAAGGCACTGTTGATGAATTGCCCGTTGTCATCAAGGCGGACGTTCAGGGCTCTGCCGAAGCGATTTCCAGCGCCCTTGAAAATCTTGGCACCAGTGAAGTCGCGGTCAAGATCCTCTTCTCCGGTGTTGGCGGCATTACCGAATCCGATGTCTCCCTCGCGGCGGCATCGCGCGCCATTATCATTGCCTTCAATACCCGCGCCAACAAGCAGGCCCGGGATGAAGCCGAAAATCAGGGCGTCGATATCCAGTATTACTCGGTGATCTATAATGTTATCGATGACATGCGGGCGATGCTGTCGGGCATGCTGGCGCCGACACTGCGCGAGAATTTCCTCGGCTATGCGGAAATCCGTGAAGTTTTCAATATCTCCAAAGTCGGCAAGATCGCGGGCTGTATGGTGACGGAAGGCAATGTCAAACGCGGCGCGAAAGTGCGCCTGCTACGGGATGATGTGGTCATTCATGAAGGCACGCTTTCCACCTTGAAACGCTTCAAGGATGAAGTGAAAGAGGTCCGGGCCGGCATGGAATGTGGTATGGCGTTCGAAAATTATCATGACATTCAGGTCGGCGATTTCATCGAATGTTTTGAAGTCGAGGAAGTGGCGCGCGCGCTTTAGGCGCCCCGAACCTGACGGACTGATAACGTTCAATCGCGGGAGAGACCCCCATGGCACAGACGAAACGCGGCGCCAAGCCTGCCAGCAAGCGGCAATTACGTGTGGGAGAGGAACTGCGCCACATCCTCTCCGAAATTCTGAACCGCGACATCATCCACAACCCGGATGTCGCGGGCGCATCTGTGACGATTTCAGAAGTAAAGGCGAGCCCGGATATGCGGAACGCCACCGTTTTCGTCACCACCCTCGGCGGTGTCAATGAAGACGCCGCCATTACCGGACTGAACCGCGCAGCAGGTGTCATTCAGGCGGAGATGGGGCGTCATTTGACGATGAAATTCACGCCTAAGCTTATCTTCAAGCGCGATGACTCTTTCGATTATGGCAGTCATATTGACGATCTTATTCGCAAGTCACGGCGCCCGGAAGAGCCGAACTAGTCACGGATGGCGCGCAAACGGCGAGGCATTCCCATTCACGGATGGCTGAATATCGACAAGGACGCAGGTCTAAGCTCCGCCCATGTTGTCGCCCGCGTGAAACGCCTGACCAATGCGCAGAAAGCCGGACATGCCGGGACGCTGGATCCCTTCGCGACCGGCATTCTCCCCGTCGCCCTCGGAGAAGCCACAAAAACTGCCGGTTATATTGTCGATGACACAAAGGAATACCGCTTCACCGTCCGCTGGGGAGAGGCGCGCAATACCGATGATATCGAAGGGGAAGTGACCGAAACCTCCGATATTCGACCGGCCCGCGAGGATCTTCTGAATATTCTGCCGCATTTTACGGGCACGATCCAGCAACGCCCGCCCATCTATAGCGCCATTCTGATCAATGGCAAGCGCGCCTACAAGCTGGCGCGGGAGGGCGAACACCTTGATATGCCGGAACGGGAAGTCCATATACAGGCTTTGCAGTTGATTGATATTCCGGATATCGACCATGCCATATTCGAGGTGACCTGCGGCAAGGGGACCTATATCCGCGCACTTGGCCGCGATATGGCGCTGAAACTCGGAACTGTTGCCCATTTGTCGGCCCTCCGGCGTATCCGTGTCGGCCCTTTTTCCGAGGCAGATGCGATTTCGCTGGATAAGTTGGCGAAGCTGTGGCAGTGTCCCGCAGAATTTGAGGATTTGCTTCCCATCACGACCGCGCTGGACGACATCCCGGCCCTGGCCGTGACGGAACCGCAGGCACAACGCCTTCGGCACGGCAATGACGTGGCAGTCCCGGATCAGGCAGACGGTATCGTCTGCGCCATGGACGGAAGCACGCCGGTCGGTCTTGCAAGAATAGAGGCCGAACGGTTGTATCCTGTCCGGATTTTTAATTTTTAAATCAGGAGAAACCGATGTCGATTACTGCAGAACGTAAAGCAGAATTGATCAAGGAATATGCGACCAAGGACGGGGATACAGGTTCTCCGGAAGTACAGATTGCCATTCTGACTGAACGGATCGGCAATCTGACAGAGCATTTCAAGGACCATAAAGGCGATATTCATTCGCGCCGCGGGCTGTTGAAAATGGTCAGCCGCCGCCGTCGCCTGCTTGACTATCTTCGGAAGGTTGAGGAATCACGCTACCAGGATACGATCAAACGCCTTGGCATTCGTAAGTAACATCAATCTGTCGAGGTCCGTCATCCGGACCGTATAATCCGCAAACGCCGGTGGCTGTCTTGGGTCTGCCCAATGCACATCGGCGTTTGCCGCATTTAGGGAGCCAGGCTTTCATAAATGCGCCAGTAAAATGGAACAAAAGACCGGGGCATAGGGCTCTGGATATGGGCAGGACGGCATGGGGCCGGGCCTGCGTTGGAAGGAAAAAAAATGTTTGAAGTACATCGCAAGGAAGTGATGTGGGGCGGACGTCCGCTCATTATGGAAACCGGCAAGGTCGCCCGTCAGGCCGATGGCGCCGTTATGATCACCTACGGCGGCACGCAGGTCCTCTGCACGGCCGTTGCCGAAAAGACCCAGAAGCCGGGATTGGACTTTTTCCCGCTGACGGTCAACTATCAGGAAAAAGCCTTTGCCGCCGGCAAGATTCCGGGCGGCTTTTTTAAACGCGAAGGCCGTCCGAGCGAGAAGGAAACGCTCACGTCGCGGCTGATCGACCGGCCGCTGCGGCCCTCTTTTGTGCGCGGTTTCAAGAATGAAACCCAGGTTATCTGTACGGTTCTCGCGCATGATCTGGAAAATGATCCGGACGTTGTTGCCCTGATTGGCGCCTCCGCCGCGCTGACCATTTCCGGCATTCCGTTCCTTGGCCCGGTTGGCGCCGCCCGCGTCGGCTTCATCAACGGCGAATATGTGCTGAACCCGGTTGCTTCCCAGATGGCGGATACCCGCCTTGATCTGGTTATTGCCGGTACGTCAGAAGCCGTTCTGATGATCGAATCCGAAGCGCATGAGCTCAGCGAGGAAGAAATGCTGGGCGCCGTCATGTACGGCCATCGGGAAATGAAGACGGTCGTCAATGCGATCATTGAACTTGCCGAAACCTGTGCAAAAGAACCCTGGGATTTCGCAGCCGATGAAGTCGATGCGAGCCTTGAAGCCAAGGTGAAGGCGGCGGCGGAAGCGGCGCTGACCGAGGCGTATAAGGAGCAGGTTAAGCAGGCCCGCACTGACAAGGTGGCCGCCGCCAAGGAAGCCGCCATTTCCGGACTGGAAGACAGCGAAAAGGAAGCCGCCTCCGGTATCCTCAAGAAGATCGAGAAGAAAATCGTTCGCGGCAACATCATTGCAACAGGCGAGCGGATTGACGGGCGTGATACCAAGACGGTGCGTCCGATCCTCGCGGAGATCGGCATTCTGCCCCGCAGCCACGGTTCCGCCCTCTTCACCCGCGGTGAAACACAGGCGTTGGTTGTCGCCACACTCGGCACCGGACAGGATGAACAGATCGTCGATGCGCTGGAAGGCGAATATCGTGAAAACTTCATGCTGCATTACAATTTCCCGCCCTATTCGGTCGGGGAAGTGGGCCGCATCGGTTTCACCGGCCGCCGCGAAGTCGGCCATGGCAAGCTTGCATGGCGGGCCATTCATCCGCTGCTGCCAGCCAAGGACAAGTTCCCCTACACCCTCCGGGTTGTCTCCGAGGTAACGGAATCCAACGGCTCCTCCTCCATGGCAACGGTATGTGGTACATCGCTCGCCCTGATGGACGCCGGTGTGCCGCTGACGCGTCCGGTGGCGGGTATCGCCATGGGCCTGATCCTTGAAGAAGACGGCAAGTTCGCCGTTCTTTCCGATATCCTCGGCGATGAAGACCATCTCGGGGACATGGATTTCAAGGTTGCCGGTACGGGCGAAGGCATTACCTCCCTGCAGATGGATATCAAGATTGCCGGGATTACCGAGGAAATCATGCGCATCGCCCTTGCCCAGGCAGGCGAAGGCCGCCTGCATATCCTGAAGGAAATGGGCAAGGCCATCGACAGCGCCCGTGACGGTGTGCGTGAAGGCGCCCCGCGGATCACGCAGCTGCAGGTCCACAAGGACAAGATCCGTGACATCATCGGCACCGGCGGCAAGGTCATTCGCGAAATCTGTGAAGTGACCGGCGCAAAGATCGATATCGAAGATGACGGCACGGTCAAGGTGGCCGCAACAACGGCCGAAAGCGCAGATGCCGCCATCAAATGGATCAAATCCATCGTTGATGATCCGGAAGTCGGCGAAACCTATACCGGCAAGGTCGTCAAGGTCGTTGATTTCGGCGCCTTTGTAAACTTCTTCGGTAACCGGGACGGGCTTGTCCATATTTCGGAACTGGCGCCGCAGCGCGTCGCCAAGGTGACCGATATCGTCAATGAAGGCGATGAAGTGCGTGTCAAGGTTCTGGAAATTGATGGCCGGGGCAAGGTTCGCCTGTCCATGAAAGCCGTTCAGGCGGACGAGGAACCGGCGGCGGCGCAGGACTAAACGCCACCTTCCGCAACGTATTATTTCGGGGGCGGAGCCGGATTTATCAATCCGACCGCCCTCGATTTTTATATGTCTCTTGATGCTTGGGCTGCCATGCTCTAAGTGTTAGATTAGTGCTTAGGTATGTAGCCATGGGAATCTATTCGTGAAGTCGTTAAATTCGATCATCATGTCCGGCAAGGAAGTTCTGCCTCTCATCGAGGGCGGCAAGGGAATTGCTGTGTCTTCGGGACAAAGTTCCGGGGCCTGGGCAGCCGCCGGCGGCATTGCGACCTTCTCGGGCGTCAATGCAGACAGCTTTGATGAAAACGGCAGTATAATACCACAGGTATATCACGGCCGCACACGCCGCGATCGGCATGAAGAACTTGTCGCCTATGGTATCCGGGGCGGCATCACACAGGCGCAGATCGCCCATGAACTCGCGGGCGGCGAAGGCCGCATCCACATGAATGTTCTGTGGGAAATGGGCGGCGCCGAACGTATTCTCCACGGCGTTCTGGAGGGCACCAAAGGCCTTATTCACGGGATTACCTGCGGCGCGGGCATGCCCTATCGCGTGGCGCAGATTGCCGCCGATTACAAGGTTCATTACTACCCCATCATTTCATCGGCGCGCGCCTTCCGCGCGCTCTGGAAGCGGGCTTACCATAAATTTTCAGACTGGCTGGGCGGTGTCGTCTATGAAGACCCCTGGCTCGCCGGGGGCCATAACGGCCTCAGCAACAGTGAAGATCCGATGACGCCGGAGGATCCCTATCCCCGCGTCGCCGATCTGCGCAAGCTGATGAATGAGATCGGTCTTAACAAAGTCCCGATTATCATGGCTGGTGGCGTCTGGCATATTGAGGAATGGGACCACTGGCTCGACAATCCGGAAATTGGCCCGATTGCCTTTCAGTTCGGCACCCGGCCGCTTTTAACGAAAGAAAGCCCGATTTCGGATGCTTGGAAGAGAAAACTCAGCACCCTCAAGAAGGGCGATGTTTTTCTGAACAAATTCAGCCCCACCGGCTTCTGGTCGTCCGCCGTGCGTAACGACTTCCTGGATGAGCTGAAAGCGAGATCGGAGCGTCAGGTCGCCTATTCCAATGACCCGGTCGGCGCCCATGATACCGCCTTCGGCGTCGGCGCCCGCAAGCGGGAGGTGTATCTCACCGCCGAAGACAAGGCGCGGGCGGAAAGCTGGGTTGCCGCTGGTTTTACGGAAACGATGAAAACACCGGATTCAACCCTTATCTTCGTTTCCCCGGAAAAGATGGCCGAAATCCGCAAGGACCAGATTGACTGTATGGGCTGTCTTTCCCAATGCTCCTTCTCCAACTGGTCGGAAGGGGAAAAAGGCACGACCGGCCGCAAGGCGGACCCGCGCAGCTTCTGCATCCAGAAGACATTGCAGGATGTCATCCATTCCGAATCGAATGTCGAGAATAATCTCATGTTCGCCGGACATGGCGCCTATCGCTTTGCCACGGATCCTTTTTATGCAAATGGCTTCATTCCGTCGGTAAAACAGCTGGTCGAGCGTATCATGACGGGAAAATAACGAAAAAAGCGGCTAAAAATGCAAGTGCGCATTTGAATTATTAAAAAACATTCTATATATTCCGGGAGAGGCTCCTCGTCGTGAGGGGCATGAACGATAGAGTGTGTGCAATGATGCCGTCAGAGATCAGCGATCTGGAAATGAAACTCAGGGATGCTCAACTGCGCCCGACGAAGCAGCGTCTGGCTTTGGCAGAGCTCCTGTACTCCCGGGGCAATCGCCACATAACGGCGGAGCGTCTGCATAGCGAAGCCATGGAAGCCGGGGTCGCGATCTCCCTTGCGACGATTTACAATAATCTGCATCAATTCACCACGGCCGGTCTCCTGCGCGAAGTCGTGGTTGATTCCAGCCGTTCCTATTTCGATACCAATGTCGAACCGCATCATCACTTCTTCCATGAAGAAACCGGCAGCCTTGAAGATATCGACAAGAGCGACCTGACCGTTGCCAACATCCCTGCCCTGCCAGAGGGAACGGAAATCAGCAGCGTCGATGTCATTGTTCGGGTTAACTCTCGCCGCAATTGAGAATGATTTTCATTCTCTGAATTATTTTATTTAGAATAATTCCAATTTATTGACAGTCCATTTCCCGGGCCATATATTCATGGGGTAATCCTGTTCATGCGTGAACAGTACCAATTCCATAACCCATCCAGGAGGACATCATGTCACTAGCGGGAAGTAAAACCGAACAGAATTTGAAAGAGGCATTTTCGGGTGAATCTCAGGCAAACCGCCGCTATCTTTATTTCGCGCAGAAAGCCGATGTAGAAGGCTACAACGATGTCGCCACCGTTTTCCGTTCGACTGCCGAAGGCGAAACCGGCCATGCTCATGGCCATCTGGAATATCTGGAAGCCGTCGGCGATCCGGCAACCGGGCTGCCGATTGGCGGAACCGAAGCAAATCTCAAAGCCGCCATTGCCGGTGAAACCCATGAATATACGGATATGTATCCGGGCATGGCCAAAACCGCGCGCGAGGAAGGCCATGACGAGATTGCCGACTGGTTCGAAACTCTGGCCAAGGCCGAAAAGAGCCATGCCGGCCGCTTCCAGAAAGCGCTCGACAACCTCGACGGCTGACCCCGTTATAAATTGACCTTCCCGGGGTAGCGGCTCGTGAGATCGCTACCCCCTGCAAATCAGTTACATTCAGGGGGAAAGCTATGCGTGAAGGCAGCCTCGATGCGCCGGTACGGCACATCATTGACTGGACCAATCCCGATTTCTATGACGAGCAGAAGCTGGACGAAGAGCTGCGCCGCGTCTTTGACATCTGCCATGGCTGTCGCCGCTGCTTCAATCTGTGCGATTCATTCCCGCGTCTGTTTGATCTGATTGACGAATCCGAAACGGAGGAGCTGGATTCCGTCGCCTCCGAAGATTTCAAACCGGTCGTCGATGCCTGCACATTGTGCGACATGTGCTTCATGACCAAATGCCCCTATGTGCCACCCCACGAGTTCAACCTTGATTTCCCGCATCTGATGTTGCGCTATCGCGCCGTCGAAAAGCGCAAGGGCAAGGACAAATTCGTCAGTCGGGAACTGGCAAAAACTGATCGAAACGGCAAGCTGGCCTCTTCCGTTGCCGGGCTCGCCAATTGGGCGAGTGATACATCCAACGGCTTCACCCGCGGCATCATGCAATCGACCCTCGGTATTGATAAAAATGCCGCGCTTCCAAAATACCAGTCCAAAACGCTGGTGAAGCGCGCGGCGGAAACTCCCCTTGAGATCAATACGGCTGCCCCGGCCTATGGCCGCAAGGCGGTGATCTACGCCACCTGTTTTGGCAATTACAATAATCCGGCCACCGGCGAGGCCACCCGCAAGGTTCTCGCCAAAAACGGCATTGAGACGGAAGTCGTCTATCCCGGATGCTGCGGAATGCCCCTGATGGAGCAGGGCGATGTCGCCGCCGTTGCCGAAAATGCGAAAAAGGTCTCTGCCGAGCTCACCACATGGATCGACAAGGGCTATGACGTGATCGCGCTCGTCTCCTCCTGCGCGCTGATGCTGAAATTCGAGTGGCCCCTGCTGGTTCCGGGCGATGAAACCATCGAAAAGCTGTCAAAATCAACTTTCGATGTCTCCGAATATGTCATGGAGTTTGCGAAGAAGAATGGCATGGCTGACGGCATGCAGCCCATCGGCGAAGATATGGCCGTTCACCTCGCCTGCCATGCCCGGGCTCAGAATATGGGCGCCAAAGGGGCGGAAGTGCTGCGCCTCATTCCCGAAGCAAAAGTGACGGTTGTCGAACGCTGCTCCGGCCATGGCGGGTCATGGGGCATCATGAAGGACAATTTCGAAACCGCGCTCAAAGTCGGCAAGCCAGCCGCCCGGGCTGCCCTTAAATCCAACGCCAGGTTCATCGCTTCCGAATGCCCGCTCGCCGCCGAACATCTGCTACAGGAGTTCGAAACCCTGGATCCCGAAGCCGCACCTGAAAAACAGGCCCTTCACCCGATAGAACTGCTGGCCAAAGCATACGGCCTCTGAAAGGAAGAATGTTATGTCCGCCTCCCGGAAACGCGTCATTTCGCCTGAAGATATCCTCCCCGTTGAGGAATACAGAAAAATTCGCCGGGAACATAAGCAGAAGCTGATCCCGATCAAGAAAAACCGCCGGATAGAAATTGGCCCGTACGCCACCTTCTATTTTGAGAATTACGACACCATGTGGTCGCAAATTCAGGAGATGCTCTATATCGAGCAGGGCGGCGATGAGCAGTTGCAGGATGAACTCGCGGCATACAACCCTCTCATTCCCAATGGATCGGAGCTGGTCGCGACCTTCATGATCGAAATTGACGATCCGGTGCGGCGCGATTTCACGCTTCGCCAACTTGGTCACATTGAAAAAACAATTTATCTGTCCATTGGCGGCGAAAAAATCTACGCCGTTCCGGAGGAGGAAGTTGAACGCACGACGGGCGATGGCAAGACATCCTCGATCCATTTCCTGCATTTTCCGCTGTCCGCCGGACAGATCGCCGCCTTTCGCGATCCGTCAAAGGATGTCCAGCTCGGGATCGAGCATGAGAAATATGGCCATATTGCCCTTGTTAAAGGAGATGTCCGGACCGCACTCGCAGAGGATCTGGACGGAGCCTGAGCCCGTCAGCGGATCTTTTCATTCTCATAGACACCATAAAAATTGCTGGCGAGCAGCCAACCTGTCAGTCCGGCAATTTCGATTTCACACCACCGTCCGTCACACTCTTCCAGTTTGCCGAGGACGCCAGGCTCGGCCAGTAGCACAACAGGGCTGTTCTCGTCAGGGTCTTCATAAACGGGGCGTACGTCACCGGTAATAACCAGTGTCCGGCGACTGCTGATCAGATTACGGTGCACCCAGCCGGTATCGCCATCGATATCGCGGATCTTACGCCAGAGTTCATATTCCTCGATAACCTCGACCGGCCAGCCGCGGCGGAGAAAAACCCACTGGATCGGATAACGCGTGCCGGGACCGGTCCGGATGTTCACTTCATCCGCAGAAAGAGAGACGAAGCGGGGCAGCGGCAGCCCCGTCTCGGCACCTGTGCGGTTCGCCATGGATTGCAGCGGCAGAAGGGTCAGGCAAAGAAAAATAACAATAAGGGTACGGCGTTTCACCATGAGGTCCCTTCCATTGAAAACAGAAGCCTATCTCTTATGCCGCGCCAGCGGCCTTTGGGTCAAGGCTTCAAAAGCCGCTCTGTTAACCTAAGGTCGCAATTGTAACCGCTCGCGCGATCTGCTAGATAAAGTCTGTTGGTCTTGCCGGAAAATCAGGAACAAGAGAGTCATCAGATGCCGCAGAAAAAACCCGTTGTCGTTGTTACCAGAAGACTGCCGGATGTTATCGAAACCCGCATGATGGAGCTTTTCGATACCAGGCTGAACCATGACGACGCGCCGATGACACAGGCCCGGCTTATTGAAGCCGTCAAAACGGCCGATGTTCTGGTGCCGACAGTAACCGATAAAATCGACCTTGGTGTCCTCAGCCAGGCCAATCCCAATCTGAAACTGATCGCGAGCTTCGGGACCGGTGTTGATCATATTGATCTTGCCACGGCGCGCCAGCGCGGCATTACCGTCACCAATACGCCGGGCGTACTGACCGAAGACACCGCCGATATGACCATGGCCCTGATCATGGCCGTGCCGCGCCGCCTGACGGAAGGGGAGCGGTTGATGCGCTCCGGCAAATGGACCGGATGGTCGCCCACCAGCATGCTGGGCAACCGCATCTGGGGCAAGCGTCTCGGCATCATCGGCATGGGACGTATCGGACAGGCCGTTGCCCGCCGCGCCCGCGCCTTCGGCATTTCCATTCACTATCACAACCGCAACCGCCTTCCTGATTATGTGGAAAATGAGTTGGAGGCGACCTATTGGGAAAGCCTCGACCAGATGCTGGCGCGGATGGATATCGTGTCGATCAACTGCCCGCATACCCCGGCAACATTCCATCTGCTGAATGCCCGGCGCCTCGCCCTGCTGCAGAAAAACTGTTACGTCGTCAATACATCGCGCGGCGAAGTGGTGGATGAAAATGCCCTGACCCGCCTGCTCCGCAACGGCAAGATTGCAGGCGCAGGCCTGGATGTGTTCGAACATGAGCCCGCCGTCAACCCCCGCCTGCTGGAGCTGGACAATGTCATTCTGCTGCCGCATATGGGGTCGGCAACAATCGAAGGGCGGGTCGATATGGGCGAAAAGGTGCTGATCAATATCAAGACCTTCATTGACGGGCATACACCCCCGGACCGGGTGATCCAGGCGATGCTGTAACACGGCATTCTTGCGCTTTTCCCGAAACTGACGGATGATCCCCCGAACTGGAGGGAGACATCATGTTTGCGGATTTCATTGTCATACTCGATCTGATCGGCGTTGCCGTTTTCGCCGCAACCGGGGGGCTGGTCGCCAGCCGCAAGGAGCTCGACCTGATCGGCTTCGGCATGATGGCGACTTTTACAGGCATTGGCGGCGGCACGCTGCGGGATGTCATTCTGGACCGCCCCGTTTTCTGGGTTAGTGACCCGCGCTATCTGCTCGTCTGCCTCGCGATTGCGCTGTTGCTGTTTTTCTTCGCCTCCCGGGTGCAGCGGCGCTACGTCGCCCTGCTATGGGCCGATGCCGTGGGTCTTGCCGCCTTCGCCGTGATGGGAACGGAAATCGCGCGGGTGGCAGAAGTTAATCCTCTTATCGCCATTGTCCTCGGATTGATGACGGCAACATTTGGTGGTCTGGCGCGGGATATGGTGGCCGGGGAAACGCCGCTGCTGCTAAAACAGGAAGTCTATGCCACCGCCGCGCTGGCCAGCGCCACGGCCTATATTATCGCCGTCGATGGCGTCGGAATTTCCCGCCTCATTGCCGCCTGCGGGGCGATCATTATCGGATTTGGCCTTCGCGCCGGGGCGATCCATTACGGCTGGT